>LXNI01000689.1_pt1 | contig 36826 bp, 32 predicted proteins | sample 809091 | NCBI WGS metagenome assembly LXNI01 (sample SAMN04870527, study PRJNA318959) | sponge metagenome | biome: 01000161; feature: marine sponge reef; material: water | host: Sarcotragus foetidus | place: Greece: Milos, Mediterranean Sea | collected 2013-05-29 | depth 5-7 m
CGTCCGACATCCGCATAGTGTCCACTTATCCTTGGTGGACACTTACGGCGCGCCCACCTCCAAGCGCGAAATCTCCCCGATCCCCGGCAAAAACGACAGGCGGCCTACCTCGGAGGCTTACGTAGTCGCCGCCCGAGGCGGTCACGGTCAGTGTTGCGGTGTCGTCGCCGATGTCGTTGTCGCTTGCAGCATGGACGGTCACGGTCCGCAGCTTGTTCCACCCCCTGGTGGAATCATTGGCGTCCTTGACGTAGCTGAGGCTCGTGGGGCTGAAGGTGACGTCCGGGTTGGTCGAGGCGAACGCGATGGTCCCGTCGACGGACGGCTCCGTCGCGAGCTTCACGGTGAAGGTCGAGCTGCTCCCTTCGGCGATGCTGAGCTTTTTCGGCGCGACCACCAGGTGCGGGACGTCGTTGTCGACGACGGTCACCGTCACGCTTCCGGTCACGCTACCGTAATCCGCCCCGGACGCTTCGTGATCGATGGTGGACACGTCGTCGGTGCTGTCCGCGTCCTCGGCGGCGGACACGAGCACGTTCCGTCCGGCCTGCCAGACGCCGGTCGCGTGGAATGTGAGCGTCGTCTGGTTGCCGGCCTTGCTGGTGTCGGTGTCCACAGTCAAGTCGCCGGACGGCTTCAGCGTGACGGTGACGCCTTCGGGCACGTTGACCGGCCGCGAGGTGAGCTGCACCGTGTAGGTGGTGGATCCGTCCTCTTGGACTTGCAGCGACGCCGGCCGGAGCTCGAGCCCGCGCGTGTCGTCGTCCTCGACGTCGACATGTGCCGAGCTGGGCGAGCCAACGATGTAGCCGGTCCCCGCCTGCACGGTCGCGGTGATGACGCCGTCGGGCTCGTCGATCCAGTCTTCGCTCGTCGGCACCGTGAACGATTTCGTCGTGCTGCCCGCAGCGACCGTCACCGTGCGCACGCCCTCGTCGGCGGCGTCGACGTGGTCCTTCCCGGTGTTGGCGTCTTCGGCTTCGGTGATGTTCACCTTGACCGAGAGGGCTTGCGTGGGGGCGTGGCTCGACTTGACGGTGAAGGTCGCGTTGGTGCCTTCGGACGCCGTTGCACCACCGGTGATGGTGACGGTGGGCTCGGAGTCGTCGTTGGTGATGGTGTGCGTGGCACGTGCCGTGCCAATCTTGACCTTGGACGACGGGCTCCTGAGTTCGAGCACGACGGTTTCGTGCGGCTCCTTTTCGTTGTCCCCGTAGACCCGGATACGGACTCGTTTATAAGCACCAGGACGCGAACTGGCGCCGATTTCCATCGCGTGGCAGTTCGACGAATCGACGGTGAGGGCCGTTTCCCGCGCGTGCTCGTAGAGGTCGAAGTCGCGCGTCTTCGTACTCGTGCTCGTTCGGAACGTCGCGGTGCTCGTGTTCTTGACGCAGAGCTTGAATGTCGTCTTGGCGCTGCGTGCCTTGTCAAGGCTGACGGTGACGTCGATGAAGTGGCTGTCGGTGTCGGTCTCGTTGGCTGATGTCTTGGCGACCTGCACGGAGAGCCTGGGATCCTTGACCACGCTGAAGATGGGCGAGAGCCCGAAGACTCGGTGTGTTTGCGCGGAGTTGCGCGCGTCGGAGCCGAGCGGGTTGCCCGAGCTGAGCCTTGCAAGTCGCACGTTGCCGGAGACACCGGCGTATTGCGTGGAGTGAGCATTGCCGTTGGTCAGGCTTCCGGTCCACACACGGTCGTAGCTTGTGGTGGTGCCGTGTTCGTTCTTGTGATTACGGCTGTCCCAGGACCCGTCGTAGAAGTCGGCGTAGTCGTCGGCCACCTTTCGGCCGCCGAGCCACCATAAGGAGGCGTCGGTGTCGATTCCTCTGGTGGCCGTGTTCTGATTCGCGCTCCAGCCCGAGGTGGAGATGAGCGCGGTGAATTTGCCCGCACACCCGTCGGTGATGGCCGAGTGGCCGGCCTTGGCCCGGTTCTCGATGAAGGTGTCGTACGGTCCGTTGGTTGTGGCGCGCGCATCTCGGTTCGTTGACGACGCGAAGAGTAGCCGGAACTTGTCTCCGTGGGCCAGTGTCGAGGGTGTGAGCGCCCAATCCTCGTGCGCCTGGTAGTTGCCGTCCGCCCTGCTGCATCCGGGGGAGTTGGCTTCGGCGGCGGGCGCGAGAGCGCTGAGGAGCGGCAGGGCGAGCGCCCATACGGCGAGGGCGCGGTGGAACACGCGGGCAAGGGAAACGCCAGGCGAACGGAAGGAGCAGTCCGGCCGGCGCCGCCACGCGGAACCGGCCACGGCTCCAACGCGGCTAAATGCCGCATATCCGGCGGGCAGCCGGATTATACCGGAACTGACGCTCCCTATATCCCTCATCCTGCCTCTCCCGCTGCAGGACGACGAACGGATTTCTCCCCCCAACTCCGCGTTGTCGTAGTTGTAGGGACAAAATAGCGCAGATAAAAAATCTAGACAACTGACTCCGATTTTGCTTGTCGATAGATTCGCAAATTCGCCGCGCCGGAGACAGCGATTCCTGTTTTCAGCGACAGCATTCGCCGCTCCCGGAATCGCTGTGCCCGGCGCCGCGAGTATCAGAAACAATTCCTTCCAGTGGTGCCTCAGTCCGAGCGGAAAACCCCCGCCGCCGCCCCGTCCCCGCCCTCATCCTGAGTAGCGGCGCCAGCCGCATATCGAGGGATGCGGACCCACCGGCAGTCCTTCGATACGCACCCGCTTGCGCGGGCGCTACTCAGGATGAGGGAATGTAAGGCACCGCCAGCGCTATTCAGATAAGACGAGAGCCGGGGCACCGGACGGCATGATTGAAATAATTCCTGCAAAAGTCTGGCCTTCGGAAGATTCGTGACCATATAAGACAAGGTGGCTTCATCCGGGGGCGGAGGGATCCCAGCTATGCTGGAAGGGCGCGCAGCTTATGCCTCCTCCACAAGCCGATCATGACATAACCTGACATTTCCTGACTGCCCCGGACGCAGGCGCGGCCTTCCCTTGGCGCCGTCCGGAGTGACACAAGCAAAAGCTTGCTGCAGGGCTGCTTCCCGGGCAGTCATGACAAAACATGACATTTCCTGACACCCTCCGGGGCTGCCGCGTCCTCATGCGGGCTTCGCTGCGGCGGCTCCTTCGTGGCTCGCGGCGATCTTCATGGCGATATGGTCGCCGGCGGAGATCGCCGGGAATTGCGGCGCTTCTCCAGGCGCCACGCAGGACGGGACCGCGCGGATCGGCGCGTCATAGTCCGGATGCATGAAATAGCCGATGGTCTGCCGCCGGGACCGGGCGCTGTTCAGGTCCTGCGGATTGGCGACGCGGTGCAGCGTCGAGGTCCAGCGCCCATTGGTCCAGCGCGCCATCATGTCGCCGAGATTGACCACCAGCGTTCCCGGCGGCGGGCGGACCGGCCGCCAGGCGCCGTCCGGCATCCGCACCTCGAGGCCGCCATCGGCCTCGGTCATCGCCAGGATCGTTAGCGCGCCGAAATCGGTATGCGCGCCGGTGCGCAGCTGGCCCGGCCGGGGCGGCTCGCGGAGCGCGGGATAGTGGTGGCTCGACAGGATGGAGAAGTGGCGCGCGATGGACCCGGCGAAATAGTCCTCCTGCTGGCCCAGCGCCCGCGCGAACAGGCGCAACAGATCGGCCGAGAGCCGTTCATAGGCCCGGTAGATCGCCACCAGCGCCGCGGCCGCGCCGGCGGGCGCGTCGGGATAGATGTTGGGCGCATAGGCGTTCGCCGCCTCCGGCAGCCTGGCGAAATAGGCGCGGTGGTCGTCCACGGGCCCGAGGAAATAGGTCTCGCGCAGGTCGGGCGGCGCGTCCGCGCCCAGCGTGTAGGCGAGGCCGCGCGTGGCGAAACCGTGAAAGCCGCGCTGGCGCGAGGGCCCGGTCGGATGCCAGCGCTCCTTCTCCGCGCGCGGCAGGTCGAAAAAGGCCCGCGACCGCTCGAAGGCGCGCTCGATGACGGCCGGGTCGATGCCGTGGCCGGAGACGATGAGGAAGCCGACCCGCTCGCAGGCGGCGGCCACGGCCCGGGCCACGAGCGGCTTGTCCCTGCCGTCGAGGAAGGGCGCGAGGTCGATGACCGGAATGCCGCCGCTCACGCCGCCGCCTCCGACAGCGCGGCATCGACCGCGTCTTCGTAAGGCACATCGCAGGCGATCAGCCCGCCGGCCAGCAGGGCCGCCTTGAGACGGACATAGGCCGCGGCCGGCAGCGCCGTGCTGCGCGGCCAGACAAGGGCCTCGCGATAGCCGGCGATGATGCGCGCGAAGCCCTCCGGCGGCAGGTCGGGGAAGAACGCCGGGCCGACGATGCCGGCGGTTTCGGCGGGGTCCGTGTCATGGAGGCGCTCCAGCGCCGCAGCAATGGCACGGGTGAGCGCCATGCAGGCGCCCCGGCGCCCGGCGGCGAAACGCCGGGTCGTGTAAAAAGTCGTGAAGGCGATGTCGCCCCGCACCGAGAACCGGTGCCACACATGCCCGTGCCCGCCGGAGACCAGCCCTTCGGCATGGGGCTCGAACAGCTGCACGACGTCGATCGCGCCGCGTTTCAGCGCCTCGGCATTCTCCGCCATCGAGGCGTCGGGCGCGCGCGTCAAGGCGCCCGGGTCGATGCCGGCGCGGTCGAGGTCGTCATGGAGCAGCATCCAGGGCGTCGGCACGTCGGTCGCGACGCCGAGGCGCGGGCCGATCAGGTCCTCGAACCGGAATTGCGGCCTGGACTCGCGCCCGACCAGCATGAACGGGTCGCGCGCCACGACCTGCGCGAAGCAGACCAGCGGGCTCGTCTCGCCGCGCGCCCGGGCGGCGTCGTGATGCATCATCACCCGCATCGGCCCGCCGAAGGAGACGTCCGCGCGCCCCTCGATCAGCCCCTGGGCCGTCTCCGGCGGCGCCGGCGACAGCCTGAGCTCCACTTCCAGCCCTTCGGCCGCGAACAGCCCGGCCAACTCGGCCAGATAGAATGGCGTGTAGCTGCAGGCGCGCAGGTTCTCGTAGAGGACGATCTTTTCGCTTGCCATGACAGCAGAGTAGCGCGCCGCGGCAAGGAGGGTAATCCCGGCGTCCACGGCCGGGCCTACTCCACGGGGGTGTCATGATGTGTCATGTTCTGTATGTACTTGGCGTATATCCTATAGCCAGTTCCGACATATGTTCCTCCTTCCGTTACTTCCGCAGGCCCCCTTGCCACGCCGGCGTGAACGGGCGGCGAGGCGGCCTCGTCCATGCCGCCGCCTCCCCGTCTCATCTGGTCACGGATTGCCCGGATTCAAGCCTTTTCAAGGAATTATTTCAAAACAAGAAGAATAGGCCGCCGCCCGGTTTCAGCCGGGTCCGGCAGGCGCATGGCGCAGGAAGGCGAGCACGGCGCGGCCGTAGCGGCGGCTGTCTATGAGGCCCGGCAGGTCCGCCGCCTCGCCATATGCGCTCTCGACAACGATGAGCGCGCCCGGCCGGAGCCAGCCCTCGCGCCCAAGCGCGGCGAGCGCCGGCAGGGCCAGCCCCGAGCCCCAGGGCGGGTCCAGCCAGGCGATGTCATGGGCGGCGGGCGCGGGCCCGGGCGAGAGCGCGTCGCGGACATGGATCGCCCCGGCATCGCCGACATTCGCCCGGAGCAAGGCGAGCGCCGCAGGCTCATGCTCGATGAAGCCGGCGCTGGCTGCGCCGCGCGAGAGCGCCTCCAGCCCGACCGCGCCCGTGCCGGCGAAGACGTCGAGAAAGGCCGCGCCCGCAAGCGGCGGCACGAGCCCGGCATGGAGGAGGCGGTTGAACCCCGCCTCACGCACCCGCTCGGCCGTCGGGCGCACGGCGCGGTCCGCCGGCGCGGCCAACCGCCGCCCGCGCCAGCGCCCGCCGATGATGCGGATCGCGGATCGGGTTCCAGACACCGGGGCCGCGCGCCTCCTCGATTGCCGGACGGCATCCGGTATTCTACACTGAAACCGGCTTCGGGCGGCGCCCACGCGCCGCCCCCTATTGAAGGGAGGACGCAATGCGCAGGACCCTGATCGTCCTTGCTGCGGTAACGGCGATGGCATCTACAGCGGCAGCCGAAAGCGAAATCAAGATCGGCGTCATGTTGGGTTTTACCGGGCCGATCGAATCGCTGGCGCCGGACATGGCGGCCGGCGCGGAACTCGCCATCAGGGAAGTCAATGACAGCAAAGGGCTGCTCGGCGGCGCAGCGGTGACGCCGGTGCGCGGCGACACAACCTGCATCGATGCCGCGGCGGCGAGCGCGGCAGCGGAGCGGCTGATAACCGCCGACCGGGTGAACGCCATCGTCGGCGGTGACTGCTCGGGTGTCACCACGGCGATGCTGCAGAATGTGGCCATGCCGAACGGCGTGGTGATGATCTCGCCTTCGGCCACCTCCCCGGCGCTCTCGACGCTGGAGGACAACGGCCTGTTCTTCCGCACCGCGCCCTCCGACGCCCGCCAGGGCCAGGTGGTAGCTGCGGTGCTGAAGGAACGCGGCGTCGGATCCGTCGCCATCACCTACACCAACAACGACTACGGCAAGGGCCTTGCCGACAGCATCGCCACAAATTTCAAGGCGGCGGGCGGCAATGTGACCATCGAGGCCGCGCATGAGGACGGCAAAGGCGACTATGCAGCTGAAATCGCCGCGCTCGCCGCCGCAGGCGGGGATGTGCTCGTGGTCGCCGGTTATCTCGACCAGGGCGGCAAGGGCATCATCCAGGGCGCGCTCGACACCGGCGCTTTCGACATCTTCCTGCTCCCCGACGGCATGATCGGCGACAGCCTGGTCGAAGCCATCGGCGCAGACCTGAACGGCTCCTTCGGGACGGTTCCGGGCACGGACAGCGCGGGGGCTGCCACCTTCGCCGAACTGGCCGCGGCCGCGGGCTTCAAGGCGGGGCCGTTCACGGGCGAGGCTTACGATGCCGCAGCCCTCATCGTGCTCGCCATGCAGGCCGCCGGCTCCGCCGACAGCGCGAAGCTCAAGGACCATGTGATGGCGGTCGCCAATGCGCCGGGTGAGAAGATCTACCCGGGCGAGCTTGGCAAAGCGCTCGAAATCATCGCCGGCGGCGGCGATGTGGACTATGTCGGCGCGTCAGCGGTCGAACTGATCGGGGCGGGCGAGAGCGCCGGCAATTACCGCGAAATCGCGATCGAGGACGGAAAGATCACGACCGTGCGGTTTCGCTGACCGCGGGCGGGCGGGCGGACGGCGCGGCGCGTCTCCCGTGCCCGCCGCCCCGCCTCCGCTCCTTGGCCGGACCTGTGACAAGGACACGCCCGGTCCATGATCCGCGTCTCCGGGGTCTCCAGGCGTTTCGGCGGCGTTGCGGCCGTGGATGGCGCGAGCCTTGAGATCGCCGAGGGCTCGATCACCGGGCTTATCGGGCCGAACGGCGCGGGCAAGACCACGCTCTTCAACCTGATCGCGGGCGTGCTGGCGCCGGATGCCGGGCGCATCTTCCTCGGCGGGGAGGAGATCACCGGCCTCCCGCCGCACCAATTGTTCCACCGGGGCCTGCTCCGGACCTTCCAGATCGCGCATGAGTTCTCGACGCTCACCCTGCGCGAGAACCTGATGAGTGTGCCGGCGCGGCAGACCGGCGAGAGCCTGCTGGGGGCATGGCTGCAACCCGGCAAGGTCCGCGAGGAGGAACGCGCGAACCGGGACAAGGCCGACGAGGTGATCGAGTTCCTCGGCCTCGGCCCGGTCGCCGACGAGCGCGCGGGCAACCTCTCCGGCGGCCAGAAGAAGCTGCTGGAGCTCGGCCGGACAATGATGGTCGATGCCCGCATCGTGCTGCTGGACGAGGTCGGCGCCGGAGTCAACCGCACGCTGCTCCGCCAGATATCCGCGTCGATCCTGCGCCTCAATCTCGAGCGCGGCTACACCTTCTGCGTGATCGAACATGACATGGAGTTCATCGCCGGGCTCTGCGACCCGGTGATCGTGATGGTGGAGGGCCGCGTGCTGACCGAGGGCCCCGCCGACCGGGTCATGGCCGACGAGGCCGTGATCGAGGCCTATCTCGGCCGGGGCGCGCATGGGCGCGGCCGGGACGCCGGGTCGCCGTGAGCTTCCTCGAAGGCGCGGGCATGACCGGCGGCTATGGCGGCGCCGACATCATCCATGACTGCCTGATCGCCGTCGAACGCGGCGAAATCGCCGTCATTGTCGGCCCCAACGGCGCGGGGAAATCGACGGCGATGAAGGCGCTGCTGGGCATGGTGAGGCTCCGCTCCGGCACGGTGCGGCTCGGCGGCGAGGACATCACCGCCCTCTCGCCGCAGGACCGGGTCGGGCGCGGCATGGCCTTCGTGCCGCAGACCGACAATGTGTTCGCGACCCTGACAGTGCGCGAAAACCTGGAGATGGGCGCGTTCCTCAGGCAGGACGGCATCGACGAGACCATGGAGCGCGTGTTCGAGCTGTTCCCGGCGGTCGGCGAGAACCGGGACCGGCCGGCGGGCGCGCTCTCGGGCGGCCAGCGCCAGCAGGTCGCTGTCGGCCGCGCGCTGATGACCGAACCCGCCGTCCTGCTGCTGGACGAGCCGACGGCCGGCGTCTCGCCCATCGTGATGGAAGATTTGTTCGAGCGCATGCTGGAGATCCGCAGCGCCGGCATTGCGGTCCTGATGGCGGAGCAGAACGCCCGCCAGGCGCTCGCCATCGCCGACCGGGGCTATGTGCTCGTCACCGGCGAAAACCGCTTCACCGATTCGGGCCAGGCGCTCCTCGCCGACCCGGGCGTGCGCCGGTCCTTCCTCGGAGGCTGAGGCGTGGCGCTCGACCTCCTGAATGCGACGGTCCTGCTCGGCAATTACGTCATTGTGCCCGGGCTCGCCTATGCCGCGCAGCTTGCGCTCGGCGCCCTTGGCATCACCCTCGTCTTCGGCATATTGCGCTTCGCCAATCTGGCGCATGGCGACCTCATGGCCTTCGGCGCGATGGCGACCATCCTTGCCACCTGGCAGCTCCAGGCTTGGGGCGCCGGCCTCGGGCCGCTGCCGACGGCGCTGCTGGCGCTGCCCTTCGGCGTCCTTGCCGCCATCGCCGCCGCACTCGCCGCCGACAGGCTGGTGTTCCGCTTCTACCGCCGGCAGCGCAGCCCGTCGATCGTCCTGGTCATGGCGTCGCTCGGCGTCATGTTCGTGCTGAACGGGGCGGTGCGCTTCATCATCGGCCCCGACGACCGCCAGTTCGCCGATGGCGCGCGTTTCCTCGTGAAGGCGCGCGAATTCAAACGAGCCACCGGGCTCGCGGAAGGCCTCTCGATCAAGACGACGCAATGCCTGACCCTCGTCGTCGCGCTCGTCACGGTCATCCTGCTCTTCCGCTTCCTGCAGCGCACCCGGACGGGCAAGTCCATGCGCGCCTATTCCGACAATGAGGACCTAGCGCTGCTCTCCGGCATCAATCCGGAGCGCGTGGCGCTCATCGCCTGGGCGATCGCGGCCGCGCTCGCCGCCATAGCCGGCGCGCTTTACGGGCTCGACAAGAGCTTCAAGCCCTTCACCTATTTCCAGCTGCTGCTGCCGATGTTCGCGGCCGCCATACTGGGCGGCATCGGCCAGCCGGTCGGCGCCATTGTCGGCGCGGTGATCGTCGCCTTCTCCGAGGTCACCGTCACCTATGCCTGGAAGAAGTTCCTGTATTACCTGCTGCCCGAGGCCTGGCGCCCGGACGGCCTCGCACAGCTGCTTTCGACCGACTACAAATTCGCCGTCTCCTTCATCATCCTGGTGCTGGTGCTGCTCATCCGCCCGTCCGGCATTTTCCGGGGGCGGGTGCTGTGACACGGGCGGCGAGGAACACCCTGGCGGTCGCCACCGTCGGCGCGGCGTTCATGGCGGTCGGTTTCAGCCAGTCATGGCCGTTGGCGTTCGCAGTGCTCAATCTCTGCCTCATCTCCGCACTCATGTCGCTCGCGGTGAATATCCAGTGGGGTTATGCGGGCCTGTTCAATGTCGGCATCATGGGCTTCGCAGCGCTTGGCGGGCTTGCGGGCGTGCTGGTCTCGCAGCCGCCAGTGCCGGCCGCCTGGGCGGCGGGCGGCAAGGGGCTGCTCATCGCGCTCGTCATCCTGATGGCGGCGGGCGGACTGGCGCTGGCGCTCGCCCGTCATCTGCCCCGGAGCCGCATGCGCGCCGCGGCGCTCGCGGTCGTCCTGCTCGCCGGCCTCTTCGCCGCGCGGGCCTTCTTCGACCCGGCGGTGGACGCCATCGAGGCGGTGGAGCCCGCCAAGACCGGTTATCTCGGCGGCCTCGGCTTGCCGATCGTCCTCTCCTGGTTCGCGGGCGGGCTGTTCGCCGCCGGCGCCGCCTTCGTCATCGGGCGGATCGCGCTCGGCCTGCGGTCGGACTATTTCGCCATCGCCACGCTCGGCATTGCCGAGATCGTCATCGCCGTGCTCAAGAACGAGGACTGGCTGACCCGCGGGGTGAAGAATGTGACCGGCCTGGACCGCCCCGTGCCCTATGAGGTGGATCTGCAGCAGGACCCCCGCTTCATCGATCTGGTCGCCAGGCTGCACGCCCGCAGCCTGGAAGTGCTGACGGGCGCGGCGCATGATGAGGCGCTGAGGGAGTTTGCGGTCCAGGCCTCCAGCCTGTTCGTCAAGCTCTCCTATGCGGGCCTCTTCCTCGCCGTGCTGGCGGTCGTGTTCTGGCTCTCGGAGCGCGCGCTTCACTCTCCCTGGGGCCGGATGATGCGCGCCATCCGCGACAATGAGACCGCCGCCGGGGCCATGGGCAAGGACGTGACCCGCCGCCACCGGCAGGTCTTCATCCTGGGCTCGGCCGTGGTCGGCGTTGCGGGCGCCATGCTGACCACGCTCGACGGCCAGTTCACCCCGGCAGGCTATCAGCCGCTCCGCTTCACCTTCCTCATCTGGGTCATGGTGGTGGTCGGCGGCTCCGGCAACAATCTGGGGGCGGTGCTGGGCGGCTTCCTCATCTGGTTCGTCTGGATCGAGGCGGAGCCCGTCGGCCTCTGGCTGATGCAGGCGCTGACCGCGGGCCTTCCGGCCGACAGCGCCTTCCGCGCCCATCTGCTCGAAAGCGCGGCGCATATGCGCCCGCTGGTCATGGGGCTTATCCTGCTGCTCGTCATGCGTTTCCGTCCCGACGGCCTGATCCCTGCCGGCAGATAGCCCGCCGGCCCTGCCGGCCGGTTCAAAACGGTCCGGCCTTGCATTAGACTCGCCGCCAGCAGGGAGGGCAGACAATGGCTGAGTTCGGTCCGGAAGCGATCCGGGGCATCGTGCCGCCCATGACGACGCCGTTTTCGGCAGCGGGCGCCATAGACGAAGCGGCGTTCCGGGCGGAGGCGCGCCTGTTGCTGGAGGCCGGCGTCCACGGCCTCGCCGTGGCGGGCAGCACGGGCGAGGGCCACGCGCTCGACACCGGCGAGGTCTGCCGGCTGACGGAAATCGCGGTCGAGGAGGCGGACGGGCGCGCGCCCATCGTCGCGGGCATTATCGTCGATTCGACGGCGCAGGCGATCGAGCGCGGGCGGGCGGCGGCGGAAGCGGGCGCGGCCGCGCTGCAGGTGACGCCCGTGCACTACCTCTTCCGGCCCGACGACGCCCATATGAAGGAGCATTTCCGCGAGATGGCCGAGGCCGTCGCCGCGCCCATCATCATCTATAATGTCGTGCCCTGGACCTATCTCTCGCCGGAGCTTCTGGTGGAGATCATGACCGACATACCGGGCGTGGCGGGCGTCAAGCAGAGCGCGGGCGACCTCAAGCTGTTCGCCGACCTGATGGCGACCGCCCCGGAGGGCGCGCGCATCATGAGCGCGGTCGATGCGCTGATGTATCCCTCCTTCACGCTTGGCGCGCACGGCGCGGTCGCGGCCATCCTGACGGCCGCGCCCAAGGCCTGCGTGGCCCTGTGGGATGCGGTGGCGGCCGGCGACCATCCGGCGGCACTCGACCTGCATTTGCGGCTGCTCGCCCTCTGGAACGCGATGATCGATGACAATCTGCCGGCGGCGGTCAAGGCGGCGCTCGACTCCCAGGGCGTCGCGGGCGGCCTGCCGCGCCGCCCGATGCCCGCCGCGTCGGCCGAACAGCGCCGCGCGATCGCCGCCGCGCTCAAGGCCTTGCCGCAATGAGCGCCCCGGCGAACCCGGACGCCGCCATGCCGGCCTGGCCCGATGGCGGGGTGGCGCGCGTGCCCTACCGGCTGTTCTCGGACCGCGACGTCTATGCGCTGGAGCAGGAGCGCCTGTTCCGGGGGCCGGTCTGGCACTATCTCTGCCTGGAGTTGGAGGTGGCGGAACCCGGCGATTACCGCACCGCCTTCATCGGCGAAACGCCCATCGTCGTCGCGCGCGACGAAACCGGCACGCTGCACGGCATGGTCAATCGCTGCGCCCACAAGGGTGCGCTGGTCTGCCTCGCCGAACGTGGCAATCGCCGGTCGTTCTCCTGCATCTATCACGCCTGGACCTACGATCTCGCCGGCCGGCTCAAAGGCGTGGCCTTCCGCAACGGGCTGAAGGGCAAGGGCGGTATGCCGGAGGATTTCGACCCCGCCCGGCACCGCATGCAGCCGATTCGCGTCGAGGTGTTCTGCGGCCTCGTCTTCGGGACCTTCGAGCCCGACATGCCGCCGGTCGAGGCGTGGGTCGGGCCGACCATGGCGCGCTTCCTCAAGCGCAATCTCGGATCGCGGCCGCTGAAGGTGCTCGGCGCCCACAGCCAGATCATCCACAATAACTGGAAGCTCTACGCGGAGAATGTGCGCGATTCCTACCACGCCACCCTGCTGCACACTTTCTACACCACCTTCAAGGTGAACCGGCTCGACATGGATGGCGGCATACTGCTCTCGGAAGGCACACCCTGGCACCATATCAGCTACGCCAAGCGCGCCACCTTCGACGAAGCGGCGGAATATGCGCAAGCGGAGGTTCATTCGGCCAGCTACGATTCGAAACTCAACGGCCCGGAGCTGCTGAAGACCGAGGACGAGTTCGATGACGGCATCACCCACTCGGTGCAGTCGATCTTCCCGACGCTGGCGGTGCATTTCACGCTGAACTCGCTCTGCGTGCGCAATTTCGTGCCGCGCGGTCTGGAGGAGACCGAGCTCTTCTGGACCTATCTCGGCTATGCGGACGACAGCGAGGAAATGAACCGCATGCGCATATTGCAGGCGAACCTGACCGGCGCGGCCGGGCTGGTATCGCTGGAGGACGGCTGCATCAACGAATTCGTGCAGCGCGGCACCAGGGGCAGCGGCAACGCCGCGGCCGTGCTGGAGATGGGCGGGCGCGGGCTCGAATCCAGCGAGAGCTCGCGCGCCACGGAAGTGTCGATCCGGGGCTTCTGGAGCGGCTATCGCGACCTGATGGGCTACGCATGATCGACGCCGATACGCGCCGGCGGATCGAGGACTTCCTGCTCGATTGCGCCTGGGCCATAGATGAGGACGACCTGGAAGCCTGGCCGGGCTTCTTCGCCGGCAATGGCCGCTACCGCATTACCACGCGCGACAATGAGGCGCGCGGCCTGCCGGTCGGCATCATGCTCTGCGAGGGGCGCGGCATGATGGAAGACCGGGTGCTGGCGCTGCGCACCGCCAATATCTTCGAGCCGCACCGCTACCGCCATATCCTCGGCAGCCCCCGCCTCCGGGAGGCGGAGGACGGGCTGGTCCGCTCCGACAGCAGCTTTATCGTAATGCGCACCATGCAGGACGGCCGCATGGACCTGTTCGCGGCCGGCAATTACCGCGACCTGCTGCGCGTCGAGGAGGGGCGGGTGCTGTTCCAGGAGCGCGCGGCGGTGCTGGAGTCGCGGCGCGTCGATGTGCTGATCGTCATTCCGATATGACGGCGGAGATCAGCCGGTCGGCGCCCGGCCCGTTCCAGTATGGTCTCCGGCCTCATGCAGCGCCAGCAGGCCCTCGCGATAGCTCGGATAACGGAGGCGGACACCGAGTTCGGCCTTGATGCGGGCGTTGGAGACGCGCTTGCTGTCGCGGTAGAAGCTCGCGGCCATCGGCGAGAGCTCCGCCGCCTCGAACGGTTCGGCCGGCGGCGGCGGCCGGCCCAGCAGGCGGCAGGCGAACTCCGTCACCACAGCCGGCGGCGCCGGCCGGTCATCGGCGAGATTATAGGCCCGGCCGGGATTGGGGCGCGCAATGGACGCCGCCAACACGGCTGCAATGTCCTCGACATGGATGCGCGAGAAGACCTGGCCCGGCTTGACGATCCGCCGCGCGCGCCCGGCCCTGGCGGCGGCGAGCGCATTGCGGCCCGGCCCGTAAATCCCCGCGATCCGGAAGACATGCAACGGCAGGCCGAGCGCCGCCCAGGCGGCTTCCGCTGCCACCCGCCGGCGGCCCCTCTCCCCTGTCGGGCAGAGCGCGCTCGCCTCGTTCACCCAGCCGCCGCCCCGGTCGCCGTAAACGCCGGTGGTGGAGAGGTAGCCGGCCCAGAGGAGCCCCGGCGGCGCCGCGAAGCCCGGCAGGAACGGGTCACCAGCCGCGCCTGGCGGCGCGGAGAAGAGCAGATGGCTCGCCTCCGCGCTTGTGAAGCGGTTCCAGCCGCGTGCGGCGAAGCGCGCCGCCTTCTCCGGGTCGCGCGTCGCGCCGGCGATCTCCCAGCCTTCCGCCGCCAGCCGCAGCGCCAGCCGTTCGGCGGAATAGCCGAGGCCGCAGACGAACAGCCTCATCCGGGCCCCGCCGGCGCGGTCAAAAGTCCAGGTCCGTGTAATGCGCGACCGGCTGCCAGCCCTTCAGCCGGTCGGCAAGCAGCGGGCGCACGGAAGGACGCGACTTGAACCGGGCATACCATTCATGCGCCTGGGGATGGTCCACCCAAGGAACCGCCCCGATATAATCGAGCGAGGAAAGATGGGCCGCCGCGGCGACGTCGGCCAGCGAGAACCGGTCCCCCGCCAGCCAGTGCCGTTGCTCCAGCAGCATGTCGATATAGCGCAGATGCTGCTCGAGATTGAGCACGCCCGCGCGGACATATTCCGAGTTCGGCGGGCCCTGGTAGGAGATGCGCTTCAATATGCGCTCACCATAGAGGTAATGGGTGACCTCGGCGGCGAATTTGCCGTCGAACCAGGAGACCAGGCGGCGGACCTCGGCCCGGTATGCCGGGAGCTTGCCGAGCAGGAACGGCGCCGCCGCGGTCTCCTCGGCATATTCCACGATGGCCTGGCTCTCCGCCAGCGCATGGCCGTCATCCAACAGCAGCACCGGCACCGTGCCCGCCGGATTGAGCGCCAGGAAGGCGTCGCGCCGCTCCCAGACCGGCTCCTCCTCAAGCGCGAACGACATTTTCAATTCCGCAAGGACGATGCGCACTTTGCGGCAATAGGGCGACAGCGGCAGGTGAAGCAGGGTCGCCATACGCGCCCTCCGAAAGCAGGGGGCCAGTTTAACCCGCAATGGCGGGGCGGTGCTATATCCTCGCCGCTTCCCCGGACACCGGACCGCCCTTGCCGCTTTTCCTCATCGTCCTTCTCGCGCTCGTCCAGGGCATGACAGAGTTCCTGCCGGTCAGCTCCTCGGCGCATCTCGTGCTCGTCCACGCCGCCTTCGGAGACCGTGCTCCGGAAGATGCAGCCGCGCTCGTCCTCGATGTCGCGGTCCATCTCGGCGCGCTCGGCGCCGTGCTGGTCTATTTCCGCCGCGATATCGCTCGCCTGGTCAGGACGGGCCTCGCCGGCCTTGCCGGCCCCCGGCCGGAGGGCTGGGCGCTTGGCTGGCAGGTGGCCGCGGCAGCGGTCCCGGTCGCAGTCGCCGGCGCGTTCTTCAAGGACGCCGTCGCCACCCACGCGCGGAGCATCGAGGTCATCGCCTGGACGACGCTTGCTTTCGGCCTGGCGCTCTGGGTGGCCGACCGCCGGGGGCGGCGGGAGAAGCGGCTCGAGGCACTGCGCCTGCCGCAAGCGCTGGTTATCGGCATGGCGCAGATCCTGGCGCTCGCGCCGGGGGTCAGCCGCTCCGGCATCACCATGACGGCGGCGCTGGCGCTCGGCTTCGAGCGGGCGGAAGCCGCGCGGTTCTCGCTGCTGCTCTCCATTCCCGTCATTCTGGGCGCCGGGCTGTGGACTGCGCGGGACCTGCTGCGGATGGATGACCCGTCGATCGCGGCGGCTGCCGGGCTGGCCGCCCTGCTCGCCTTTCTGGCGGCGCTGGCGGCGATCGCGGTGATGATGCACTGGCTTGCGCGCGCCAGCTTCACGCCCTTCGTCATCTACCGGCTGCTGCTCGGCGGGCTGCTGCTCGCCTGGGTCTATGCCTGATCCGCGGCCCGCAGAATGAAAGGACCGACCTCGTGACCGCTCTCGAAGGTATCCGCGTCACCGATCTGACGCGCGTGCTCTCCGGCCCCTGGTGCGCCATGCAGCTCGCCGATCTCGGCGCGGAGGTGCTCAAGATCGAGAACCCCGCCGGCGGCGACGAAACGCGCGGCTTTCTCTCCCCCGCCCGCGACGGCCATTCGACCTATTTCCTGACCGTCAACCGCAACAAGAAGAGCATCGCCGTCGATCTCACAAGGCCTGAGGGCGCCGAGATCGTGCGCGGTCTGGCGCGCGTCTCCGACGTGCTGCTGGAGAACGCCCGCACCGGCGCGCTCGACCGGCGCGGCCTCGGCTATGAGGCGCTGGCGGCGGAGAATCCGGGCCTCGTCTATTGCTCGATCTCGGGCTATGGGCGCAACGGCGCGCTCGCCGACCGGCCGGGCTACGATCCGGTGGCGCAGGGCGAGAGCGGCTTCATGTCGCTCACCGGCGAGCCGGACGGCCCGCCCATGCGCACCGGCGTGTCGCTGGTCGATATCATGGCCGGCATGTATGCGGCCCAGGCCGTGCTGGCCGCCCTGGTGGCGCGCGGGCGCACCGGCCGCGGCCAGCGACTCGACGTGCCGCTGTTCGACACCGCCGTCGCCATGACCTCGCATGCCGCAACCGCCTGGCTCGAAGCCGGGGTGGATATCGGCCGCTCCGGCAACTCCAATCTGGTCGCCATGCCGGCCGGCCTGTTCGAGGCTGCGGACGGCCCGGTGATGATTACGGTGACGACCGACCGGCTGTTCCGGCGGCTGGTGGAGGCGGTCTTCCGCCGCCCTGACCTCGCGGACAATCCCGCCTATGCGACCAATGCCGCGCGCATGGCCAATCGCGCGGCGCTGACCCGGGCGATGAACGACATCCTGAAGGCCGACACGCGTGAGGCGTGGATCGCGCGCATGCGGGCTGCCGGCATTCCCGGCGGGCCGGTGCGCAGCCTGCCGGAAGCCTTTGCCTCGGAGGAGATGGCGCAGCGCGGCATGGTCGTGACCCAGGCGCATAGCGCGCTCGGAGCGGTGCGGGCCGTGCGCGCGCCCATGTCGCTTTCACAGACGCCGGTCCGCGCGCCCGCCGGCGCGCCGCTGCTGGGCGAGCACACCGAAGCCTGCCTGGCGGCGTTGCTCGGCTATGCGCCCGCAAGGCTCGCGCGACTCCGGCGCGAGGGGGTCATCCTGCAGGCCTGAACGGCGAAACGCCCCGCCGTTTCCGGCGGGGCGTTCCTTGTGCTGGCCGGCGCCGCCGGCTTCAGGGCTAGTTCGACAACTGGATCATAACCCGCCGGTTCAACACCTCACGAGTGTTGTCGGGAGTCTTGATCGCCGGGTTGTTTTCGCCCATCGCGTTCACGGCGACACGGTCTTCGGGGACCAGCAGGTCGAGGGTGAAGACCTCATAGACCGCCTGGGCCCGCATCTCGGAAAGCTTCTGGTTGTATTTGGACGGGCCGCTGGTGTCGGTGTGGCCGGAGATGTTCACCATCGCGCCCTTGAGCTTGCCGAAGGAGGTGTAAGCCTTGTTGATCTCCTGCTGGGCCGCTGCGTCAATGGCTGCGCTGTCCCAAGCGAAATAGACTTCCCACGGGCCCTTGTCCACCGGCTTCGGCGGCGGCGGCGGCTTCAGCGCCGCTTCAGCAGCGTTTGCGCCTTCCTCGAACATCGCCTTGCAGGCCGCGATATCGTTGAGCTGGAAGTTCTCTTCCACCTCCTGCAGCCAGCAATCGAAGCCGACCTGCGCCATCGCGGTGGCCTTGCCGGCCTTTTCGCGCCCGCCATCCTCGAAAATAGCGGTGAGCCGCGCCTCGGCGATTTCCAGTTCGATTTTCATTGCGGCCGGAAGCGTGCGCATGGAAAGCCCCTGCGGCATGACATCGGCGCCGTTCGCAACCGCCAGTACGCGGTCGGCGAAGACGCGGGCGTCCTTCCAGTCCGCTTCGGCGGCTTCCATGTCCGCGAGCTTCTTGTAGCCCTCGATCAAGCCCATCTGGAAGTCGGACCCGGTCGCCTCGGCCATCTGCGCGTCCTTCAGGCTCGAAGCGCATCCCCCGAGCGCAAGCGCAGCAGCCCCGACCACAATATAAGTCGTGATCCGTGACAGCATGTTGTTTCCTCACGATTGCCGTGTATCTGATGTAGCGGGCGGCCCAATCGGCTGGTTCGGCCACCGCCATGATAAAAGCTTACAGCCGATTCGCAAACACTCATTCACAGATTTGCACAGCTTCCTGCAATGGCGCGCGTTCGTCGCGGGGCGCCCGGGCTTCCGCTTCAGGCGGTTTCGCCGGCGAGGGCGGGCTTGCGGGCGAACCAGGGGCGGGCGGCCTCGATCTGGGCAGAGAAGCGCAAGAGCGTGGCCTCGTCCCCATATGGCGCAATCGCCTGCATGGCGACCGGCAGGCCGGCGCTGTCCGTGCCGACAGGCAGCATGATGGCCGGCTGGCCGGTGATGTTGAACCAGACGGTGAAGGGCGAGAAGGCGAATACGCGCCGCCAGTATTCGTCCACATCCTCCATCATCATGTCGAGCCAGCCGAGCCTGACCGCTATGCCCGTGGCGAGCCCCGGCGTCAGCAACAGGTCGTAATCGGCGTGAAAGGCGGCCATCTGCCGGCCGAGCCGGTGCATGGCCTGCGTGGCGCGGACATAATCGGCGCCGCTCACCCGCGCGGCCATCTTCGCGGAGAGCCAGGTGATGCGCTCCACCTCGTCCTCGCGCGCCGCGCGACCGGCGCTCGGGTGGCTCGCGAGATTGACCGCGGTGTTGGCGGCCATGAGGGTGAGGAAGGTCGGCACCACGGCCTCGCCGTCGATGGCCGGATCGGCCTCCTCCACCTCATGCCCGAGGTCTGCGGCGAGAGCGGCGGTTTCCTCCAGCACGCGGAGCGCATCCGGCCCGACCGGCGCGCCGTTCGGGGCCTTGCGGGTGAAAGCGATGCGCAGCCGGCCCGGGTCGGCGCCGGCCTCCTCCAGGAAGGGGCGAACCGGCGGGGCGGCGCTATAGGGGTCGCCTGCGCCCGGCCCGCATGTCGCGTCGAGCAGGGCGGCGCTGTCGCGCACGGTGAGCGTGACGGCATGTTCGGTGGACAGGCCGCCCAGCCCCTCGCCCATGAAGGGCGCCATGGTGTTGCGGTTGCGGGTGGGCTTGAGACCGACAAGGCCGCAGCAGGCCGCCGGCGCGCGGATCGAACCGAAGCCGTCCGAGGCATGCGCGGCCGGCAGCATGCGGGCGCCGACCGCCGCCGCCGCCCCGCCGCTGGAGCCGCCGGATATGCGCGTCCCGTCCCAGGGGTTCTTCGTCGCCCCGTGCAATTGCGGCTCGCAGGTGAGGCTGAGGCCGAGCTCGCAGGTATTCGTGCGCCCGAAGATCACGACGCCCGCGCGTTTCAGCCGCCTGACGAGCTCGCTGTCCGCCGCCGGCACGACGTCCTCGAAGAACCGGCAGCCCCGCGTGGTCGGGCAGCCGGCAAGCGACGCGCTCAAATCCTTCAGCAGATAGGGCACGCCCCGGAGCGGCCCGTCCGGCAGCCCCTCGGCAATCGCCCGGCGCCCATAGTCGTAGAGCCGGTTGGTGATCGCATTGACGGCCCCGTTGCGCGCCTCGACCCGCTCGATGGCGGCCTCGAGCAGCTCTTCCGGCGCCGTCCCGCCGCTGGCGACGAGCGCGGCCAGGCCGACCGCATCATGGTTTTCGTAATCCGCAAAAGCCGTCATCCGGGCCCCCTTTCAACGCGCCGCCCCGAGGCTCCGATTCTTCGCCCGCAGGAGACGGGGTTATACCACCGTCCCCGCCCCGAAGCCGGAGCGCCGTCGGACAGCACCGCGCAGGCCGTGACCCTTGTGAGAAATGCGGGCTACAACCCGAACAGGGCGAGAAGCTCGCGGCGGGTCAGGCGTGTCGACAGGTCGAGCGAGACATCGTCCACCACCCGGTCGAACAGCGCCTGCTTGTCCGCCAGAATCGCGTCTATGCGCGCCTCGATGGTGTCGGCGCAGATATATTTGACGACATTGAGCTTGACCGTCTGCCCGATGCGATGCGCCCGGTCTTCCGCCTGGCGCTCCACCGCCGGGTTCCACCAGCGGTCCAGATGGAACACATAGGAGGCTTCCTGGAGATTGAGCCCGACGCCGCCGGCGCGGAGCGAAACCGCCATGACCCTGTGCCGGTCCAGGGCCCTGAACCGCTGCACAAGACCGGGACGCGCCGCGACCGGGACCTCGCCCGTCAACACGATCGGGTCGAACTCCTGCAAGCGGCGCGCCGCCGCCTTCACGCCCGATATCTCATTGGCGTATTGCGAAAACACGAGCGCCTTGTGGCCGCGCGCCGAGATTTCCCGCAGCTTTTCGACAATATCGTCCATCTTGCCGGACTCACCCGTTTGCGGGTCGAAATTGCAGATCTGCTTCAGGCGGGTAATCAGCTCCAGGATATGGCTGACGGCGACATTGGCGCCCAGGGATTTCAGATAGACAATCCCCTCCTGCTCCGCGCGGTCATAGCTGCGCCGCTGGGCGGGACGGAGCGGCAGGGTCAGCCTGGTCTCCAGCTTCGGCGGCAGGTCCGGGAGCACATCGCCCTTGCGGCGGCGAAGCTGCAATTCCTGGTGTCGTTGCAGCAGCGCCGGGCCGGAGCGGTAACGGACGGGCCGCCCGCCGCTCTTATGGTCCACGAATTCCATGATCGACGCCAACTCGTCCACGCAGTTCTCGACCGGCGTGCCGGTAAGCGCCCAGGACCGGATCCTTGGCAGGCGCTTTACGACCCGGCTGGTCTCGTTGTCGCGGTTCTTGATGCGCTGCGCCTCGTCGGCCACGACGGCGCTCCAGCGTTCTCCCGGCGGCCGCAGCCCCGGCAGGCGGCGGGCGTCGGCGCGCAGGGTCTCGTAGCTCGCCAGCATGATGTGCTTTTGCGCCCGCCATTGCCATGTCCGGTCGTCCGCGGGGCCGCGCACCACGATGGCGGACAGTTCCGGCGCCCATTTGGCGAGTTCCTGCCGCCACTGGTCGAGCAGGCTTGCCGGCGCGACGACGAGGCCCGGCCCGGCCCCGCCCCGCGCCGCCAGGATGCGCAACGCGGCGACAGCTTGGACGGTCTTGCCGAGCCCCATATCGTCCGCCAGCAGCAGCCGGTCCATCGCCACAAGCGCCCGGACGCCGTCCTGCTGGAACGGCATCAGCGCCCCTGCCCAGTCCAGTTTAAGCTCCGGCAGGTCCGACAGTTCCGCCAGGTCCGGCCCGGCGGCGGGCGGGCTCGGGCGCGGCGCCAGGGCGGCGCGCAGGCGCTTCGAAAGACCGTCCGCCGGCACAGCATCCGCCTCGATCGGCAGGGAAAACACCATGTCGAGGCCGGGAATGGCCGCCGCCTGCAGCAGCCGCGCATCGGCGAAGGCGGTTTGCAGGCCCGCTGCCGCCCGGTCCAGGGGCGCGAAGGGACAGGGCGCGGCCCCGAGGGCGGCGAAAACCCGTGCGGCGGAAGAGCCCGGCTCGGGCAGCGCCCCCGCCCAGCGCGAGCCGTCGCCGGATGCGCCGTCCCTTGCGCCGACGAGGCAGAGCGGCGCGACCGTTCGCAGGGCGTCGGCCACGGCACCGGGCGACAATTCGTCCTCGCGGGCGACGATCAGCATCGGCGCCGGCACAGCGGCGCGCAGCAATGCTTCGGCAAGCCGGCCGGCGCCCCCGTGCGCGCCCCGCGCCAGATGAAAGCCGAGCGGCTCTCCCGCCGGCGAGGTTACAAGCAGGGCGAGGCGCGGGCCCGCAGCAGCCGCCGACGCCATCCGCAGCCAGGCCACGACAGGCGCGGAACGGTCGCCGCCGGCCATTCGCGATGTCCCGCGCCTATGGCTCGGCGCTATGGCGCATCATCGGCGGCCGGCCGTTCCAGTTGCGAATCCTCATCGTAGCTGCGCCGGAATTCCCGGGTCTCGATGTCCGGACGATAGCCGGGGCGCAATCTCAGCAAGTCCCATTCATTGATCGCCGCCCGGACCTTGTGGCGCATCTGGTTGCGGTGCCCCGCATTGTCCGAAGCCCGTGACGCAGGCGGCGGTCGCCAGCCATAAGCCTGTTCATAGATATGGCGCAATCTCTCCAGCGCCGCCGCGACCTCCGCCTCCCGGACCGGCTTCAATTCGAGCGCATCGCGCTCCAGCGCAGCCATGCCCGCCTCGGCCGCATCGACCAGACCGCCATAGCGCGCACTGTCCCGCAGCCTGGCGCCGATCTTGTCTGCATCCTGCTTCCCGGCGGCGCCGATGACGGTCGAGGAAAAGTCCTCGGTAACCGCCCCGACCGCAATCAGCCCGGGATAGCCCTCTCCCGGCGCGCATCCCGTCCAGCGCGCGATCTCCGCATAGGACCGCGCCCGCTGCAAAATCGAGTAATTGCCGATCAGCTCGATCTCGTCCATCAGGACGACCCACCCGCTATATCCCGCTCCCCGGATGAGCTCGGCGGCGAAGCGGAGTCGCTGCAAGGGCAGCTCAGCGGCTTTGGGAGCCGAAAACCGGTAATTCCGCGCTTCGCCGATCGACCGCAAGCCCTTTCTTATGCTTGCGACCATGATTCTGTCCCCGGCCCAGAACGACTCGATTTCGTTCAGGATTTCCTGGTCGTGAGACCGCTCATGCACGATACGGGAGGCAGGGAACATCATGCTCAATTGGTCGTCCAACGCCGCCTTCGCGATCGCATCCGAGAACAGGCGGTAGTTTTCCGTTCCCGGCTTCAGGGCGAGTGACAGCTCTTCGATGAACCGCCCGTTCCGGTCCGGAATGCGGGCGTCATCGACGGCGGCGGAATACACCTTCCCCAAATCGTAAAGCGGCGTTTCCTTGCTTATCACCACCCGACTGGTAACGAAATTCCTCGACAGCGCAATCTGCTCCAGATGAGCCAGGAGATGAGATTTCCCCGCGCCGAAATCTCCCGAAATCAGCATGCCGCGCGTTACCGGCAAAGGCCGGACGACTTCGGAAGCACCGTCCAGAATCCGGGTAAATTGCTGTTCCGCATCCGTTTGGTTGCTGCCAAGCGCCTGCACCGCATCCCGGTTGGGCACGCCGCTCCTGAGCGCCTCTATTGCGCGCCTGGCGGCAACCGCCGGGCTCTTGCTCGATTTCATGGTCATGGCGGCGGCCTGCTCCTGCTCAGGATAGTCTGACCAGGGACGAAACCGGATTGACGACATTCCTGTCGCGAACATCGTCCATGATCCTTGTGCGCAAGGCGGAGTACAAGCCCCAGCCCCTGCCTCTCACGGGGTCGTCATCCAGGAATCCGTAACCGGTCGCCACCGTCAGCAGCAAGCCGGACAGCCGATCCGCGCCATCGATGAATTCCCGCAGCACCTCGTAATGGTCCAGCGTCATGGCCCTGGTATAGTATTTCAGGCCGTCCCTCGGGTTTCGTCCCACGGTGACACGGGCATTGTCCAGGAGTGCGACTGTGCCGGAACATCCGGCTTGCCTTACCCAGTGACAGGCGGACTCCAGGAAATAGCGCGCTGTCGTCCGGTCGATCCGGGTACGAATCTGGAAATCGCGCAACTGCCCGATCCGGTTGTCCGCTCCCGTCAACCAGTCCAGCAGGGCCTGCCCGGCATACTCATCCGGTCCGGCGGCCTCCTGGACTTCGAACCGGCAGAGATGCAGCATGGCGATCCGAAACGCCTTGGAAAGATCGGCGTTCCTGAAAATCCGGTCTTCCAGATACGGCCTCAATACGCGGCGGACATAATCCCGCCCGGAACCGTTTTCGGCGACGGCCCTGTCGATTGCATGCGGCTCCCGTGCATCGACCCCGCCGGTGTCGAACCCCTCTTCCGCCAGAAAGCCCAAAATGACGCGGCGGGCCAGGACTCTCCAATCGAGCTGTTGCGCGAAGCCGAAGAAGAGATCTTGCGGCATATAGGCCCGGCACAGCGCCGCATCCAGGCTGATGAACGCATAGCCGAGCGCCTCGCTGCGCGACTTCAGCGCTTCACGCAGCGCCGGCCTGCGGTCATCCTCCGCGACGGCGAATTTGATAGCGGCGCCGCCGTCGCTGATGAAGGTGGAAAGATACTCCCGGTCGATGATCTCAAGCCAATCTCCCAGCGGAATGCGGTTGTTCATTCGTTACTTTCCCTGAAACGAACCCCGTAATAATCCATACTGGTGCCATCGGGATCGACGAAATAGAACAGATCGCGAGGACGATATTTGCCGCCGGACGATGAAAAGAACACCTCCGCGCCTTTTCTGGTGCGGCGTAGCCCCTTCGAGTCCAGCATGTATAGATCCCGGCCGAAATCCATCCGGTCGTAAGTGCGGCCAATGCCCGGAAGAGCCGTCATAAGCCGGTATATGCGAGCCAGCGGCACGATGCCGCCTCCCTGCTTGGACATCAGGGCTGATGGACCGGTTATGTCGGCGTAAACGGCATAAAGCGCTTCCAGGAACCGTTCCGGCGTAAAGCCGCTCGACTTGCCCCGGCTGCGGCGCAGTAATTCCACAAGCCAGGATGGGCGGATTGTCGGGATACGCTTCCTGTCCAGCTGGACGGAGCGGCTGTCCGGCAGGAGTCGCACTATGGAGGGCGGAGATATGAACTGCCCGTCACGTTCGTAGATATTCAACTCCCTCTCATCGGCGGCGCTCATCAATTCCCGGCCGTATTCTTCCTTCAGATAATCCGCCTCCTCGCTTTCGGAAAACGGCCAACTGGCGGCGGCGCGCCCGGCCTCCCGCCGCGCCGCGTCCAGCGCCTCGCCGAGCCTGCCCTGCTCTCGCTTGAGGACGGCGATATTGCCTGTCTGGGCTGCTTTTTTCAGTGCATTGGCCCTGGACACGAGCTGCGCCGCCGCCTTCCGCGCCGCTTCCGCGGCCTGCTCCACGTCGTCGAAGGCCTGCTCGAAACCGGTCATCGCGCAATACTTTCTCAATACGGACTCTCTTGACCGGTCGCCACGATGCAGACGGCGCAACCCTCCGTCAAGCCGGCGGCGCCGCGCGGCCACGGGTCCAGTCCGGGAGAGGCAGACCCCCGAGAGTGTCATGGAATGTCATGCGATGTCATGATCCGGATGCGCAGAGCGTATATCCCATGGTCCATGCGGGCATGAGGCCGTGGTTCCGCGTCTATCGCGCCCCCCGCGCGCGTTGCGCCGGCCGGCTACATGGTGGCGGTGTCGCCGGACGCCGCTGCTCTCCCCTTCCATCTGGTCATGGAGTTCTGGAAGTCAAGCCGAAATAAGAATTATTTCATTCCCGCGGGCAACCCGGCGATGCGCGCCCGGAGCGGTCTTGCCTTGTCGCCAGGCGCGAGGCGTCCGGCAGCAATATCGCCCGCCGCGGGAGGCGCCTTGCCAATCTGCAATGCGGGCAATTGCCGGCATCTGCACAACCGCCTATCACCTTCCGGACAAGCTCCCGTCTCGAGGGACGGGACGAACCGACAGCCGGGACACGCGCAGCATGACCAGGAAGCGTAAACGACCGAAGTCAGGCGCCCGCCGCGGGCGCAGCGCGGGCGCGCCCGCGGCCTCCCGGCCGCCGGCGCGAAAGCGGCCTGTTCTCGACAACGGGATTCTCGGCCTCGCGGGCCTCGGCGTCCTGCTCACCGGCTATCTGACCCTGACTGCCTGGTTCGGGGACCAACCGGCCTGGTGCGGCGTGGAGTCGGAGTGCGATATCGTGCAGTCGAGCCGATGGTCCACCCTGTTCGGCCTACCTCTGGCGCTGTGGGGGCTGCTGACCTACGCGCTGCTGGCCGGACTGGCATGGCGGCTGCGCACCCGGCCTTCGGCATGGGGCGTCCTGTTTCTCGTCGCCTGCATCGGCGTCGGCGTCAGCTGGTTCCTCACCCTGGTGTCGGTCTTCGAGATCGAGGCGGTTTGCGGCTACTGCCTGTCGTCCTTCGCGCTCATGAACCTGTTGCTGCTGCTTGTGCTTCTGCGCCGCCCTGTGCGGACGCCGGTGCGGAGCTGGCGGCAGGACCTGCCGTTCCCGGTCGGCGCCGCCATCGTCCTGGTCCTGGGCCTGCATCTGCATTTCAGCGGCCTTTTCGACCCCGCCGCCGGCCCGGAGGAGCCTTATCTGAAGGCGCTCGCGACTCATTTGCAAGATAGCGGCGCACGCTTCTACGGCGCCTTCTGGTGCCGGGCCTGTCAGGACCAGAAGGCGCTGTTCACCGCGTCGGCCAAGCGCCTGCCCTACACGGAATGCACCCCTTCCGGCCGAAACGGCCCGCTCGCCGGCGCCTGCATCGCCCAAGATGTTCGCCAGTATCCGACATGGGTCGTCAACGGCCGGCGCTATACCGGGGTGGTGGATGTCGAACGGCTCGCCCGGGTGTCGAATTTCGAGTGGAACGCGGCGACGCAGGAAACCGCGCCGGAGGGTTAGCCCAATTCCCCCGCCGCCAGCATACGGCGGAGTTCGTGTTTGAGGACCTTGCCGGTAGCGTTGCGGGGGAGCGCGTCGGTGAACCGGATTTGGCGGGGCTGCTTGAAGCGGGCGAGCTGGCCGGCGCAGTGGTCGAGGATCTGCTGCGGCTCCAGCGCCGCGCCCTCCCGGCGGACCACGATCGCGCAGCCGACCTCGCCCCAGCGCTCGTCCGGCACGCCGATCACGGCGGCCTCCGCAATGCCGTCCAGCCGGTAGATCACATTCTCCACCTCCGCCGGATACACATTCTCGCCGCCGGAGATGTACATGTCCTTCCAGCGGTCCACGATATAGTAGTAGCCCTCTTCATCGACCCAAACGGCGTCGCCTGTCTTCAGCCATTCGCCGTCGAAGGACTCGGCAGTCTCCTTCGGCTTGTTCCAGTAACCGGGCGTCACATTCGGCCCGGCCACCTGCAGTTCGCCCCTCTCGCCGGGCATGGCTTCGCGGCCCTGCTCGGTTATCACCCTTGTGCGGGTATAGAGCACCGGCTTGCCAGCCGAGCCGATCTTGCGGGTCGCATCCACAGGGTCGAGCGCCATCACCAGCGGCGCGGTCTCGGTCATGCCATAGGCCTGGGCAAGCGGTGCGCCCCTGGTCGCCCAGAGCTCAATCAGCGCAGGCGGCGTGGGCGCGGCGCCGACGCCGAACACTGAAACATGGCTGAAATCCGCCTCATCGAAGGCCTGAAGCTGCGCCATGAACTGGAAATTGGCCGGCACGCCCAGGAAATTGGTGATGCCGGCTGCCGGGTCGGCCAGGAGCCGCAAGCACTGCTCCGGGTCGAACCGCCGCGCGACCAGCACCGTGCCGCCGGCATGCAGCACGGGATTGGCATAGGCGTTCAGCCCGCCGGTGTGGAACAATGGCAGCACGGTGAGCGTGACCGAATCGGCCGTGACCCGGTGCGGCATGCCGATATTCACCGTGTTGATGAAGGTCATGCCGTGGGTGATGCGCGCGCCCTTGGGCAGGCCGGTGGTGCCGGAGGTGTACATGATGATCGAGAGGTCCGACATCTGCTGCGGAACCATCTCGGCCTCGTAGGGGCCCTCCGCAATCGCCGCCTCATACTCCGACGGGCCGCCGTCGGCGGCGGTCTCCAGCCGGTGCCCGAAGCCCGTTTCCGTCTGCACGGCCGCGGCCGTTTCCGCAAAGCCCCGATCGTGGATCATCGCCTTCGGCGCGGCATCGCCGACGATATAGTTGAGCTCCGGCACGGTGAGCCGCCAGTTGAGCGGCACGAACACCGCGCCGATGCGGTAGCAGGCGAACTGCACTTCCAGATAGTCGCTGGAATTCTCCGCCAGCAGGGCCACGCGGTCGCCGGGCTCGATCCCGAACCGGTCGCGCAGGAAGCCCGCGAGGCTGCCAACCCGCCGGTCCATCTGCGCGTAGTCGATACGGCGGTCGCTCTCCAGATCGACCAGCGCGGTCTTTTCCGGCCGCCGCGCCGCGTTATGCGCGATCCAGTCGAAGGTCTCGAATTGCATCCTTGCCGTCCCTCCGGAGCGCCCTAAAGCGGGATATTGTCGTGTTTCTTCCAAGGGTTTTCCAACCGCTTGTTGCGCAGCACCTCAAGGGACCGGCAGATGCGGAAGCGGGTGTTGCGCGGGCGGATCACATCATCGATATAGCCGCGCGCAGACGCGATGAAGGGGTTGGCGAATTTCTGCGCATATTCCGCCGTCCGCCCGGCGATCTTGTCCTCGTCGCCGATATCCTGGCGGAAGATGATCTCGACCGCGCCCTTGGCCCCCATCACGGCGATTTCCGCCTGCGGCCAGGCATAGTTCACGTCGCCGCGCAGATGCTTCGAGCTCATCACGTCATAGGCGCCGCCATAGGCCTTGCGGGTGATGAGCGTGACCTTCGGCACCGTCGCCTCGGCATAGGCGAACAGCAGCTTCGCGCCATGCTTGATGATGCCGCCATATTCCTGAACGGTGCCCGGCAGGAAGCCCGGCACATCGACGAAAGTGACGATCGGCAGGTTGAAGGCGTCGCAGAAGCGCACGAACCGCCCGCCCTTGCGCGCGCTGTCGATATCGAGGCAGCCGGCCAGCACCATCGGCTGGTTGGCGACGACGCCCACAGGCTGGCCGCCATAGCGCGCGAAGCCGATGACGATATTGGCGGCCCAGTCCGGCTGGAGCTCGAAGAAGACGCCCTCATCCGCCGTCTTGCGGATCAGTTCCTTGATGTCATAGGGCTTGTTCGGATTGTCCGGCACAAGACTGTCGAGCGAAGCTTCCTGGCGGTCGACCGGGTCTTCCGTCGGCCGGACAGGCGGCGGCTCGCGGTTCGAGGAGGGCAGGAAGCCGAGGAAGCGCCGCACCTGCAGCAGCGCCTCGATGTCGTTGTCGAGCGCGAGGTCGGCGACGCCGGAGCGCCTGGCATGGGTGCGCGCCCCGCCGAGCTCTTCATGCGTCACCGTCTCGTGGGTCACGGTCCTGACGACATCCGGGCCGGTGACATACATGAAGGAGGTATCCTCCACCATGAAGATGAAATCGGTCATCGCCGGGGAATAGACCGCGCCGCCGGCGCAGGGGCCCATGATGACCGAGACCTGCGGCACCACGCCGGAGGCCAGCACATTGCGCTGGAACACCTCGGCATAGCCGCCGAGCGAGGCGACGCCCTCCTGGATGCGCGCGCCGCCAGAGTCGTTGAGGCCGACGACCGGCGCGCCGACCTTCATCGCCCGGTCCATCACCTTGCAGATCTTCTCCGCATGCGCTTCCGAGAGCGAGCCGCCGAACACGGTGAAGTCCTGGCTGAAGACAAAGACCAGCCGCCCGTTGACGGTGCCGTGGCCGGTGACCACGCCGTCGCCCGGAATGCGCTGCGCTTCCATGCCGAAATCGGCGCAGCGATGCTCGACGAACATGTCGTATTCCTCGAAGGAGTCTTCGTCGAGCAGCACCTCAAGGCGCTCGCGCGCCGTCAGCTTGCCGCGCCGGTGCTGCGCTTCGATGCGCGTCTCCCCGCCGCCGAGGCGGGCCTGGGCGCGCTTGGCTTCCAGCATGTCCACGATGTCGCTCATGGCCTCAAGCCTCCTTGTTCAGCAGCGCCGCGAAGCGCTCCACAGCGGCGAGTTCGTCCCGCAGCGCGTCGCCCCGCCTGCGCGCTTCGTCGTCTTCGCCCCAATGCTCCGCCTGCCACTCGTCGTCGATGCGCGCACAGCGCCATGCCTGGCAGGCGTTCAGCCGTCCGTCGAGCAGCGCCATGCCGAGCGCCGCGGAACCGGTGGCGGCGACGGCGGTGTGGAGCGCCGTCAGGCGGAATGGCTCATGCGCATCCGCCGCCCGCCGGAGCGCTGCGAGCGCCGCCTCGTCCTGCGCGGCCGGCATCACGCCCGAGACCGTCCGGAGCGTCGCGCCATGGGTCGCCGCCAGCCAGTCGAGCACGGGCTGCCATGCCGCGTTCTGGCGCCCCGCCAGCTCGCCGCCGGTCGCATCGCGGTAGCAGAGCAGGTCCGTCTCGCCGTAGCGCGCGATCTCGGCCGCGACCTCGCCGGTGCGGGGCGCGACCCGGTCGAGCGCGGTGGCCGAGAGCGTCATCAGAGCCATGGTCCGGGGTTCCACCGTCTCGCCCTGGGCGGCCCATTCGCCCGCGACCGCCGCCGCCAGCGCCTGGTTCGGCAAGGCGAGAGGCTTGCCGGCCGGCGTGCGCACCTGGCGCCCGTCCAGCGCGACGCCGTAGCCGTCCGGGTCGAGCGGTACCGCTTCCGCCAGCTTGTAGAACCGCTTCATGGCGTCAGGCGATCTCCCGCTCGCCGCGAATCTGGGTGCGGTGCATGATCCGGCGGGCATTGGCGTCGAAAGCGTCGCGGCGGTGCAGCACGCCCAGATTGTTCCAGACCAGAAGGTCGCCCGGCCGCCAGCGATGGCGCCAGACAAAGCATGGGGCGCAAGCATGGGCCCAGAGCCGATCGAGCAACGCATCGCTCTCCTTCACATCCAACCCAACGACCCAGGCATGGGGCCGCCGGCCGAGGAAGAGCGCCTTCCTGTGCGTCGCCGGGTCGGTGCGCACCAGCGGCTGGCGCGCGCCCGGCGTCTCGCGCACATCCACGGTTTCGCGGTAGCCCCGCCGCAGCATGCCGGCGCTGTTATGCGCGCTGTCATGGACGCAGTAGAGCCCCTCGATCCGGGCCTTGAAGTCATGCGAAAGCGCCTCCCAGGCGGCGAACTGGTTGGCGAAATATGTGTCGCCCTGCCCTTCGGGCACTTCCAGCGCATGGAGCAGCGCGGCCCTGGGCGGCTTTTCGACATAGGTCATGTCCGCATGCCAGACCGCCTCGCCCGCCCCCAGATTGCCGATGGGCCGTCCGTCCTCGACCACATTGGAGATGACGTTGATCTCCGGAAACGCCGGCAGGAAGGGCGCGCCATAGGGGTTCGGCCCCGGCGGGTCGAGCGCGCCGAACAGGCGCGAAAAGGCCAGCAGCGCCGGGTCGTCCAATTGCTGGCCGCGCGCAAGCAGCACAAGATGCCCGTCCAGCGCCCGGCGCAGGGCCCTGGCGTCCGCCGCGCTGACGGCAAGCGAGGCGTCGAGCCCGTGCAGCTCCGCGCCGAGCGGGGCGAGGAAAGGAGTGATCTGCAAGGACGCCGGCCTCCCCGGTGCAAGAAAATGGTTACCGTCCGCCAGCTTGCCGAATTACCTGACGGGAGCAAGTCCGCAGCACTGTCTCGCCGTCCTTTGTCATTGGAGATAGAATACGCCCGTAGCCATGATATGAAGTGAATCCTGAGATACTGGCCTGGGCGCGGCAAACCGCCGAGCTAACGCGCGAGGAACCGGCGCGCAAGCTGGGCATTCGCGACGCGCGCGGCGTGGCGGCTGCCGACCGGCTGGCCGCTCTCGAAGTTGGCGAAACCGCCCCGACACGGCCCCTTCTGGTCAAGATGGCGAAGCAATATCGACGCCCGCTTCTCACATTCTATCTTCAGGCTCCGCCCCGGACGGCAGACCGGGGCGCCGATTTTCGCTCCTTGCCCGGCGACCAGCCTGCCGCGGGGGAGGCCCTGTTGGACACGCTTCTTCGGGATGTCAGGGCTCGCCAGAGCATGGTGCGGTGTTTGCTGGAGGAGAAAGAGGAGACGCAACCGGCGCCGTTTGTCGGCTCCCGGAAAATAAGCGACTGTCTGGCGGCAGCCGTCGAATCGCTGCGCTAGCTGCTCGGCATGGATCACCGGGACTACCGCGCTCAGAAGACCACCAGAGCCGCTTTCGCGCTATTGCGCGGGCGCGCCGAGGCAGCTGGCGTTTTTGTCCTGCTCAAGGGTGACCTGGGCAGTCACCATACTGCTATCGAAGTGGAAACATTTCGAGGTTTCGCGATGGCGGACGATATTGTTCCGTTTATCGTTATCAATGACCGGGACAGTCCGTCGGCGTGGTCTTTTTACATTGCTGCACGAGCTGACGCATCTGGTCTTGGGACAAACGGGCGTCAGCAGTTTTCGAGCCGAAACTCGAATCGAACGATTCTGTAACGATGTGGCCAACGCATTTCTGCTGCCGGCGAGGGAAATGAAATTACTAGCGATCGACCGATCAGCAAATCTGGCTACTGCGGCCGGTGTCGTCACATCCTTCGCTAAACCACGCAATCTGAGCCGCAGTATGGTTGCTTATGCCGCGCTGCGGGCCGGCATTACCGAACAAACCACATACAACGAGCTTGCAGATCGATTTCGTTCGTAACGGCATCAGGCGCGGGCTTCCCGGAGCGCACGGGCGAGTGAAGGACACGGAGGCCCATCCTACTATATTGTGAGACAGCATCGCGTCGGAAGTGCATTAATTGGTCTTACGCGACGAATGCTCGACGCGAAGGCATTAACGACTTCCAAGGCTACAATTATTCTTGGCGTAAGCCCCAAGAACGTCCAGATATTGATCGAAACGGTAAGGTTGGTATAGAGACTGTATTTTGCTTTATCTTCTCGATGCCAATGTCTTGTTCGATGCTAACCGGGATTATTATCCTGTTGCTCTCGTTCCTGAATCCTGGTCATGGCTTACGCATGTAGAGGAACAAGAAAAAACGAAAATTCCCCAAGAAATATATGAGGAATTCGTCAGAGGTCACGATCCTCTGTCGGACTGGATTAAAGACTCCAAAAACCACATGTTATTGGGCGAATTTGTTCGCCCGGATTTGGTCGACAAAGTAATACGACAGGGATACGCAGACGATTTAACCGATGAGGAAATCACGAAGATGGGACGCGATCCTTTTCTTGTTGCACATGCCTCGCTGTTCCGGGTCAAAGTTGTGTCGTCACGACAGAAGCATCGCACCCGAAGAGGATGCGGGCGAACCGTCATATCCCCGATGTTTGCCAGTATCTCGACGTGCCCTCGTGCAACACCTTCGAGTTTCTGCGCAAGCTCGATTTTTCAACCGGATGGCGCGAGCGGTAAGCAACGCCCAGGCCATCCGGGCTATGCTTGGGCGCGCAGGCGCACTTGCGTGGAGGCGCGGGATGGGCTTGCATAGGCGCGACCGTTACGCCCCGATTCTGGAGACCCTGCGGATGAGCGCCGATGTGAAAGAGTTTAAGTGGGTTGGCACCCGCCCCGTCCGTCCGGATGGCGTGCCGAAAGTCACCGGCCGCGCGCAATACGGCGCTGACTACCGGCTGCCCGGCGAGCTGATCGGCAAGGTGCTGCGCAGCCCCCACGCCCATGCGCGCATCCGGAGCATCGACACGTCCCGAGCCGAGGCCCTGCCCGGCGTCAAGGCGGTCATCACCGCCGCCGACTTGCCCGACCACCCCTTCGCCTATATCGGTCCGGAGCGGGTCGCGCAGAATTTCTGGCACATCACCCGCAATGTGATGGCGCGCGAGAAGGCGCTCTATGAGGGCCATGCCGTCGCCGCCGTCGCCGCAGCGAACGCGGCCGTCGCCGAGGAGGCCGTCTCGCTGATCGAGGTCGATTACGAGATACTGCCGCATGTGATCGACGTGGACGAGGCGATGAAGCCGGACGCGCCGCTTCTCTTCGAGGACATGATGACCCGCGGCGTCGAGCCTGCGTCCGACAAGCCCTCCAACATCTCCAAGCGGCTCGAATTCGGCATTGGCGACCTGGAGGGAGGCTTTGCCGCGGCCGATCACATAGTCGAGAAGAGCTTCAAGACCGCGCCCGTCCACCAGGGCTATATCGAGACCCATGCCTGCATGGCGCGCTTCGACGCCGACGGGCAGGGCGAGATCTGGTCGTCGAGCCAGGGCCATTTCGTGGTCCGCGCCATGACCGCCAAGCTGCTCGGCATCAGCCCCGGCAATATCCGCGCGACGGCGCTGGAGATCGGCGGCGGCTTCGGCGGCAAGACCATTGTCTATCTAGAGCCGCTGGCGGCCGCGCTCTCGCGGAAATGCAGCCAGCCCGTGCGCATGCAGATGACGCGCGAGGAAGTCTTCAAGGCGACCGGCCCCACCTCCGGCGCCTCCATGACCGTCAAGATCGGCGCGACGAAGGACGGCCGGATCACCGCCGCCGACGCCAGCTTCAATTTCCAGGCGGGCGCCTTCCCCGGCTCGCCGGTGATGAATGCCTGCATGTGCGCCTTCGCCCCCTACGACATCGAGAATGCGCGCGCGATCGGCTACGACGTGGTGTGCAACCGCCCGAAGGCGGCGGCCTACCGCGCGCCCGGCTCGCCGATCTCGGCCTTCGGCGTCGAGAGCGTGCTCGACATGCTGGCGAAGAAGGTCGGTATGGACCCGGTGGCGTTCCGGCTGAAGAACGCCGCGCGCCAGGGCACCCAGATGGTCTATGGGCCGAAGCTCAGCCATGACGGCTATGTCGAGACGCTCGAAGCGCTCATGGCGCACCCGGACTACAAGAAGCCCATCGGACCGAATCAGGGCCGGGGCGTCGCCTCCGGATTCTGGTTCAATGGCGGCGGCGAATCGAGCGCCACCGTGCATGTGAATGACGACGGCACGGTGATCGTCGGCAGCGGCAGCGTCGATGTCGGCGGGTCGCGCGCCAGCATGGCGCTGATGGCGGCGGAGACCTTCGGCGTCGATTACGACAACGTGCGCTGCGTCGTCTCCGACACGGCGTCGGTCGGCTACACGCATGTCACCGGCGGCAGCCGCGTGACCTTCGCGACCGGCATCGCCGTCCACCAGGCCTGCAACAAGGTGATCGACGACCTGCGCCAGCGCGCTGCAATGATCTGGGATGTCGATGTCGAGGCCGTCGAATGGCGGGACGGCGCCGCCCATCCCGCCGGCGCCAATGTCGGCGATTTCGAGCCGCTCACCATAGGCGAGCTCGCGGCCAAGCGCGGGCTCACGGGTGGGCCCATCGGCGCGGCCGGCACCATCAATGCCGGCGCCCAGGCGCCCGGCTTCTCCAGCCAGTTCTGCGATATCGAGGTCGATCCCGAAACGGGCCATGTCCAGATCCTGCGCTTCATCGCCGCCCAGGATGTGGGCCGCGCGATCCATCCCTCCTATGTCGAGGGCCAGATCCAGGGCGGCGTCGTGCAGGGCATCGGCTGGGCGCTCAACGAGGAATATATCTATGACGACCAGGGCCGGCTGGAGAATCCGGGCTTCCTCGACTACCGGGTGCCCGTGGCCTCCGACCTGCCGATGATCGACGCGGTTTTGGTCGAGGTCCCCAATCCGAGCCATCCCTATGGCGTCAAGGGCGTGGGCGAGGTGAATATCTGCCCGCCCATGGCCGCAATCGCCAATGCCATCGACGGGGCGGTCGGCACACGGATGTATGAATTGCCAATGTCCCCGCCGAGGCTGCTCGCCGCCATGGACGCCAACGGGGCGGACGGCGACGATTGAGGCGGCCCCCATGGGCCCGACCGTCCAGGTGCGGTTCACCGAAGGGTTTGCGCGCGCCTTCACCGGGGGCGTGCGCGAATTCGAAGTGGAGGCGCGCCTGCTTCGCGATGTCATCCGGGCGATGAATGAGCGCTTTCCGGGCCTCGGCGAACGCCTGGTGGAAGAGACGACCGTCGCCATAGACGGCATGATGCACGAGACTGCCTATTTCCAGCCCGTGCCGCCGGGCGGCGAGGTGTTCTTCATCCCGAAGCTGGAAGGCGGCTGAGAGGCCGAAGGGAGCTGCACCATGAAAGACCGTTCGATCGCGGCGCTCAGGCTGAAGCTTGCCGAAAGGCCCGACGGCGCGACCGCCGCCATCTCCGATCTCCGCGAGGAATACGACCGCGCAGTCGAGATATTCCCGCTGCCGGACGGCGTTGCCTGCGAACCGGGGACGCTCGGCGGCGTTCCCGGCGAGTGGTTGCGGCCCGAGGGCGCGGACCCGGGCCGGGCGCTGCTCTATTTCCATGGCGGGGGCTATGTGCTCGGCTCGACGCGCTCGCATCGCCATATGGTCGCGGCCCTGGCGGCCGGCGCCGGGGTCCATGCCTTCTCGGCGGACTACCGGCTGGCGCCCGAGCACCCCTTTCCCATTCCGGTCGAAGACTGCATCGCGGCGTGGCAGGGATTCGCGGAGTTGGGGGCGGAGCCGGGTCGTGTCGGGTTTGCCGGCGATTCGGCCGGTGGCGGCCTGGTCTTCAGTGTTTCCCAGGCCGCCAGGGACCGGGGCATGGCCCTTCCGAAATGCTGCGTGGCCCTCTCGCCCTGGACCGACATGGAAGGAACCGGCACGTGGCGTGCCGGCGACCCGGAGCGCGACGTCTTCCTGTCCCCGGCAGAGCTCGAAATGTTCGTCGACGGCTTCCTGGCGGGTGCGGACAGGCGCGCTCCCCTTGCCGCACCGATTTTTGGCAGTTTCCAGGGATTGCCGCCCTTTCTGATCCAGGCCAGCCGAAGCGAACTCCTCTACGATGACGCGGTGCGCCTCGCCGGGGCACTCGAGCGCGCCAACAACCCGCCGCTGCTCGAACTTGCCGAGGAGGGGACACCCCATGTCTGGCACCACATGGTACCCGATGTGCCGGAGGCAGTGAGGGCTCTTGGCAATGCCGCTGCCTATGTGCGGCACCTCACGAGCGGTGGTTGAACCGGGGCAGAGGGCCAAGAGTGCGCCCGTAGTCACTCACCCGGGAGTAGCTCCCCGGATAGCCCGCCGCACGAATCTCGTCGAACAGACGCTTCGCCGA
>LXNI01000690.1_pt1 | contig 36740 bp, 35 predicted proteins | sample 809091 | NCBI WGS metagenome assembly LXNI01 (sample SAMN04870527, study PRJNA318959) | sponge metagenome | biome: 01000161; feature: marine sponge reef; material: water | host: Sarcotragus foetidus | place: Greece: Milos, Mediterranean Sea | collected 2013-05-29 | depth 5-7 m
GGGTCGGTGCCGAAGACCTGGATGCCGCCGGTGAGGTCCGCCGGCACCAGATCGTTGCGGTAGGCGCCCGCGTCGATCGAGTACACCGCCGAGGCAGCCTCGACGGTGGCGACGCGGCCGACTCGCTGGATGGCGGCCTCTGGCAGCGCGGCGTCGCCCGCGCCGAAACCGGTACCGGCCTCGATGGTCAACAGGTTGGTGCCCAGCGCTGAGATCTGGTCCAGCAACGCCGACCTCGACGACTCCGACAGACCCAGGACACCGACCAGCGACGCAATGCCGATGGCGATCCCGAGGGCGGAGAGAATCGAGCGGAGCCTGCGGGCGGCCAGGGACCGGAGCCCGACCCGCACCACCTCTGAAGGCTTCAGCCGGCTCGGCGCGAGGGTTGCTGTCACGGGACCGGCGCCCCGCTGTCCTGCTCGAGCCGCCCGTCGAGGACCTGCAGGCGCCGGGGAAGGTCCGACGCGATGCTGTCGTTGTGGGTTATGACGATGATGGTGCGCCCCTCGTCGTGAAGCGACGAGAAGAGGTCCATCAGCGACTGGGAGGCCGCAGAGTCCAGGTTGCCGGTGGGCTCGTCGGCCAGCACGAAGGCCGGATCGTGCACCAGCGCCCTTGCCACGGCCACACGCTGGGTCTCGCCGCCGGAGAGCTGCTCGGGCCGGTGCCACATTCGCGCCTCCAGACCGACCCGCTCCAGCACGGCCTCGGCCGCCTCACGCCTCCCGTGCCTGGAAACGCCCGCGTACAGAAGCCCGTTGGCGACGTTGTCGATGACGGGGACTCCCGCCAGAAGGAAGAAGCGCTGGAACACGAAACCGACCCGCCGGCCGCGGATGGCGGCCAGACGGTTGTCGTCGAGCACCGAGGTGTCGACGCCCTCGATCAGCACCGAGCCGCTGGTGGGGTTGTCCAGCGTGCCCATGACATGCAGCATCGTGGACTTGCCGCTGCCCGACGGCCCCGACACCGCCACCATCTCGCCTCTGGAGATCCGCACCGACACACGGTCCAGGGCCGTGACCGGCGGCGAGCCGGGATACTGCTTGGTCACCTCGCGCAGCTCGATTGCCGGCGCATCCGGTTCGGGTGCGGCCAAGGGGGCCCGCGGGCGGATCACCGCGGGACCACCACACGGACTCCGGCTGAGAGGTCGGGACTCTGTACCTCCACATCGCCGTCGGCGAACAGCCCGGTCTCGACACCGACGAGGCGCACCGAACCGTCCTCGGTGACGATCTCCACCGCGTAGCCGCCCTCGACGAGGGCCAGCAACGCAGTGGCCGGCACGACCAGGGCGTCCTCGATGAGCGTCTCGGTGATCTCGACGTCCACAGTCGCGCCGATCCACGCCTCCGAGGCGGGCTCGGCCAGGAGGATCGTCACCTCCACGGCGTTCTCGCCGGTTTGGTCGTCGAATACGGGCGAAGGATTGATGGCGGTGACCGTGCCACCGATGTCGGTGCCGTCGGGCAGCTCGACGTTGACGGTGATGCCCTCTGAGACGAGGTCCCGATCGCTGAGGGGCACCATGGCGACGACACGCTGGGTAGTGGACATCTGGCCGCCGACGGGTGCCTCAATGACCGTGAGCGTTGCCAGGGATGCTCCGACTGTCAGCTGCTGGCCGACTTCGACACCTTGGCCCCACGATCCGATGCGCACCGGTCCGGCCACGAACACGATGTCGGCCACACCGGCCATCCCGTCGGGATCCTGGCCGGTGGCCCGCTGCCAGTCGGCCACCGCGGCCGCGGTGGCGTCGTCGAACACCCCGTCCGCTAAGAATCCCTCGCCGTCTGCGTACCCCATCTCAGCGAGGTTCTCCTCCAGCTGGCGAACATCGTCTCCTTCGTGCCCCACCGCCATGGTCCGGTAGGCAGCCGTGCTGCCGTACATGACGGAGAGCGAGCCGCCTCCCGCAGTCAACGCAGCCAGATCAGCCTCGGCGCTCGCGACCGAGGCCTCCGCGCTGGAAACCGAAGCTTCGAGCGCCTCAATGTCAGAGGGGGAAGCTCCGGCCAGCAGGTCGGCGAGAGCCTCCTCGGCAGAGAGGACAGCGGACTCGGCGAGGTCCGTCTCGGCAGCGGTGGGTTCGGCCAGCAGATCGGCGAGCGCCTCCTGCGCGGTGGCGAGGTTGGCTCGTGCTGCCGCCCGGGCGCCCTCAGTGGGATTCTCGAGTTCCTCGAGAGCTTCGGCCGCGGCCTCCACCGCGGCCTCGGCGGCATCCAACTCAGCCTCAGACGCACCTCCCAGCAGATCAGCCAGAGCCTCTGCGGAACTCGACACCGCCGCCTCAGCGGCATCCAACTCAGCCTGAGACGCACCCGCCAACAGATCAGCCAGAGCCTCTGAGGCGCTCAACACTGCGGCCTCGGCCGCATCCACCTCAGCCTGCGACGCACCCGCCAACAGATCAGCCAGAGCCTCCTCGGCCACGAGCACCGCTGCCTCGGCTGAATCCAGCTCAGCCTGCGACGCACCCGCCAACAGATCAGCCAGAGCCTCCTCGGCCACGAGCACCGCTGCCTCGGCTGAATCCAGCTCAGCCTCAGACGCACCCGCCAACAGATCAGCCAGAGCCTGGCGGGCCAGAGCCAGATCAGCTCGCGCCGAGACCCTTCCGGGATGATCGTCGGCATAGTAGAAGTAGTCATCGAATTCGTCCTCAGCGACCACAACCGCCGCACGGGCCGCGTCAGTCTCAGCCCCAGACGCACCCGCCAGCAGATCAGCCAGAGCCTGGCGGGCCAGAGCGACATCCGCTTCGGCTGCCTCGATCGCAGTCTCCGAGGCACCCATTTCGAGAGCCTCCTCGGCGGCCAGAACCGCAGCCCGAGCCGAGTCGACGTCGGCCTGTGACGCGCCGGCCAACAGATCATCGAGGTCGGACTCCGCGGCCAGCACCGCAGCCCGAGCCGAGTCGACGTCGGCCTGCGACGCGCCGGCCAACAGATCATCGAGGTCGGACTCCGCGGCCAGCACCGCAGCCCGAGCCGAGTCAACGTCGGCCTGCGACGCGCCGGCCAGCAAATCGGCCAGATCCGACCGGGCGGCAGAGAGCCTCGAACGAGCCTCGGACCGGGCCGCCGGGCTGGGGTCCATCAGGGTGTCGAGCGCCTCGGACGCGGTCTCGACCGAGGCATCGGCGCTGGCGACCTCGGCTTCACTCGGTGGCTCAGCAAGGCTGTCGCGTGCCTCGAGGGCATCGGTGAGCGCGGCGCGCGCCGCCGCGATATCGGACTCCGACGGCCCCGACAGGGCGTCGCTCAGCTCGTCACGGGCTGCCACGAGTGAGTTGCGGGCTGCTGCCAGGCGGCCGAGAACGTCAGCCGTTTCGGCCTCGGTCGGCTCATTGATGATCTGGTAGAGGTGCTCGCCCTGAGCGACGACGCTTCCCTCGGGCGCGAGGTCGATGAGCACTCCACTGGTCTGTGCGGTGAGCGTCACCGAACCGGAGTAGTCGAGGGTTCCGGCGACTTCGAGGTACTCCGCCAGCGGGCGCTGCTCGACCGCAGCCGTGGTCAGGCCCGCCCCGTCTGACTGCTGCGAGTCGTCGCCGCCGTCCCGACCGATGAGAGTCAGAGTGGTTGTCCCCGCCGCGGCGGCGAGGCCGAGCGCGACGACGATGCCGAGGACCCTTCGGCTGCGTGCCTTCGCCATCAGTTGCCTCCCCCGAAGCGTGCGCCGCCCCCTCGGGGCAGCTGCTGCTGGCAGACCTCGAAGGCGGCGGCGAAGTCGGGATCGTCGCTGTCTATGCCGCCGAACGGTCCGCCGGGCTGATCGTCGTCATTGCCTCCGGGACCGAATCTGCTCAAGTCCGGGTCACCCATGTCGACGCCGTGGTCGCGCATGCACTGCGCGAACTCGAGCAGCGTGTCTTGGAGTTCGATCTGGTCGAAGCCACCCTGGCCGCGGCCGAAGGCGAGCCCCTCGAGCATTCCGCCGCACGCCTCCTGCGCCGCCGGGAGGTCCGGGTCCCGACCGACGTCCTGGGCTCCCTGGGCGCCGCCCGCCCCGCCGCCAGGGCGGCGGCCGAACGTGACGGTGCCGTCGGCCTCCACCACAGGGTCGGGGAAGTCGACACCGTTCTCGCGCATGCACTCGGCGAAGGCCAACAGACGCTCCTCGTCGCTCAGATCCTCAGGCACCGCAGCCAGGTCATCGGGCTCGACGAACTCCTCATCGATAACCTCCCCGGCCCCGAGGGACCCCTCGCCGGTCGTGTTCCCGGTCTCGGAGGTGGTCGCCACAGCCGCGGCCTCGTCGGTGCCGGTGCCAGCCGGGTCGACCTCCGCCGAGGTCACCGGATCGCTCGCCTCAGTCGTCTCCGCCGCGGGCTGCGTCAAACCTGTGGGCTCCGACACTGGCTCGATCTCTTCCGGATCGGCGGCGGGAGCGGTCGTCGAGGCTTCCGCGAGGGTGGCGAGACCACTGGAGTCGTCACCGCCACAGGCGGTAGCCAGCAGCAGCATGACGGCTGCGGCCCCAACCCCTCGCACTACGCCTAGTCCTCTCATTGCCATGTCCTCTCCTGCTGATGGGCCGCGAGCAGTCAGCAAGGCAAACAGAGCCGCGTAAGAGCCAGGGAAGTCTGGCAGTCAGCGCAGGATGCGGACCTTGCCGAAGATCGTGCCGTATAGGAGCCGGCCGTCGTCGTCGATGGTCACGCCGCCGCCCAGGGTGTTGTAGCGCGACCCGCCGACCACGAAGTGGAAACGGCTCTCGCCGGTGGTCCAGTCGAGCGCCTCGATGGTCCAGCTCCCGTCCCGGGTGCCGCAGGTGTACACCAGGTCGGATCCCTCGGACACGAACGGCACCGAGTTGGGCGACGACACCTCGGTGTTGACCCAGGCCTCCCGCAGGCGGCGCTCGGCCGGGTCCCACTCGTACTTGTGCAGACCGTACGGCGTGTATTCGGGCTTGTGGCCCAGGAAGAAACTGAACAGCCGGACCTGGGTGACCGGCCATCCGGGCGGCAGCGAGGCGGGCTCGTTGTTGACGGTCATGGCTCCGTAGCCCGACACGGTGATCGACTGCTCGGTCTTGATCTCGGCCCGGGCCGGGTCGCCCATGTTGGCCGGCCCGATCCCCGCGATCCGCCGCGACGGGGCGCCGGGGAGCTGCTCCCAGTCCTCGGGGATCTCATCGCGCCACAGCAGCGTGATGTTGACGACATCGTCGCCGTCGCCGATGACGACGAAGCGATCCTCGTCGGACCCGAAGCCCATCAGCGACGGGGTCGTGCCCGAGCCGTCCCCGCCGCCGTTGCGGTAGCGCGCCGACCAGGCCCCGTCGGCGGGGTCCAGCGACAACCGCTCGCCCGTCCAGATCACCTTGTGGACGGTGTCGACCGAGCTGACGTAGATGCCGCCGTCGTCGCCGGTGCAGGAACTGGTGCGGACCCAGCCGTAGCCGGTGTTGCCCCGCGCCGCGGCCTGGCGGGCGCAGTGATCGGCGGCGTCGGCGCCGGCGGCGGGCAGTTGGATCGCGTCGTAGTCGCTGAAGTCCCGGGCCACGCACACCACCCAGCCGTGGTCGGTGGTCATCACCAGCCGCCCGTCGAAGGTGATGTTGATCCCCACGAAGTACCCGTCGATGCCGTCGGGCCGGTACCAGCGGTCCCGCTCGACGATGGGGCTGGCCGGATCTCCAGGGTCGACCTCGACGTAGGCCGCGGCGTGGTCCTTGCGCCCCAGGAACAGGGTGTGGTCGCAGTCGAGCAGCGAGTAGATGCCGTCGAGTCCGGTCATGAAGCGGAGCGCGATGTCTATGGCGTGGGCGACAGCCTCGTCGCCGTCGAGGTCGTCGAGACCGGCCGCGAGAGCGTCCAACTCGGCTTGCCCGGTGACGGGCTCGGTGCCGGTGGGCAGGGTGGCCAGCACTTCGAGGGTTTCGTAGTCAAGCTTGGCGATGGTCTGGCGGCCGTTCGACCAGATGACCCGGCGGCCGTCGGGATAGCGCCCCGAGACCAGCCCGCCGAAGTGGCCGGGCCCCAGCGGCGCGTACTGGATGTCGGCGGAGCCCAAGACTTCAGTGGGCCCCTCGGGCCCCGATCCCGGAGTGTTGTCCTGCTGGTCGCAGCGGCCGTGGGCCATGGCGTTGCCGCTGTCGGCGAGGAACGGGTTGCGGGGCCCGCTGCGCATACCGCTCATGCTCCGCCCTCGGCTTCGAACGCCTCTACCCAGGGCGCGAGGTACTCGGCCGCGGCCTCGACCCCGGCGGGCGGCTGCAGACCGATGCTGAAGTCGGTCACGCCCGCTTCGATCAGACCGGGCACCGGGGCCATCGTGGGCGCGATCAGTGGATCCCCGGCAGAGTCGCGTGCCAGCTGCAGCCTCCCGGTGACTTCTATTCCGGCCGGGTCCCGGCCGGTGGCGGCCACCGCCTCACGCATCCTGGCGATGCCGGAGGCGATGTCCAGCCCGTCGGGACCCCAGGGGATCCAGCCTGAGCCGAAACGGGCCAGCCGGGCCATCGAACGCCGGTTGACGGTGCCGCTGACCCACACCGGAACCGTCCCCGCGGTCGGCTTCGGCATCTGATGCACGTCCTCGAAACTCAGCTCGGCGCTGTCCAGCGAAGCACTGCGCTGGGTCCACAACGCGTGGCACACCTCCAGCGTGTGGTCGAGCAGGCGACCCCGCTCGGAGAAGTCCAGCCCGGCGGCCTGGTACTCCTCCTGCTGCCAGCCCACGCCCACGCCCAGATCCAACCGCCCGCCGGTGAGAATGTCGATGGTGGTTGCCGTCTTGGCCAGCACGATCGGGCGGCGCAGCGCGGCCAGCAGCACCATCGGGCACAGCCTCACCCGTTCGGTGCGGGCCCCGACCATGGCCAGCACGGTGAGCGGCTCCAGCCAGGCCCCGTCGGAGCCGGTGGGCTGGCGGCCGCCGGCCAGGCCGCCCCGGGCCGGATCGGCGTAGCGGTCCAGGCGCTCGCCGTACACCACATGATCGGACACCACCAGCCGGCCGATGCCGGCCCGGTCGGCGGCGACGGCCAGATCGAACAGGCGCTGCCATTCACCGGGCGGCTCGGCCGCGAAGTTGACAAGATGCATCGACAGGCGAGGCTTCATCAGGATGTGCCCTCCTCCGATCGGTTCTGGGCGGCCCGGCTGGGCGCCACCCGGGGCGGCTCGTTCGGCATCTTCGGGTACACCGGGGGCCACGGAGCGTCCATGAGGCCGGCCTCCATGTCGCGAGCGTGCCACTCCAGGAGCGGCTCCAACGAGGCGGGCTCGCCGTCCATGGCCGCCCACGGGTCACCGGTGCGGGCCACCCGGGCGCCGACGGTGGCGATGGTCAGGTCCTCGGGCTCGACATCGTCGACCTCGTGCCAACCGATGGGCGCCGAGACCTGCGCCGCCGGTCGGGGACGGGCCGACCAGGCCCCGAACACGGTCTTGTGGGGGGCGTTCTGGTTGAAGTCCACGAACACCCGCTCACCGCGCTCCTCCTTCCACCAGGCGTCGGTGATCAGGTCGGGGCGGCGCCGGGCCAACTCCCGGGCCAGGGCCACCGCCGCGGCCCGCACCGCGTAGGCGTCCCAGCGGGGCGCCAGCCGGGCGTAGACGTGCAGGCCCCGGCGCCCCGACGTCTTGACATGGACGGGCATCTGCAACTCGTCGAAGGCGGCCTTCACCTCACGGGCCGCCTCCCGCACCTGGTCGAAGACGACGCCGGGCTGGGGATCGAGGTCGATGCGCAACTCGTCGGCGAACGCGGGGGCCTGGGCCAGGTAGGGCCACACGTGGAATCCGAGGCAGCCCATGTTGACGGCCCACACCACATGGGCCACATCAGCGGCCACCATGGCGTTGGACAGGGTGCCGTTGGGGGTGCTCACCACTGTGGTGGTCAGCCATTCGGGGGCGCCCTTGGGCACCCGCTTCTGGAAGAACGACTTGCCCGAGGCGCCGTCGGGGTAGCGCTCCAGCAGCACCGGCCGGCCCCCCATGGCCCGCATCAGCGGCTCGGCCACCGACAGGTAGTACTCGACGAGGTCGAGCTTGGTCTCGCCCCGGGCACCGAAGAAGACCTTGCCCGGATTCGAGACCCGCACCTCGCGCCCATCGACGCCGAGCACGACATGGTCTTTGGACATCAGGTTTCACTCACCTGCCGTCCGGGTGTGTTCACGAATTCTCCCGAGTCGGACGCGGCTGCCGTCGGCGGTGACAGTCTGCCCGATTCACGGGACCCGACGGACCAAGGGAGGGCCAGCGCGGCGAGGCGGCGGCCGATCCCGCACGGCTAGGAACTCGGAGGCACGGGCAGGGCCGTCGCGGCGGGCGCCGTTGAGCAGCTCCCAGCGAGGTTCTGGTCACGGAGCAGGGTGGCGTTCGGCCCGTCCGCGGCTATTCGGGATCGAGGTGCTGGTCGTAGAAGCTGAGCCGCACTTCGACGCCCGCTCTGCGGCACGCTCGCATCAGTCGCCGCACCAGCGCTCGTTTCTGCTCCTCCGACACTCTCGCGAGCAGCCAGTGGATCAGAGCGGACTGATCCTGCCATATCGGTACTTCCTCTGTTGAGCCGAAGTTGGCGAAGATGGTGCCGACGGGGGCGAAGCGCCCGGCCTCGGCTGGGAGTTGGAGCACGAGCAGCCAGGGCTTGCGGCGGGATTGCCTAAATCCGGCCGGTCGGGAACCCTCGCAGCGCCCTCGCCAGGACCGCCGACATGGACTCGAGCTGAGCCGGGCTGCTGCCGGAGCGCAACAGCTTCTTCGCGTCGCTCGATGCCGCCGAGAGGCGGTCGCGGGGCTGCAACGCTTGGAAGTTCAATACCCGCACCTGCACGGCGCCGAGCACAGCCCTCATGGGTTCAGGCACCAGCCGCATCTCGTCGTAGACGTTGCGGGGATGCCCCGGATCCAGCACGGCGAGCCGCTCGCGCACCGTGTGCCCCGGCGCGATCGCACAGAACAGCGTCGTGTAGCGTCCGTCGCGGCGCTGCGACGCGGCCGCGTTGACGGCATGCCAGGCGATGACCATCCCCATCACCGCGGTCTTGCCCGAGCCCGTGGCCATCCTCACCGCCAGCCGGTCGATTCCCGCGTTGTAGTCACGGTTGACTGCAGCCAGATCGCGGCGGAACTCCCCCAGCAGCGGGTAGCGGGCCGCGCTGGCCTCGCTCAGCCAGATCAGCGTCTCGGCCGCCTCCACCTGGGCGAAGAACAGCCGAGGATCGTTGGCCTCGCTGCGCCAGTGGCCGAGCAGCCGCCTCGTGGCCGCGGTCGCGCTCGCGTATCCGTCGTCGCGCCAGCCCCTCACGGCGTTGCGGATCCGGTTCACCAGCACGTTCTCGTCGGGTGCAGCCACCTCCAGGCTGACCCGAGCGACACGGGGCGGGCCACGGGCACCGGCACCCTCATGGCCGATCCAGCGAGCGGGCCTCTGCGACCGCCTCCTCGAACGTTGGCGGGGCAACGCAAGACAGTCCGCCGATGCCGGCGTTGTATGCGATCCTGAGAGCGTTGTAGGCCGCGGTGTCCGGTGTGAAGGCGCTGCTGGTGCCGTATCCGCCCGCTGGGCGGTCCACGGCAGGACCGAAGCCGATGTTCATGCGAGGCCAAAGAGTCGGTGCCGCCCGCCTCGTCGCGTCGGCATGATCGCTGCGTGCAATGTGGAACAGGTCGAACACGTCACGGTAACGAAGAGCCAGCGCAGCCTCGCGGCCCGTGCTGGCTCGACGATGCAAGGCATCCAGCTTGTTCACTGCGATGCAAGCAGGATCCACCACCGGAACCACGAGTCCTCCCGCTTCAGGGAACTGCTCGCAAAGCCCGTCGGGATCCGGACAGTACCGTGCCAGCATCGAGCGGACCCTACTGCGCCGTATCAGGTCGTTGCCGCCCTGCTCGACGGCATGGTCGATCACCAGAGTTCTGCCTGTCGGCAGCATCATCTCTGAGCGGGTGAGTTTGGCCAGGTCCCGGCTGGTCGTCTTGGCGCCGGCTGCTTCCTCGGCGGCCGTGGTCATGATGCGTCGCACGCGCCGAAGCGCCGCTGTGGTGGCACCTTCATCTGCGAAGAGCCTCGCATCGATGTCCTCTGAGAATCGGGGCGATATCTCCCACGCAGCGCTGAGCGACGTGCCGCCCGTGAAGGCCCAGTAAGCCACGACCGGCATGTCTTGTGCTGTCCGGCCCCGCTTGGCGTCCCGGGGAGACAGTCCGGAGCGCAGCCCACCGTCCTGAGACAGACGCGCAACCATGTCCGACAGCACCCGGATCAGCCAGTAGTCGTGAACGATCTGGTCGGCGCGCAGGCCGGTTGCCGCGACAGCGCCGCCCACAACCGACCGGAATCGTTCTGGGGAATCGCTCAGACGGGCACGGACGCGGGTCAGTCGGGCCTCGCGATCGGCAGAGAGCGCCGGTGGCCGCCGCGCTTGGCGCAAATGCCCCACGCTGTCTCGGGCCGGCCATGCGGCTTTGCCCGCGGGCGCTCAGAGGGTGGCCCGGATGCGTTCACCTCACAGCCTCAGGCACATGCGGGGGGCCGTTGACGTCGAGGCAGTACTCGACGGCGCCGGCGATGTGCGAGAGGCGCTCCCCGTGGTCGTGTTCGGGCTTGTCCATGCAGGTCGGGCTCTCCGCAAGCGAGGTCTCCAAGGAGTTCGGCGTCTCGTATCGCGCGGCGCGTCTCAGCGCGTCAGGCCGGACTTCTGCGCCGATGCCGGCGAGGGACCGCCAGAACTGGCAGGACGGACGGTTCGCGACATCATCGAGGATCCAGTCCCAAGGCAACTCACAGAACGGCACATACCACCGGACTGCCTCAATGACAGTGCATTCGGCTCCGTTCATTCCAAGCCGGTGCGCGACCCCGCCCACCTGCTCCCACCGAAACTGTGCATGGTTCGGCGTGTCGGGAACCGTGCCCGCTACGGCAAGGAACATCGCTACCGGCACCTGCTGTGCCCAACCCAGAAAGTTCAACGCCGAGTAGCGCGTCAGGCCGGTGCCGGGACCCGCAATCGCGAACGCTGATCGCAGCTCCTGATGGGGCGCCTCCCAATCAAGCCTCAGCGGCACCTCTGGATGCGAGCGCTTGTAGTACAGCCCGGTGTGGACCCGTTCCACGCCGGTCCGGTCCGGATCGGATGCCAGGCGTGACAGCATCGGATGCGACGACGTCTTCGGGCCCGGCACGTCATGTGACCAGAACAACGAGCCACTCGGCCGGGCATCGACCCAGTGCCGGGCCTCCCCTCTTGCCGTCATGGGGCCATTTTAGCAAGCGCGGCGAGTCGTGCCGGCAGCGGAATGCAAGTGTCGGGCGGGGCGTCTCGGCGGCGTCACGGCTCGGATCGCTCTACGGCCAGCAGGTCGATGAGGGCATCCACCGCCAGCCGGTAGCTGGTTGCGCCGAAGCCGGTGATCACCCCCGCACAGACGGCCGCAACGGCCGAAGTGTGCCGGAAGTCCTCCCGGGCGTAGACGTTCGACAGGTGCGTCTCCACCACCGGCACGCCGACCGCGGCGATGGCGTCGCGCAGCGCGATCGAGTAGTGGGTCAGGGCACCCGCATTGAGCACGACGCCGTCAGCGGCGCCGTCCCCGCCCGCCGCCGCGGCCTGCACGGCATCCACCAGGTCCCCCTCGACGTTGGACTGCAAATGGCGCACGATCGCACCCCGCGACTCGGCGTGGGCTGTGACGCCGGCCATCAACTCGTCGAGCGTGCCTTCGCCGTAGACATCGGTCTCGCGGACGCCGAGCAGGTTGAGATTGGGGCCGTTGACTACCAGGATCGTTATCGCCATAGCGCAGTTATAGAGGCCGAGCGAATCGGCGAGCGAGTCCGGCACATACGGCGCGAGGCCGTGGCCCGAGCGGCCCGTGAGCGAAGCGAACAAGAGCGGGAGAGACCTCCTCGCGACACGGGAGGCTCACCCCGACCCGCGCTCGCTCATAGCCCGAGCCGCGCCGTTACTGCGTCGGCCACCTCATCGGGGGTGCACCCGTCGGTGTCCACCGAGACGAACCGCCCGTAACCCTCGGCCCGCTCGGCCAGCAGTTCCCTCACCCGGGTCGGGGCGTCGGGAACGTTGAGCAGGGGCCTCTGGGCGGTGTCGCCGATCCGTTCCAGGGTGGTCTCAGCAGTGGCGTTGAGGCAGACCACGTGGGCCGAGGGCTCCAGTCGGGCTGCGCACTCGGGATCAAGCATCATCCGCCCGCCGGTGGCGATCACCAGGCCAGTGCGACCGGCGAGCTCGCGAGCCACGGACCGCTCAAGCTCGCGGAAGCCGGGCTCACCCGCCCGCTCGAATATCTCCGGTATGGGCCCGGCCCGCGACTCGATCACCGCGTCGGTGTCCACGAAGTCGAAGCCGAGGTGCTCGGCCAGGATCCGGCCCACCGTGGTCTTGCCGGTGCCCATGAACCCGGTCAGGACAACGTTCTTCTGCACTGCCGGCCCCATGCACACGAGGCTAGGTGACCTTTCATGGGCAGACTCTCAGCGTGGACGACGGCTTCTTCGGGCTTCTGCGGCAACGCTTCGAGCCGGCCTCGGACCGTCCCTTCCTGCGTGTGCCCGGCGGCCCCGCCATGACCTACCGAGACATGGATGAGCGGTCGGCGCGGGCCGCCGGGTGGCTGCAGGACCAGGGCGTCTCGACCGGGGACCGGGTGGTGGTGCAGATCCCCAAGTCGGTCGACGCGGTGGCCCTCTATGTGGGCGTGCTGCGCCTCGGAGCTGTGTACGTGCCGCTCAACACGGCCTACACCTCCACGGAGCTCGACTGGTTCGTGGCCGACGCGGAGCCGGCCGCGGTGGTGCTCGACGAAGCCGCCTTGACCGCCGGGCTCGATCAGGCTCACCACCTGTCCGGCTCAGTCGAGCGCCAACCCGACGACCTGGCGGCCCTGGTGTACACGTCGGGCACGACCGGGCGGCCCAAAGGGGCCATGCTCACCCACGGCAACCTGGCCAGCAACGCGCTCACGCTGAAGGAGGCATGGGCGTTCCAGTCCTCGGACGTGCTGTTGCACGCGCTGCCCATCTTCCACGTCCACGGGCTCATGGTGGCGCTGCACACGGCCATGCTGAGCGCATGCGAGGTGATCTTCCTGGAGCGCTTCGACGCCGGCGAGGCGCTGGCGTGCCTGCCTGACGCGACGGTGATGATGGGCGTGCCCACCCACTACAGCCGGCTCATGACGCTCGAGGGCTTCGATGCGGCCGCATGCAGCCGCATCCGCCTGCTGGTCTCCGGGTCGGCTCCGCTGACCGCGGAGCTCCACCGGGCGGTGGCCCGCCGCACCGGTTGCATGGTGCTGGAGCGCTACGGGATGAGCGAAGCCTTGATGATCACGTCGAATCCCTATAGCGGCGCCCGGGTGGCGGGAACGGTTGGGTTCGCTCTGCCCGGAGTCGACGTGCGGGTCTGCGGAGACGACGGCGCTGACCTGGTGGGCCGACCCGGGATGGTGCAGGTCCGGGGCCCCAACGTCGGTCCTGGCTACTGGCGGCGTCCCGACGCCACGTCTGAGTCCCGCACGGCCGATGGGTGGTTCATAACCGGCGACGTGGGCCGCCTCGACGGCGACGGCCGCCTGACGCTGGAGGGTCGGGCCACCGACATGATCATCTCGGGGGGGCTCAACGTCTACCCGGTCGAGATCGAGCAGATCCTGGACGCCCATCCGGCTGTGGCTGAGTCAGCGGTGGTGGGCCTGGCCCATCCGGACCTCGGCGAGGCGGCGGTCGCCTTCGTCGTGCCCGAACCCGGCACCGACGGCGCTGCCGGCGGGTTGGACTCGGAGCTGGTCGACACCCTCACCGACGTTGCCCGGTTCAAGCACCCCAAGAGCTACGTGTTCGTGGAGAGCCTGCCCCGAAACGCCATGGGGAAGGTCCTCAAGTCCGAGTTGCGAGCGCGATACGCCGACTTGTCTCCGGAGACAGGCGCGACCGACCGATAAGCGGGAATAATGGCCGGAATGAACTGGCTGGTGCGACAGGGCCGGCCATGGCGGCAGGCCGCGGCCGCGCTGATGGCCTCCCTGACGCTGGTGTGGGGGACGCCTCCGGCCGCGGCCCGACAGGAGGTGCCCGACGGGGGAATAGAGACCCGTGTCGGCGCCCGGTTCGTCGACGGCGGGCGGGTCGAGGTCGCGCTACAGGTGCGCTCCGACGGCGCGTGGGGGGAGCCCCTGCTGCCGACCAAGCGCATGATGCCAGACTTCAGCAAGCGCTCCCGCTGGCTGTCGACCTCCCCCATCCCCCTCGAGGGCGTCGAGGTCCGCATTGTGGCCCGGCGGCTCGCCGAAGGGGTCGTGACGGTCGGGCTGAGGGTGCGCGCCCTCGACGGGGACTGGGGCGAGCGCCAGATGCCGCTGGGGCGCCTGCTGTACGCGAGCCGCGAGCGTGGCGTCTGGCTGTGGTCGTCGCCGGTGACGGTGGCCCCGCCGAGAGTCCAGGTGGTCGCGTTCTACGGCCACCCCGGGGTTCGGGCCATGGGCGTGCTGGGCCACGGGACGCCCGCCGAGGTGGCCGAGGAGATCACCGCGTGGGTGGAGCGTTACGACCGGCTCAACGGGCCGCGCGGCGCGATCGGGGCCTTCCACCTCATCACCGGCGTCGCCCAGGCGAATCCGACGTCCGACGGCCACTGGCTCCACCGGCTCTCCCACGACCGCATCGCCACCTACGTCGAGGCGGCACGCCAGCGCGACACGCTGCTCTTCCTCGACACCCAGATCGGCTGGAGCGATCCCCTGACGGAGGTGAAGCTCCTCGAGGACTTCCTGCGGGAGCCGTTCGTGCACATGGCACTGGACCCGGAGTTCGCGACCGAGCCGCTGGGCGTCCGCCCCGGGCTGGCCATCGGCGGCATCACCGGCAGCCAGGTGAACGAAGTGCTGGCCTACCTCTCGGCGCTGGTGGAGAAGGAGGGGCTGCCCACCAAGACCCTGATGGTGCACCAGTTCACCGGACGCATGCTGCACGACCGCGAGGTGATCGAGAGGCACCCGGGCGTCGAGTTGACGATCGACATGGACGGCATCGGAAGCCCCCAGGCCAAGCTGCGGGGCTACCGCCTGTTCGCCGTCACCAAGCCGTCGCAGCTTCCGGCCTTCAAGCTGTTCTTCACCCAGGACCAGCCGTTGATGACCCCCGAGGACGTCCAGGCGATGGAGCCGGCGCCCGACCTTGTGATCTACCAGTGACAGCGTGCGCGGGCAGGTGAAGCCGCGGCGCGCCTCAGGTGAGCAGCAGGCCGATCTGGCGGGAGGACGCCACCAGCGCGCCGGTGGCGTCCCAGAGCGAGCCCGACTCGATCATCCGGCCGTCGTGGAGGTCGTGGCTCTCCTGGCGGACCTGCAACCAGCCCGGCACCGGGATCCGGCGGGGGTGGACGGTCAGCTCGATGGTCGGCACCCACCCGATGTAGCCGAGCAGCGGGTACAGCGACGGCGGCAGGGCGTCCGCGAAGAACGGCAGCGCCAGCGTGGACGGGTCGGTGCCGTCGCTGAACCGGATCCATCCGTCGATCAGGGCCTGGTCGCTGCCGGCCGCGGGGGCGTGGTCGGGATGAACATGCACATCCACGCGCGACAGGGTGGTGACCGAGATCGGGTCGACGTGCGGCACCAATGAGCGCATGGCCCGCAACACCGACGTGAGCGCGTAGCCGCCGTTGCTGTTTCCGCCGATGTTCCAACCGGCCGACAGGCGGGTGGCCCACAAGCCCTCGCCGGCGGGTTCCACCGCCGTCTCGGCGTCGAATCGGCTCATGCCGGAGCGGCCCGCCCACGCTGGGTGCTCGCCGTGTGACCCCTCAGGGCAGCGCAGAACACGCTGGTAGTCTGGCCCTTCGATGAGCCTGTACAACGTGCAGAAGTTCCTGTACGAACTCAACCGCGACGAGCGGGTCCAGCAGGCCTACCACACCGACCCGCACCAGGCGATCGCCCGCTACGACCTCGACGCCCAGGAGCGAGGCGCTCTCCTCGAGCCCGACATCGGGCTGCTCTACCACCTCGGCGTCAACGGCCAGATCCTGATGCACTTCGCCGCGTTCTGCGGGATCGAGTGGTCCGACTACCTCCAGCGCATGCGCGACGGCGTCGAGCGCCACGGACCGGTGCGAGCCGGTGTGTACGCGCTGGCCGCACACCGTCGCGACATCGACATCGACTAGCCCCCATCCCCCACCCAACCGGAGAAACCCAATGCGACTCGTAACCGTCCGAATCGACGGAGCCACCCGAGCTGGTCGGGTGGCCGGAGACGAGATAGTCCTCCTCGACGCGCCCGACGTTCGGGCCGTTCTGGCGGCCGGACCGGTCACCTCAGGTTCGGTGCCTGTCGACGATGCGGGCACCGCGGTTCCGCTGGAGGGCGCGGATCTGGCTCCGGTCGTGCCGGCCCCCGACAAGATCGTCTGCGTCGGGCTGAACTACCGCGACCACGCCGCCGAGACCAACAGCCCGCTGCCCACCGCGCCCATCTACTTCGCCAAGTACCGCAGGGCCCTCACCGGCCCCCACGACCCGATCCGGCTGCCACCGCCGGAAGTGTCCACCAACGCCGACTGGGAGGTCGAGCTGGCGGTGGTCATCGGGCGTGAGGTCCGCAACGCCGGCCTGTCCGAGGCAGCCGCGGCCATCGCCGGGTTCACGGTGCTCAACGACGTGTCGATCCGGGACTGGCAGACCCGCACCATCCAGTTCCTGGCCGGCAAGACCTTCGAGGGGTCCACGCCGGTCGGCCCCGCGCTGGTAACCACCGACGAGATCGGTGACGGCTCGGGACTCAACGTGAGCTGCAGCGTCGACGGCGTCATCAAGCAGTCCTCCAACACCGACCAACTGGTCTTCGGGCCGGCCGAGCTCGTGGCCGATCTGAGCACGATCCTGACCCTCGACCCGGGCGACATCATCGCCACCGGGACGCCGGGCGGCGTGGGAATGGCCCGCGACCCGAAGGAGTGGCTGTCGCCGGGGACAGTGGTTCGCACTGCCATCGAGGGTTTGGGCGAGATGGTCAACACCTGCGTCGTGGGCTGAGCCGACCCCGAGTTCGGCCTCCAGGCGCAGCCCAGCGATGACCTCGATCGGCGCCGGGAGCCTGCCGCGCCGGTCGCCGACCGTTGCCGGGCTCGCGGTCGAGGCGCTCCGGGCCGTGGGCGTGGACACGCTGTTCTGCCTCCCGGGCGTGCAGAACGACGACTTCTTCAACGAGCTGGTCGACGCCCGCGACATCAGGCCCGTCGTGACCCGCCACGAGCAGGGAGCGGCCTACATGGCCATGGGCGCGGCGCAGGTGACCGGTCGCCCGGCCGCGCTGTGCGTGGTGCCCGGCCCGGGGATGCTCAACGCCGCAGCCGGTCTCACCAGCGCCTACTGGGGCAACGCCCGGGTGCTGGCCCTGATCGGCGCCGTGCCGTCGATGTGGCGGGGTCGTGGCACAGGAATCCTGCACGACCTGCCCGATCCGGCGGCCGCGCTGCGCCAGCTGACCAAGCACACCGACTACATCGGCGGCGGCATCGACGCTGTCGGCGTGTGGCAGCAGGCAATCGACGAGCTGGTGTCAGGGGTTCCCCGCCCGGTGGCCGTGGAGGTGCCGGTCGATGTGTGGAGCCAGCCGGCCGACGGCATCCTCGACGAACCCGCTGCCGTCACGCCTTCGATCGACGGCGGCCGGATCGAGGAGGCCGCCCGGATCCTGGGCCGGGCCCAGCGTCCCCTGATCATGGTGGGCGGCGGCGCCCAGGATGCGGCCGAGCCGGTCTCCGAGCTGGCCGAGATGCTGGAGGCGCCGGTGTTCGCCCGTCATATGGGGCTGGGCGTGCTCGACACGCGCCATCGCCTGCACGCCTACCTGACGATGGGCCGCGACCTGTGGCCCAGCTCCGACGTGGTGTTGGGCATCGGCACCCGCATGGAGTTCCCGAATGTCGAATGGGGCGTGCGCGATTCGCAGCAGATCGTGCAGATCAACATCGATGCGGCCGAGCTCGACCGCTACCGCACCGGCACGGTCGGTGTTCACGGCGACGCCGCCGAAGCGTGCCGGCTGCTCGTCGACGCCCTGGGCCGGCACAACCGTCGTCACCAGGACCGCACCTCCGAGCTTGCCGAGCTGCGGGCCCGGCACTTCGAGCGGATCGCGCATCTGGAGCCCCAGCTGAGTTACCTGCGGGCCATCCGGTCGGTGATGCCCGACGACGGGATCATCGTCGAGGACGTGACCCAGATCGCCTTCGTGGCCCACATCGGCTACGAGCACCGCCGACCCCGCACCTACCTCGCCACCGGCGGGGCGGGGACGCTCGGCGCGGGCGTCGCCCACGGCATCGGCGCTGCGGCGGCGGCGCCGGACCGGCCCCAGCTCACGATCATCGGCGACGGCGGGATGCTGTTCACCGCCACCGAGCTCGCCACCGCGGTGCAGCACGACATCAACACCACCGTGCTGCTGTTCGACAACGGCGCCTACGGCAACGTTCAGCGCCTGCAGCGGCAGCGCTTCGGGCCGGACCGGACCATCGCGTCCACCCTTCGCAACCCCGACTGGGTCGCGTTCGGGGAGAGCTTCGGCGTGAGGACCGAGCGAGCGACCAGCCCCGAGACGCTGCCGGCGGTGCTGGCGGGGTCGCTGGCCCACTCCGGGCCGTCGATGGTCGTGGTCGACATCGCCGACGAGCCCGATCCGTGGCCGCTCCTTCGGGTCCGGCGCTGAGGTTCACGCCCCTGCCCGCTCGGCCTCTGACACTAGGATCGACTTGATGATCGGACGAGGGCGCGGAGGAGCGGGGCGCCCCGCTCCGGTGTCGACTGGAGGCCGACACCTGAGCACGGCGCCGGCCCCGCCGCTACTGCTGCCAGGATCCGGCGCAAGCGACAGCCGTGCGCAGGGCATCACAGATCTGGCCCATGCGCTCCTCGCTCAGACGACCCAGCCTCCGCACCAGCAGGGCCCTCGGAGCGTTCTCAACGGAGTCCAGATTGACGGCCGAGAGCAACGGAACCGGGTCGTCGCCCGGCTCAAGCACGACTTCGGTGGGAAGGCCCCTGATCGTGGTAGTGCAGGGCGCGACGATCGCCGTCCTGAGCCGGTCGAGTGCAGAGTCGCGCGAGAGCACCACGACCGGTCGCCGTCCGGCGTGCGGTGACTCCCACCACCAGACCTCGCCCCGCCGGACGGGCTCGGCCGTCATCCGCCGTCCTGCCGCTCCCGGCGTTCTCAGCCCGTCGATCCGAGTTCTTGTCTGTGCAGGCGGTTCGCGTCATGGAAGGACGCCAAATCCCCCCACTCGTCGGGCTCGTCCATGGGGAGACGGTCATAGGCCTCATAGGCGGCGTCGATCTCAGCCTCCCGGTAGCGGGATGTGAGGGCATCAAGGGCAGCGTCCATCATCGTCGCATCGTTGGGCCAGTCCTCAAGGCCACGAGCCCGGTCAAGGAGCCCTCCATCGACGGTCGTGCTGACCCGCATCCTGTTTATGCCATAACCATACCACAATAGTCGCATTAGAACGTGCGCGGGTAGGTGCAGCAGCCCCGCGGTGCAGGGGACCACCACGGGCTGAGCCGTCGGCGCTACCCGTAACAAGGTGGCCCAAGGCGCTGACCACGATGAGCGTCGTTGGGACCACATGGAGAGTCTGCGGCGGCGGTAGGTTGCGGCCCATGAGCCTGGACTTCATCAGGGAGCAGGTGCAGGCTGACAACGAGGCCGGGGCCTTCGCAGGCCGGGTTCAGACCCGCTTCCCTCCCGAGCCCAACGGGTTCCTGCACATAGGCCACGCCAAGGCGGTGTGCCTCAACTTCGAGGTGGCCGCCGAGCACGGCGGGACGTGCCGGCTGCGCTTCGACGACACCAACCCCGAGGGCGAGGACGTGTCCTACGCGGAGGCCATCGCCGAAGACATCGCCTGGCTGGGCTACGAGCCCGACGGACCGGCCGTCCACGCGTCCGACTACTTCGAGCAGCTCTACGGATGGGCCGAGCACCTGGTGCGCGAGGGGCTGGCCTACGTCGACGACCAGGACGCCGAGACCATCTCGGCCACCCGGGGCGACTTCAGCACGCCCGGCACGAACAGCCCGTGGCGGGACCGGCCCACCGACGAGAACCTGAGCCTGCTGCGCGACATGAGGGCCGGGCGCTTCGAGGACGGCTCCAGGGTGCTTCGGGCCAGGATCGACATGGCCCACCCCAACATGTTGATGAGAGACCCGGTCATGTACCGGATCCGCCACACCGCCCACTTCCGCACCGGCGACGACTGGTGCATCTACCCCACCTACGACTGGGCCCACGGCCAGAGCGACGCCATCGAGGGAGTGACCCACTCGCTGTGCTCTCTGGAGTTCGACGCCCACCGGCAGCTGTACGACTGGTACCTGGAGCATCTGCGGTTGCCCGGCGACCGGCCCCGCCAGTACGAGTTCGCCCGCCTGAACCTCACCCACACCGTCACCTCCAAGCGCAAGCTGAGCACCCTCATCGACGAGCATCTGGTGGACGGCTGGGACGACCCGCGCCTGCCCACCCTGCGGGGCCTGCGGCGGCGGGGCTACCCGTCAGAGGCCATCCGGGCGTTCTGTGCCCACATCGGCGTGGCCCGGGTGAACGGCGTCCACGAGATCGAGCTGCTGGAGTCGTTCGTGCGCACCCACCACAACCGCCACGCGCTGCGCCGCATGGCCGTGCTGCGCCCCCTGGAGGTGGTGATCGACAACTGGCCGCAGGGCCAGGTCGAGCATCGCCGCGCCGTGAACAACCCCGAGGACCCTTCGGCCGGGGAGCGGGAGGTGCCGTTCTCGGGGCGGCTGTGGATCGAGCGGGACGACTTCATGCTCGACCCGCCCCGCAAGTTCTACCGGCTGGGCCCGGGCCGGGAGGTCCGGCTGCGGGCCGGCTACTTCCTGCGCTGCAACGACGTCGAGACCGGCCCCGCCGGCGAGGTGGTGCGGCTGCGCTGCACCTACGACCCCGACACCGGCAGCGGCCAGGCCCCCGACGGCCGCAAGGTGCGGGCCACCATCCACTGGGTGTCAGGCGACCACGCCGTCGATGCGCGGGTCGCGCTGTACGGCCGGCTGTTCACGGATCCCGTTCCCGGCGCCGACGGGCGCGACCCGCTGGAGTCCTACAACCCCGCCTCCCGCGAGCTCATCACCGACGCCAGGGTCGAGCCGTCGCTGGCCGGGGCCGGACCCGGAGAGGTGGTGCAGTTCGAGCGCTTGGGCTACTTCGCCCGTGACCCCGGGACGGCCATGCTGTTCCATCGCACCGTGGGCCTGCGCGACGAGTGGGCCAACATCCAGAAGCGCCGTCAGCAAGGATCCTGAGCGTTGTGAGCGGGTGGCTGTTGGAGGGCGGCGTGCTGCACCTGAACCACGGGTCGTTCGGGGCGACGCCGGCGCCGGTGCTGGAGGCCCAGCAGCGGCTGCGCAACCGGATGGAGGCCAACCCCACCAGGTACTTCCTCGGCGGCGAGTGCTGAGGATCCCGGCACCGGAATATTCGATCCGCTCATGGCCGCGCTTGAGCAGCGGCATGGCATCCAGGTCCCGGTCTTCGCCTGGCCCGCGCCGCCCGAGCGGCTGCTGCGCATATCCGCGCACCTCTACAACGACGAGTCCCAGTACCGGCGTCTGGCCGGAGCAGTCACGGCCGAGCTGAGGGGCTAGCCGGTCGGACAGACCCCCGGCGGGCCGGCCGCTACCAGTCTGCGGCGATGTACTGGGTCTCGCAGAATTCGTAGATGCCCTCGGAGGCGCCCTCTCGGCCCAGGCCGGACTGCTTCATCCCACCGAAGGGGGCGGCCGGATCCGACACCGCGCCGCGGTTGAGCCCGATCATGCCGGCCTCGATGCGCTCGCTGACCCGCAGGCCCTTGGCCAGGTCCTCGGTGTAGACGTAGCCGATGAGGCCCATCTCGGTGTCGTTGGCCGCCGCGATCATGGCGTCGGTGTCGTCGAAGGGGATCACGGGGGCCACCGGCCCGAAGATCTCCTCGCTGGTGATGGGCGACGAGACGTCCACGCCGGCCAGCACGGTGGGCTCGTAGAAGAAGCCGGGACCGTCCATCGGCCCGTTGCCGGTCACCCGGCGGGCTCCGTTGTGGAGAGCTCCCTGGACCAGCCCTTCGATGCTCTCGACCGCCTTCGCGTTGATCATCGGGCCGCAGGCGACCCCCGGCTCGAAGCCGTTGCCGACCTTCATGGAGCCCATGGCCTCGGACAGGCGCTCCACGAACTCGTCGTGGGCCGCCGACTCCACGAAGAAGCGGTTGGCGGCGGTGCAGGCCTCGGCCGAGTGCCGCATCTTGGCCACCATGGCCCCTTCCACGGCGGTCTCCATGTCGGCGTCGGCGAACACGATGAACGGGGCGTTGCCCCCGAGTTCCATGCCGGTCTTGAGCACCCGGTCGGCGCAGCGCCTCAACAGCATCCGGCCGACTTCGGTCGAGCCGGTGAACGACACCATGCGCACCGCCCGATGGTCGACCACCGCCTCGAACCAGTCGCCCGACGACCGTGTGGGAACCACGTTCACCACTCCCGGCGGCACGCCCGCCTCCTCCAGCAGCTGCGCGACCCGCAGGGCCGTGAGGGGAGTGTCGCGGGCCGGCTTGATGACCACCGCATTGCCGGCCGCGAGGGCAGGAGCCACCTTGCGAGTGATCATCGCCGCGGGGAAGTTCCATGGCGTGATCATGGCCACCACCCCCACCGGCGGATGGCGGGTGATGATGCGCTTGTCCCCCGCCGGGGCGACACCGATGGAGCCGTGGATGCGCACAGCCTCCTCCGCGTTCCAGCGGAAGAACTCCGCCGAGTAGGCCACCTCGCCGGCCGCGTCGGCTTGGGGCTTGCCGTGCTCCCTGGTGATCAGGTCGGCGATCTCCGACGAATGCTCCAGCATGGTCTGGTAGCAGGCCCGCAGGATCTCCGAACGAACCCGGGGCGCAGTGGCCGCCCACCGGCTTTGGGCGGCCTCTGCAGCGTCGCACGCAGCCAGCGCGTCGGCGGCCGTGCCGGCCGCGACGTCGGCGATGCCGTCTCCGGTGGCCGGGTCGAGCACCTCGATCCGGCCCTCGTCGCCGTCCAGCCAGGTCCCGTCAATGAGCATCTGTGTCTGCATTGTCCTGTCAGCCTCCGAGCTGGGGGATGGGGTGGTCGCCGTAGGCGACGGCCACGTTCTTGGTCTCCATGTAGAAGTCGAAGCTCCAGTCGCCGCCGTCGCGGCCGATGCCGCTGCGCTTGGTCCCGCCGAACGGCGTCGGCAGGTGGCGGACGTTCTGGGAGTTGACCCACACCATGCCCGCGTCCACCGCGCCGGCCACCCGGTGGGCCCGGCCCACGTCGCCGGTCCAGACGTAGGCGGCCAGGCCGTAGTCGGTGTCGTTGGCGATCGCGACGGCGTCGGCCTCGTCGTCGAAGGCGATGGCGGTGAGGGCGGGGCCGAAGATCTCCTCGCGGGCGATGCGCATGTCGTTGGTGGCTCCGGTGAACAGCACCGGCGCCACGAAGTTGCCGCCGGCAGGGGCGTCGTGGAAGGAGGTGCCCTCCACCACGGTGGCGCCCTCGGTCGAGGCCAGTTCGATGTAGCTGCGCACCTTGTCGCAATGGCGCGGGTGGATGAGCGGACCGATCACGGTGGCGGGGTCGAGGGGGTGGCCGACACAGATGCCGCGCAGCTTGGCCGCCAGGCGCTCGGTGAAGTCGTCGTAGATGCTGTTCTGCACCAGCAGGCGGCTGGAGCTGGTGCAGCGCTCGCCGTTGAGGCTGTAGATCATGAACACCACCGCGTCGAGGGCCCGGTCGAGATCGGCGTCGTCGAACACGATCACCGGGTTCTTGCCGCCCAACTCGAAGTGGAGCCGCTTGAGGGTGGCCGCCGACTGGGCCTGGATGGCTGAGCCGGTGGCCGACTCGCCCACGAAGGCGACAGCCGATATGTCGGGATGCTCGGTGAGGGCCCGGCCTGCGGTCTCGCCCATCCCGTGCACCACGTTGAGCACCCCGGGGGGCAGCCCGGCCTCCAGCGCGATGTCAGCGAGCAGGCACGCGGTGAGCGGGCTCCACTCCGCCGGCTTGTGCACCACTGTGCAGCCCGCGGCCAACGCAGGCGCGATCTTCCAGGTGGACAGCATGAACGGCGTGTTCCACGGCGTGATCACCCCCACCGGCCCGACGGCGCGGCGGCTGGTGTAGTTGAGATGATGCGCCGACGGCAGCGCCAGCCCGTCGGAGGCGCCGGGGGCCCGGTCAGCGAAGAACCGGAAGTTCTCCGCGCCCCGCAGCGCGGCCGAGGACATGAACCGGATGGCCTGCCCGGTGTCGACCGACTCCACCACCGCGATCTCGCCGGCGCGGGCCACGATGGCATCAGCCACCGAATGCAGGACCTGCTTGCGCTGCTCGCCGGGCGTGGCCGACCACTCCTCGAAGCTGGCGCGGGCCGCCGCGGCCGCGGCCGCGATGTCGGCCGAGTCGCCCGCAGCCACGTCGGTGAGGTGCATCCCGTCGATGGGCGACACGTTGTCGAACGTCTCCCCCGAAGTGCTGGCCGCCGTCTCGCCGCCGATCAGATGCAGCACGGGCGCGGCCGCGAAGCGAGCCAGATGACGGCCGGCGGCGGCAAGGTTCTCGCTGAAGCTGGCGCTAGAGCTGGCTGCGGATGCCATGGTGTTCTCCTGTCGCGGCCTTCGAGGCTAGGGGCCGAGCGGGGGCCACGGTGAGAGCGGATGGGCGTTCCCGTCGGTCACGATTGTACGGTCCTGCCTCTCCGTCGATTCCACAGGGACATCCATGCGCTTGCTCAGCTACACCGCCCAGGGAGATCCGACGTTCGGTCTGCTGACGCCTGACGGCACCGGCGTGATCGACCTGGCGTCGCGCCTCGACGGCGTTTCCGACCTCGGAGACCTGATAGCTCAGGGCCGTCTCGATGAGGCCGCCAGTTGGGCGGACTCCAGCACCGCCGACCACGATCTCGCCGACATCGCCTTCGAGCGCCTGATCCCCCACCCCGGCAAGATCATCTGCATCGGCGTGAACTACGGCGGGCGCGGCGCCGAGTACGCCGCGGAGCGCCGCGACGCCTATCCGAGCGTGTTCGTGCGCTTCCCCGAGACACTGGTCGGCCACGACCAGCCCCTGCTGCGGCCGCCGGAGTCCGAGCAGCTCGACTACGAGGGCGAGATCGTCGTTGTGATCGGCACCGGCGGGCGCCGGATTCCTATCGAGCGGGCCCGCAGCCACATCGCCGGATTGAGCCTGGGCAACGAGGGAACCATCCGGGACTGGCTGCGGCACGGGCGCTTCAATGTCACCCAGGGCAAGAACTGGCACCGCAGCGGCTCGGTCGGGCCCTGGCTGGTGACCATCGACGAGATCGGCGCCCTGGGCGACCTGCACCTCACCACCAGGGTGAACGGCGAACTGCGCCAGGACGACCTGGCCGCCAACATGCACTTCAGCATCGAGTACCAGATCCACTACCTGTCCACGTTCGTCGGCCTCGACGCCGGCGACGTGATCTTCACCGGCACCCCCACGGGCGCCGGCGCCCGCTTCGACCCGCCCAGATGGCTCAAGCCCGGCGACATCGTCGAAGTCACGGTCCCTGAGATCGGCACCCTGAGCAACCCGGTGCACGACGAGCCGTCCCCGGTCAACCACCAGCCCTAGGGCGCTCCCCTTCTCTTGTTGGGAGGTCGCAGCCATGAACCCACCCGGTCCCGTCACCGGGTGCTGGCCGACCCCACCCTCTTCACATCTCGCGGGGCTTGGCCGTAGGCCTCCGCGAAGCGGCGCGAGAAGTGCGCAGACGTCTTGAAGCCGTTGCTGTGGGCGATCTCAGTGATCGTGCGGTTCGCGGCCATCGGACTCAGCAGTTCGTCCATGCACCGGGCCAGACGACGCTTGATCAGGTACTCGTTGACCGTCATGCCGTGCTCCTTGAAGATCGCATGCAGGTAGCGCAGCGACACCCCTATGGACGACGCGATGCGCGCCGGCGTGAGGTCCGGGTCCGAGGCGTACGCGTTGATGTAGGTGCACGCTCTCAGGAAGTGCTTCGTGCGCCCCGCATTGGGGCTGCCGTCGGCGCCGAAGCGGTCTGCCAGCGCCACCCCCAGAAGATCGAGTGCGCTCGTGGCCAACTGGCGTGACACGGCGCTGTCATCTCCCAGAGCCAGCGGCTCCAGCGCCCGCAGGAACGATGACACGGGCGCGGTCACGCTGGTGTCGTTGGACATTCGCACCGCGGTCAGCCGGTCCGGTGATGGGCAGCGCTCCATCAGGAACTGGCGGTCGAATTGAAATACGAGCATCTCAAACTGCTCGCGCATGATGAGGTCGTAGGGACGGGTGGCGTCGTACATGGCGAAGTCGCCCGGATCGAGCACGGCCTGGCGGTCGTCCTGCTGTATGACCGCGTTGCCCTTCAGTTGCACCGACACCAGCACCTCGTCCCGGGGCTCCTCGTTTATCAGCCCGGTGGAGCGCCGCACTGCGTGGGGCTGGGCTCGGACCCGGCTGAGCGTGAGCGGGCCCAGATCGGATCGCGCTATCTCGGCCCTGAAGGGCTTCTCCGACGGCAGCGTCTCGGCCTCCAGGCGAACGAAGGCCGTGCAGATGACCTCGTGCCAGAAGTCGAACCGCTCTCGAGCCTCTACCGAGTCGGTGGTCACCGCGATGCTCATGTCGCACCTCCAAGCTCATCGGTGCGCCCGCAGACAAGAGCCTAAGCGCCTTAGGGCAACCGGTACGGTCTGCCGGCCATTAGTGCGCTGTCAGACAAGGGATTGCACGCTCACGGGGAAGGTCAGGCCCCAGAGCGCTCCTTACGTTGAGAGGAGCCGTAAGCCACGCGGTCCGGAGCCGGTGCTCCGGGTTCGCCAACGCAAGGGGATCGCAACTGTGAGCACTGACGGACCGTACAAGGTTGCTGCCGTACAAGCGGAGCCGTGCTGGCTGGATGCCGACGCCGGCGTGGAGAAGGCCACCGCCCTTATCGCGGAGGCCGCCGCAAAAGGCGCGCGGCTGGTCGCCTTCCCCGAGCTGTGGATCCCCGGCTATCCGCACTTCCTGTGGCTCGACGCCCAAGCCATGGGCATGAGGTTCGTTCCCCAGTACCACGCCAACTCGATCGTGGTCGGCGACAACCGGTTCAACCGCCTGGCCCAGGCCGCCGCCGACAACGAGATCACGATGGTGATGGGGGCCAGCGAAAAGGATTACGGCTCTCTGTACATGGCCCAGTTCATCTTCGGGGCCGACGGCGAGGTGCTGTTCACCCGGCGCAAGCTCAAGCCCACCCATGTGGAGCGGGCCATGTTCGGGCAAGGCGACGGCAGTCACCTGCACGTGATCGATGTGCCCGGCATCGGCCGGCTCGGTGCGCTCAACTGCTGGGAGCACTTCCAGCCCTTGTCGAAGTTCGCCATGTACAGCCAGGGCGAGCAGGTCCATGTGGCCAGTTGGCCCTCCTTTTGTCTTTATCGAGGCGGCGCCCACGCCCTCGGCATCGAGGTCAACATGAACGCCACCCAGATCTACGCGGTAGAGGGCTCGAACTTCGCCCTCGCGGCCACGACGGTCACCGGATCCGCGGGCATGGAGTTGTTCTGCGAGAGCGACCAGCACGCGGCTCTCCTCGGCGGTGGAGGCGGCGGTTGCAGCCGGGTGTACGGCCCCGACGGCCAGCTCATCTCCGATCTGCTCGACGAGCACGCCGAGGGGATCGTCTACGCCGAGATCGACCTGTCGCTCATCTCCATCTCGAAGATGGCGACCGACCCCAGCGGCCACTACTCCCGTCCCGACGCCACCCGGCTGATATTCGACAAGCGGCCCCAACCCGCGGTGGAGGTGATCGGTGAGGCGGCGCCGTCTGCGCCCGTCCTTGCCGCCAGCGGCACCGACTCCGGCGTGTCTGCGCCGGCCGCGGACTGAGCGCCACGAGGAGCCGCGATGACCGCTAGCCGACCCCCGGGACATGTGCCCAACGTTCCGGCCTGGAGCGCCATCAGTCCGCCCGATCGCACCGCGTTCTCGATGATCTTCGTGCGGGGCACCGGCCACGCCACCACACTCGACGAGCTGAGGGAAGAGCTGACGGAAGGCACCGACACTCCCTCTCACCTTGAGCGGGCCCGCGTCGTCAACGCCGACGAGGACGTGACCGTGTTCCTCGGATACTGGACCGACCCGGAGTCGCAGCTGCGGTGGTGTGGGCGCTCCCGGGCTCTGAGCCGGCCCGGGGTTCTTGAGGAGACCGCGATCATCCCGGCAGAGCGTTGGGAGACGCTTCACTCCACCCCCGAGGTCACGCCCGGCGTCCGCAATCTGCTGGCGGCTCAACTGACCGATGTCCACGAGTACTGGGGCGCGGCTCGCGACCGGATACCTGCGAGCGCCCACGATGATCTGGCATCGAAGCCGGCCCAGCCGCTCCCCGGGAACCTGTGCCTGATCCGATCGGGTCAGATCTGGGAGCACTGCGGAGCCCAGGAGCGGTCTCTGTACTTCACCGACGTCGAGCCCAACCTGACCGCCGGCATCGACTATTTGGCCGAGCATCCCGAGACGGGCTGCATCTCCAGCCGGTTCCTGAGGGAGCAGTCCATCGGCGGCGAAGATCTCGAGTCCACGAGCTTCGTGGGCTGGTTCAGAGACCTCAAGTCACTGGAGGACTGGTCGAAGACGCACCCCACCCACCTGGCGATCTTCAACTCGTTCATGACGATGGTCGCCGACCTCGGCTTCGAGATCGACCTGCGCCTGTGGCACGAGGTGGCAGTCGTCCCGGCGGGAGGCGTCCGAGTCGCAGGGACCGATCCATCGCCGCTGCTGGCCGCCTCGTGAGCTGAGACCTGCCAAGTCCGCACACCGGAGATCCCCAGGAGGACCGACCATGAGAAACAATGCTCCCCAGGTAGTGAGAACATCGCTGGCCGTGGTGCTCGCCCTTGCTCTGCTCGCAGCCTCGTGCGGCGAGGACGACGACGGCTCGCCGGCCCAGGAGGAGACGCCCGCCGCCGACACCGACCAGGCTCCTGAGCCTGCGAGCGAGTCCGCGGCAGAGCCCAGCGGCGGCTCGCAGGACGAGGACGCTGAAGGCGTCGGGGCTGCGGAGCCGGGGGATGATGCTGCCGCGGCACCGACCCCGGAATCGGACGGCGCCGAACAGGACGACACCACCGCCGAGGCCGCTCCGGCTGTTGCGGACGGGGAGCCGATCCGGGTCGGCAACGTCAGCTCGCTGACCGGCGCAGGGCTCTTCCCGGAGGCATCGGTCGCGGCCAGGGCGGTGTTCGAGCGGGTCAACGAAGGCGGAGGAATCGATGGCAGGCCTATCGAGCTCATCATCGAGGATGACGGGGGCACGCCCGAGGGCGCCGCGACCGCCAGCCGCAAGCTCGTCGAGCAGGACGACGTGGTGGCGATGGTCGGCTCGGCCAGCATTCTCGAATGCGCGGTGAACTCGGGGTACTACGCCGAGCAGGGTGTGTACTCGATCCAGGGAACGGGCGTGGACCCCCTGTGCTTCCTGTCCTCGAACATCTCCCCGGTCAACACCGGACCCTTCGCAGGGATCACCGTCTCGCTGTACTACGCATCGGAGACCCTGGCCTTGGACCAGGTCTGCAACATCAGCCTCTTCGTCGTCCCGGACCTTGCACCCGCCTTCGACGGGGCGGTGGCCCGCTGGGAGTCGATCACCGGCAAGTCTTTGGCGTTCCGTGTGAAGGCCGCCACCTTGGAGGACGACCCCACGCCGCTGATGCTGCAAGCCCGAGACGCCGGATGCCAGGCGGTCGTCATCGACGGTGTTGAGCCGCACGCCCTGGCGGTCGGACGGGCGATCGATGCTCAGAACCTGGGTGACATCGTGTGGATCGGGCTGACCTCGTATTACACCGACGCGATCGCGTCGCAGTTGGGCAGTGCCGGCAACGGGCTCAGAGCCAACTCGGAGTTCGAGCCCTACGGCTCGGACGCCCCCGCGCTGGACGATTGGAGGTCTCTGATGACCAGCGCCGGTGTGCCTCTCACGTCGTTCGCGCAAGGCGGCTACCTGGCCGCCACGATCTTCGTTGAGGCACTCCGAGGGATCGAGGGCGAGATCACCCGCCAGTCCGTCGCCGGGGCCATGCTCGACCTGGAGCCCTACGAGACTCCCCTGCTCGGAACGCCCTACACCTTCGGACCGGGCGATGCCCACGCTCCCAACCAGGCCTCGAAGTTCGTTGAACTGCTCGATGGCCGGTGGGTGACCGCGGCCGACGACTGGGTGATCCTTCCCGGCTAGCGGCAGGGACCGCCGATCGAGTGCTCTGTCCCGGCTGATCCACGGAGAGGCGATGATCACCCTCGTAGTCGCCGGACTCGCCGCGGGCGGCGCGTACGCGATCTTCGGGGTGAGCATCGTCGTCATTAACCGGATGGCCGGCGTGGTGAACTTCAGCCAGGCGGTCGTTGGAGCCTTCGGCGCCTACGTGGCTGCCATCGGTGTTGAGCGGGGCTGGAGTCTGCTCTGGGCGGCTGTAGCGGGGATCGCCCTGGCGTCGGCTCTGTCTACCGCAATCGGGCTGCTGTTCGCCCGCCTGTTCAGCGAGGCCGGTGCCGCCGTCCGCACCGCCGCGATGATCGCGACCACCGTCGGCCTCTTCGCCGCCGGGTTTCGCTTCTTCGGCGACACGCCCCGGGCCATCCCCGTGCTCCTTCCGGGCGCCTCCGTGTCGATCGGTGGGGTCGTGGTCACGGCAGGAACGGTGATAGTGCTGCTCATCGCCCTGGCGACAGTGGTGAGCATGGGCTGGGTTCTCAACTCCACGCGGGTGGGTGTGCAAGTTCGGGCCATCTCGGAGCGGCCTGTCGTTGCGGAACTGCTCGGCGTGCCGCTGTTCTCCCGGACCGCCCTCGTCTGGGGATTCACCGGGTTCGTGTCGGCTACCGGGATGCTGGTCGTTGCGTCCAACCTTCCGGGCAGCTTCTCCAGTCTCGGCTTCCTCGTGTTCCCGGCCATGGCCGCCGCCTTGATCGGAGCCTTTCGCCGGCTGACCCTTGCCTTCGTCGGCGGGATCGGTGTCGGAGTGCTCGAGTCCGTGTCGTCTTACCGCGAGGCATGGTCGGAGTACCGCGGCGCGGTCCCGTTCCTGATCGCGGCGGCCGTGCTGCTGTGGACCCAGCGCCACGAGGTGTGGGATGCGGCGCGGTGACTTCGTCGCCGGCGCGGCGTACCTGGGGGTCGCCGCGATCGTGTCTCAGATGGCCGGCCCGTTCTGGCTGTTCTTGTTGACGGGCGCGGTCATCACTGCCGTGGTCGCGATCAGCGTCGGCGTGATCTACGACAACGCCGGGCTGCTCTCGTTGTGCCAGATGACCTTCGCCGGGATCGGCGCCTGGACCGTCGGCTGGCTCAACCTCAGGACGAACCTCCCCTACCTGGCCATGCTGCCGTTCGCGGCCGCCGTCCCGTTCGCAGCCGGTGTGGTCATCGGTGTTCCCGCGCTGCGACTCAGGGGACAGAACCTCGCAGTCTTCACTCTGGTGTTCAGCGCGGCGATGGCCCGGGTCGTCTTCGCCGACGGCTTCCCGGGCCTCATCGAGGGCAACCGCGTGAGCCCTCCCGGCTTCGCCGACAGCGACTCGGGCTACTTCCTGTTCTGCGCGGCGACCCTCGGCGTGATCGCAGTCGCGGTCACCGCGCTGCGGCGCACCCGCACCGGCCGATGGTGGTCCTCAGTACGCCGCAGCGAGAGGGCGACAGCTGCGATGGGCCGAAGCGTGGTGGTGACCAAGCTCTCGGCCTTCGCGGTCAGCGCGGCTATAGCCGGCGTGGGGGGCGCCCTGCTGCTCGCCCTCAACGGCATCGTGAGCGGCGCCAGCTTCCAGCCGATCGAGTCGATGACGATCCTCACGTCGGCCCTGATGTTCGGTGCCGGGCACTTCGAGGGCGCCCTGCTCACCGGGCTGTTCGGGCAGCTCGTTCCGAACTTCCTCAGCGACGCCGGCCTGCCACGGGACATCGCGCCGATGCTGTTCGCGGTAGGTGGAGTGATCGCACTCAGTCGCGGCGAGGGCGGCCTCTCAGCGGCACTGCGTGCCGCCGGCCGCAAGCTGCCCAGTCTGCGCCGGGCTCGCAGGGCCGCGCCCGCCGCGCCCACGCCACGGTCGCTTCCGACCGGACACGGCCCGACCGCAAGCGGGAGCAGGGTGCTAGACATCCACGGCGTGTCCGTCTCCTACGGGGCGGTCAGAGCGCTCGACGACGTCAGCTTCTCGATTCCTGAGGGCGGCTTCCTCGGGCTGATCGGTCCGAACGGCGCGGGCAAGTCGACGCTGGTGGATGCGCTCAGCGGGTTCCTGCCCAGTCACGAGGGACGCATCCTTCTCGGCGGAGAGGACATCACGGCTCTCCCGCCCCGCAAGCGCGCCCTCCGAGGCCTGAGGCGGACGTTCCAACAGGGCCACACGCCGCGCGATCTGTCCGTCGGCGACTACTTGGCTCTGGCCTCAGCCGGTACAGACACCCCTGTGGCCGAGGCTCTCGACTGGTTCTCGCTTCCGCCGGCCGCGACTCCCATCGCAGGCCTCGACGTCGGTTCGCGCCGGGTCTTGGAGGTCTGCGGCGCTCTGACGTCGCACCCGAGAGTCGCGCTGCTCGACGAACCGACGGCAGGGCTCGCCGGGCCCGACCGGGAGATGTTCGTCGAGGCGCTGGCTGCGGTGACAGCCCGCCTTGGCGTGGCCGTCCTGCTCATCGAGCACGACATCGAAGCAGTGGTCTCGCTGTGCGACTCGGTGGCGGTGCTCGACTTCGGCCAGTTGATAGCGACCGGGTCTCCCAAGGACGTACTCGAGGATCCAAGGGTGCTGGCGGCCTACCTGGGGACTTCGACATGACTGGGCCCGATCAGATCGAGGCCGCTGGCAGGCCGGCAGCCATCGGACTCCGAGTGGAGGGCCTGCGGGTGGACCGTCTCGGCCAGCCGGTTGTGAGAGGCGTCGACCTGTCGGTAGCGCCCGGCCAGGTGACAGTGCTGCTGGGAGCGAACGGCGCAGGCAAGTCGACTCTGCTCGACGGCATCAGCGGCGTTGTGCCTGCCAGCGCCGGCCGCGTGCTGCTGGACGGCGCGGACATCACCCGGTCGTCCCGGCGGCGGCGAGTGAGCGCGGGACTGGCCTACGTCCAGCAGGGCCGAACAGTGTTCCCGAGTCTCACCGTCGAGGAGAACCTTCTTGTGGCGGCAGCCCGCGACCGTCTGGACTTCGCCTTCGAGCTCTTCCCCGAGCTAGCGGAACGAAAGTCGGTTGCAGCCGAACTTCTCTCCGGAGGAGAGCAGCAGATGGTCGTCCTGAGTCGCGCCGTGCTGAGACAGCCTCGGGTGCTGATGATCGACGAACTCTCGCTCGGACTCGCTCCGACTGTCATCGACCGGATGCTGCATGCCGTCGAGCAAATGGCCGGCAGCGGCATCGGCCTACTGCTTGTGGAGCAGTTCGCCGAACGAGCGCTCGACGCGGGCGACAGCGCGGTCGTGATGGCGCGGGGAGAAGTGGCGCTGCGGGGCACGGCCTCCCAGGTCCGCGAGCAGCCCGACCGGCTCCGAAGCGCCTACCTGGCCAGAGCCGGAGATCGTGGATGAGCGCGCACACCTACCACGGTGAACTGGCCACGATCCCGGCCGCGCCGGCCGGCTGCCCGCTGCACAGTGCATGGAGTCCGTTGGATGACGACTACCTCACCGATCCCTATCCCATCGCGTCGGCGCTGCGCGCCGCCCACCCGGTGTTCTATGCCCCCAGCGTGGGATGTGTGGTGGTGACGGACATGGCCGACATTGAGGCAGTGTTCTCGAACCACGAGACGTTCGCATCGACCAATGTCCAGGATCCGGTGTTTCCGCTGTCGCCCGAGGCGAGAGAGATCCTGTCGGCAGAGGACTTCGACCCGGTGGCGGTGATGTCCAATCGGTCCGAGCCGGACCACGGACGCATCCGGCGCTACACCCGCCAGGGGTTCTCGAATCGCAGAATCAAGGCGCTGGAGCCCTATGTGCGCCGCCGCAGTCACGAGTTGATCGACGCGATGATCGCGAGCGGACCGCCGGCAGAGTTCGTGGCGTCGTTCGCGTTCCCACTTCCCGGCGAGACCATATTCCGCTTCATCGGTTTCCCCGAGAGCGACGATGAGACCCTCAAGGCTTGGTGCGGTGACCGCAAGGCCTTCTCGTGGGGCCGGCCCACTCCGGCCGAACAGGTCGAGATCGCCGAGAACATGCTCGCCTATTGGAGGTACTGCCGCGACTTCACCGCTCACAAGCGCCGCAGCCGCGGCAACGACCTCGCCTCGGAGCTGATCGACGCCCACGAGGCCAACCCCGACGATCTCAGCTACCGCGAGGTGGAGTCGATCATCTACGGCCTTTCCTTCGCCGGCCACGAGGCCGTCACCGCGCTCATCTGCAACACCCTTCTCTGTCTCCTTCCCCGCCGCGACACGTGGGACGCGATCGGCGCGCACCACTCCCTGATACCCAACGCAATCGAAGAGGTGCTTCGATTCAACTCCAGCCAGATCTCCTGGCGTCGCATCACTACCCGCGACACCCGTATCGCCGGTGTCGATGTGCCAGCGGGAACAACCGTCTTCTTGAACTTTGCGTCAGCCAACCGGCAGGACGACATCTGGGATGACCCGGACGACTTCGATATCCGCCGCCCCAACGCCAACCAGCACATTTCCTTCGGGAAGGGTGTCCACTACTGCCTTGGCGCGAGACTCGCCAAGTTCGAGACTCAGACCGTCACCGAAATCCTCGCCCAACGGTTGCCGTCTCTTCGCCTGACGGAGGGCCAGCGCCTCGACTACTTCCCCAACATCACCTTCCGCGGCCCGACCGAACTACGGGTGACCTGGAGCGACGCTATGCCGGACGGGAAACGTCCTGCTGTGGGCGCTCGAGGATCTCCCTGACATCATCGCCGTGCAGCCAGGCCTGGGCTGCTGAGGCTGTCTTCGCGCCGCAGCCTGAGGCGTAGCCATTCGCAGTGATGTCACATGCCATATAATATGTAGCTGTATTCATCCGCAGGTTCCAACTCTCGCGGGCCCTGCGGCTCACGGGGCCGCTCCCGTCAGATGGCGCCGGACATGGCATGCCTAAATGGGCAAGACGACCGTCCGAGATCCACACCCTCGAGCGCTTCCTGTCGCCCCGATGCCGTGCGGCGCAGGCATCTCCCGATTCCCAACTGCTACAATGGAGGATGATGACACATGAAAACACCTGCGATTACAGTCGGAAGCTGGCTCCTGCTTCCAGAGGGCAGCATTAGGAGCCGCCGAGGGCCTACGCGCTTGCAGAGGTTCTCACCGAAGGAGGGACGCCGCCCGGTCGTGGTGGCGGCAGGCGGTCCGGCCCGGGCCTTCACGGCCTTCCCGCGCTCGACCGCCACGCCGCACGTTCCCGGCGCGGCTCGTCGCCACGAGCGGCACCATCATCGCAGGACCCATCCCGCGTGCTGCATCGATCAGGACGGGTGGATCGTGAACTTTCCGGTCGGGCTCCAGCTCCCCGATCTCCTCGATCGTCGCGTGAGGTGTCAAGAACCAGACAACACTGGGTTGGTTGAGCAAATCGAACGATGGACTCAGACATGACCCTCGCGCCCGAGCAACCGGACATCCCGCGCAGGGGCGATGTTCGGCTCGTCCGGCCCCACCTGGACCAAGAAGTCGAGGCGCGCTTGGCGCTTGTCGTGCGCGGTAGTGATGATGGGTTCGGATTCGTTCAAATCATGCTTGCTCACGAACGTCCTGAGATGGCCGGAACCGATGACGTGGTTCTTCAGCCCGACAGTTCACGGCTGTCTAAAGGCCTCGTAGTCCAGACTATGGTCCGTGGCGGTATCTGGCCGTCTCAGTGCTCCGAACTCGTAGTTCGACTAACGCATGATGACATGAACGAAGTTTCTCAGATGGTTTCAGCCTCCCTGCCCACCTCGCGCGAGGCATCTGAGCAACTGCCAGGGCCGGAGTTGTCGGATGAACAGGCGACCTTCCGCGAGTCGGAGTTCGAGTCCCTTCAAGATCTCATCGCCGACTGTCTTGATGCCGTGCTCGACGATGGAGAACCGTGGCGGATCGATCCAGCGCTCTATTCCTCGACGCTGCTGGAATGCCATGAACAACCCAGCATCTTGCTCGCTTCGCTCAGCCATGTTCTGCACACCCGCGAGGTGGCGGCAACGCTTGATGACACGAAGGCTCTGCACGCCCGCGACTCGTTGGCGTCCTCCGAATGGGATTGCACACAATATGGTGAAGACCTTGTAGCGAAGATCGTGTCAAGCGTCAACGCCCTCACTGCATCCGTATTGACCGACTCGGCTGGCGGCAACTCCTCCGGGAGTGAGCCTTCCATCACATGTGAGGCACCGCAACGACTGCCGACGGCCACGCCCTTGACGTTGCGGGCAGGCACGCGCCTCATCACAGCGCCTCATCTCTGGACAGATCATGGAGACCAGCTCATCCAGCTCGCCGAGCGCGGGTGCCTAGCCGAGGTTGGACTCAGTGACTCCTCGCATGCCTGTAAAGGAGACTGCTTCGTCCTAGAGATAATGATGCTGACATACGACCACAATTGTGAAACTGCGCCATCATGCCCGTGACAACGTCAATCTCAGCCGTGCTCCTCCCCTCCAGCACCGGGCCGCGTCGCCAAACCTAATGAATGCT
>LXNI01000691.1_pt1 | contig 36730 bp, 29 predicted proteins | sample 809091 | NCBI WGS metagenome assembly LXNI01 (sample SAMN04870527, study PRJNA318959) | sponge metagenome | biome: 01000161; feature: marine sponge reef; material: water | host: Sarcotragus foetidus | place: Greece: Milos, Mediterranean Sea | collected 2013-05-29 | depth 5-7 m
AGACTTGCGACGGATGCAGCACGAAATTGAGGATTGGGAAGCGGATCGGAACAATCAGCAGCCGAAGATCAAGTGGAGCTTCGGGACTCAGGACGCTCGACTCAAGCTGGAGCGTCTTTATGCCAATCCGGTAGATTAAGTGAGATGGTGTACTAGTAGCGCGGCACGGAATGGCTAGGAGAGCGAGATGTCCAAGGAATTGACGGCGATCATCGAGAGCGAAGGGGATGGCTACGTAGCACTCTGCCCCGAAGTGGATGTGGCCAGCCAAGGGGAAACGGTGGCCGAGGCGCGCGCTAACCTTCAAGAAGCGCTTGAATTGTTTTTTGAAACGGCTTCAAATACAGAAATCGAACAGCGCTATCGTTCTGAGGTTTACGTGACTAGGATCGAGGTAGCAGTTGGCTAAGATCCGGGTCCATTCGGCGTCGAGCGTGTGCCGGATTCTCGAAGCGCACGATTTTGTCGAAGTGCGAAGGCGCGGTAGCCACATCGTCATGCAGAAGGTCGTGGGTCCGATCACTCGAACCGTGCCCGTCCCAAATCATCGGGCACTGCGGGTGGGCACATTGCTGTCGATAATCCGCCAATCCGGTATTCATCGAGAAGAGTTTGAATGATGCCGATACCAACGCTCGCGAGCAATTACCGACTGCGTTGGCTCGTTCCCTCCCGCGCCGGTGCCGTAGAACTCATTGAGACTTGTAGAATCGGCTGAAACCTCGGCTGCGGTCCTGCTATCACAGCAAGAAAGCGTAGGACACGCTTCGTTCGCTACTCGACCGGTTTAGAGCTCAATTCGATTGCAAGCCCTAGGATGGGCTAAGCTTTGGCTGATGCGTCTCCTCGCACTCGCAGTCGGCCTTCTCGCGCTCGCCCATGGCGGTAAGTCCGCCGAACATCCCTCAGCGCCGTTCGCAAATGAACTGATCGAAGCGCGGGTGTACCTGCCAGACCCCGAAAACGGATACTACCGCGGGACGCGTTTCGATTGGTCCGGGGCGATCTACAGCTTGAAGTACGCCGGCCACCAGTATTTCGGAGAGTGGCAGGAATCGAGCGACCCCTACCTCCACGACCGGATCACGGGGCCGGTTGAGGAGTACCGCACCGCCGAAAAGGGATTAGGTTATGACGATGGCGGGAACCGTTTCCTGCGCATCGGCGTAGGCGTCGTCGAAAAGCCCGATGAAGACGACTACCGTTGGCGACACAGCTACAAGATCGTCGACCCCGGCGAGTGGACAATCCGGCAAGGGGCGAACTGGATTGAATTCACCCAGGAAGTCACCGAGCCAAGCCTTGGCTACGGGTACCGCTTGACGAAGCGCCTAACTTTGACGCCGGGACAGCCAGAGCTAGTCATCGATCATGCCCTCGAGAACACAGGCCGCAAGACGATCGAGACGAACGTGTACAACCACAACTTCTTCGTGATCGACAACCAGCCCACCGGACCGGACTTTGCGGTGGAGTTTCCGTTCGAACTGACGGCGGACCGCCAGATGGAGGGCTACGTCAGCGTCAAGGGAAGGCAGCTACGGTACGAGAAGCACATACCGGCGGGTGCAAGCGTCTTTACGATGCTCGAGGGCTACGGCGCCACCGCCGACGATCACGTGTTCACGATCGAGAACCGCAAGGTGAAGGCCGGAGTGCGCGTCGCCACCGACCGGCCACTGGCAAAGCTTCAGTTCTGGTCGCCAAGGACCACGCTGTGTCCAGAGCCGTTCATCGACTTGAAGATCGCGCCTGGACAAGCCGATCGCTGGTCGATCCGATACGAGTTCTACACCCTCGACTAAGACGAACTCGGACAGCCCAAGCTACGGACAGTCACGCTGGCACGGAACTCGTCTGCTTTGGCCACGATGACCCCATCCGCGCCGACTTGGCAGCGGTCATCCCCACGAGACTGCCGCTCAACCCTCCCTGCTCAACGCTTCCCTCGGAGAGCCGCACCCGCGCCGACTCCCCCAGCCCCTACTGACGAGATCGTCTGCAGGCATGCCCTCAAGCGCGTCTGGCGCGCACGGAGGGTCTTCAATGCGGATGGTTCGCAGGGTCATTCAGCTATGGATCCGACACAAGCCTGCTCGGCTACGAAGCGCTTCTCAAGGCTGGCCTGTGGTAAGCCTCGCGATGTTGCGGCGGCCCGGCGGCAACTATCGGCCCGAATGTCGAGGCAAGCCCTGTGGCGATTCCAGCCAGCGCTAGACAACCCAACCGATTCATCAGCCGAACCCTGCCCGTCAGACCGCCGATCAGCGACGGCGCAGCGAGATCGCATCTTCGCCCGGGAAGTCGTCCGGGACCGGATAGCTGACAGCGCCCGTCGCCAGCCACTCCGCCGCCCGGATCAGGCTTGTTTGGAAACCCACGCAGAGAACCCGATCGGGGATCCCGACATCTGTGTCCCAGATGTGTCCGAACGACGAGCTATAGACCCGCCCGCTTCCGTAGGACACAACCCACTCCAGCGGCCAATGCCGGTCCGTCGCTAAATGGAGGCCATAGGTCAGTACCGTAAGCTCCTCGGCAGGACCGCGCGCATAGGTGTAGACCTCGATGTCGGGAGTTAGCCATCGCCCGGGGGTGCCGCGGGTGATCGCATGATCGCCAAGCCGAATCACGACCGTGTCCTGGCGCGGCCCGTGGCTCGTCCTCTCGCCTTCGCCCGCGGGGATTCGCCGGATTCCCCCGTCGGCATCGAGCTGAAGCGCGACACCGTGGTCCTTGTCGCGCCAGCCGAGGCCGATCATGCGATCATATTCGGCCCAATGCGGGAAGGCGTTGTTCGCCGAGTGGAACGCCAGCAGGCCGCCGCCGCCCCGCACGTAGGTCTCCAACGCGCGTTCGACAGGCTCCGGCCAGCGAAGCTCGGGCCTGCGAATGTTGTTCCAGTTGATGATGACCACATCGTGGTCGAAGAATCGCGGGCGCCATTGTCCCCAATCCGAGTCGCCAACGTCGCTCGGCGTGGTCGTAACGGCAACCTCGAACATACCGGACCCGGCGAGAGTCGCCTTGATGAAAGCGGTCGTCTTGCTCCAGTCGTGATTGCTAAACCCGTCGACAATGAGGGCGTTGAGTTCTGGCTGCACTGACGTTTCCTGAGCGAAGCCTGGTCCTGCGGCAAGGAATAGACCGGATGCCATCAGCGCCATCGACCGCCTAGTTCTTGAGAGGCACCTGCAACAGCCGGTCGGAAAGATAGCCAAGCTATTGCGATTGTAGCCCGAAGCGCGCCAAACCCTTGATGGAATCAAGTTGTTCGGGTAACTTCGAAGCACGGTCTTGCAAACCTAAGATCGACCGCAGCGATTCCGCGGTGTTCCGACCGCTATCGGTGTCGTCGATCCGAGGGACTGCCTCACCGCCTGCAGAGCGAGCGAAGAACCGGTCAAAGGCTCAAGTCCACGCTCCGCCGATGTGCAAGCAGCCCGTTGGTGAGGGCGCAATGCGAACGCGGTTCATGGACCGGAAGGGAGGCAACCAAGGGCAGGTTGCCCCCTAAAGGACGCTTCAACCAGTATTTCGGCAATCTGATCCGCAGCCCCAGATCGGCGACAAGTGCTGTCGGTACACGGCTATGGAACTGTGCCGCGAAAAAGCTGCGATAGTAAATAGAGAGTCTGAAAACTATAGAGGTGAATGCCGAACCTCCGCGAAGAAACGCTGAACACCTACCTCGCACTGCTGCTGGAGGACTACGAAGGCATCAATGCAACGGCCGAGATTCGCGGTTCGACGGATGCGATTGACATCACGGTCACGCAGGACGGAACGACGCCGAGCATCAAGATCTTCGTAGAGGCCAAGATCGGCGACACCAAGGCCAAACGCCGCCAAGCGGAAGTCCAAGCGCGTTCAAGACTTCCCGGCCTTCCCCGGGCACTCGCGTTCGCTGTCTGCTACCCCCAACAGATCCGTGATAGCTCTGTCTCCTCGAAGGCCACTCTGGCGGCATTGGCTCGGTCTGAAATCGCGTTCGCACCAGTGCCGAGATTCGGACCGGCGTCCACCTGGCGAGTGGGCACGATCGATGATCTTGCCGCCAGCCTGCGTCATGCCGACGTTTCCCGACGACGTGTGGCCGAGACCATTGAGCACACCGTCCGGGAAGCGGCCGAGATCCTGTCCCAGCAAGGGTCTGAGGCAACCTTGGCTGATGCGCTCGCACTGCCCAAGACAGACCAAGATCTCAAGGCCGCGCCGCTGATTGCCGCCCTAGTGCTCTCCAATGCCGCACTGTTGCACCAACGCCTACGGCTCGTAGAGCCGCTGAGCCCGATCAGGAAGTTGGACGAAGCGACGAAGGCCAGTCCGGAAGCCGCGCCTGCGATGATCCGCGCTGCATGGACGGAGATTCTGGCGATTGACTATCACCCTGTATTCTCGCCGGCTCTGGCGGTCGTGGAGGCACTCTCAGATGGCGAGTTGACCCGGCCCTTGAACTGGATCGCAGAGAACGCCATAGCGGTTGCGGACGAGTTGGCTTCCTTGCGCTTCGACCATGCCGGGCCTCTTTACCACCGCCTGCTGTCTTCGGCGAGGTACGACGGCTCGTTCTACACGAACAATGTGTCTGCGCTGCTCCTCGCCCGGCTTGGGCTCACTGAAGCGTCGGTGGATTGGTCGGACGTGGAGGCACTCTCGCGGCTGAAGGTGATTGATCCGGCTTGCGGGACCGGCACGCTCCTGATGGCGGCCATGCATGCGATTCGCGATCGCTACGCAACCGAGGCCGGAACCGATGCCGAACTCGACTTGCTCCACCTAGCTCTGGTCGAAGATGTGATCTACGGACTCGACATCAACCGGCACGGCGTCCAACTCGCGGCCTGCAACTTGACGCTTGGGAATCCGCGTGTCGACTACCGGCGGATGAACTTGTACACGATGCAGCACGGCCCGCAATCGAACGGGAAGTACAAGGCAGGGTCGCTCGAGCTGCTGGCAACCGCTTCGGATATGCGAGACATCATTAGCCTGGCGGCACCGCTGCCGACCGCCGAGGGTCTCGAAGCCGAACGTGCCGAGCCCGGCGCCGCACCTACAGAGTCTCTGACCCAGATGTTCGATTTGGTGATCATGAACCCGCCCTTCACGCGCAACGACATCCGCAATCGGCAGTACGACTCCGGCGACAGGCGGCCACTCCAAGAACGCGAGATCGAGATCGCCAACTTCTTGGCGGGACCGGACGCCTTGGCTGCCGAAGCGATCGACCAGACCAGCGTGCGAACGTTCTTCTCGCCGCTAGCTGATGCGTTACTAAGAAAGAGCGCAGGCGCCACGCTGGCTGAAGTGGTGCCTACAACCGCCCTGACAGCTGCTTCGGGAATCGCTGAACGGCGCTTTCTGGCAGACCGGTTCCAAATCGAAACGATCGTCACGAGCCACGACCCGCGGCGCGTCAGTTTCTCCGAGAACACTACGATCCATGAATCTCTGCTTGTTGCCCGGCGTTCAGGGCCGCCACGCAAATCTACCAGGTTCATTTCACTCGCTCGCATGCCCGCCGACCCGCACGAGGCAATCTTGCTGGCAGACCTGATCAACAGAGGCGAGGCCCTAGACCGTTGGGGCACGGAGTTCGAGTGGCCTGAATACCGCGTCCGCGAGGGCGACTGGACGGCCGCGCAGTTCTACGACGGGGCGCTAGCAGAGGCAGTGCATATTCTTGAATCATTGGTCGGAATGTACTTGGTCAAAGCGTCAGATCTGTGCCGCATCGAACCGGCCGGCCGACGGGTTCGCGATGCATTTCTCGCTCCGGCAAAGCTCGGTGCAAACCCCGACCCAAGTCGTAACTCACCGAGGCAGCCAACCGCTGGCCCTCCTGGAGTCGAGTGGGCTTTCCCCCTGCTTTGGGAGCATCCGACCGAGGCACAGACTACGATGACCGCCAGATCCGATGTCTTGGGCGTTCCAAGAGCGGGAATGCGCAGATATGCAGAAGAAAAGCTGGCACCACGGGCGAACCGCCTGCTGATCGCGAACCGAATCTACACTCATCAGGTTCGGATCTCTGCGTGTTACGCCGACGAGCCTCTGCTCGGTTCGTCCTGGACTCCGGTCAAGACTTGGAATTCGAGCACAGAGGTGGAAAAGGCCCTTTGTGCGTGGTGGAATTCGACGCCGGGCGTACTGACGCTGCTGCATGCCCGGGCACGCAAGCTGACGTATCCGCGATACGCGCTTGCATCGCTCCGCGCGCTGGTGGTCCCGGACCCTTCCGACAAATGGATTCACGTGCTTGCCGACGCATTCGACGAGACGGGTTCGGAGACGCTGCTTCCTTGGCCGAGGATGGACGTATGTGCTACGCGTAGAGTGCTCGACATGGCGGCAGCTAGAGTACTGCGAATGGACGCCAGTAGGATCGCAGACTGGAGGGCGCGGATAGCTCGCGAGCCCACCGTCTCGGGAAAGCGAGCACAGTAGGCCTTGCGCGATCGCAGCGGATCTCGCTCGATCCTGTCCACGGCCGACTTGTCCCCGCCAAACGTCGCGGGTCCGCGTCTGGGACTCGCGCCGTTGCTTGTCGCAGACGGCAGCGATCTTGGGGCGAGGCCGACTTGTGCGACCGGCAAGTCACTGCGAAACAGGCGGCACCAGTGTCAGCGCTAGAGTGTCTCACTGGCGCACTGGACGTCCAACGCTTCTATCCGGGGTAACGACTCAGGCCTCCTTTTTGATTGTTTGCCTTTTCCCCTGAAGTCACGCTCCTGAGCGCGGAACTCGCGGCCACCCAGCAGCAGGTCGAGGCTCTGCGCAAGAGCGGCAAAATGTCCCCAGAACCCGACTCCTTGTTCCGCATTGGAACGTGCCCCGGCATCCAGCGAAGACCGCTCTCAATCAGGCGTGCGGTCCTGATTCGGTCGCACCCGATAGGAAGATCGGCGGGCCGGGCCGCAGATCGAATCCGCCTGCCTTCACTGGAGCCTCGGCACGGGACCGGGCTTGGATATGGTTCCGTGCTCCACAAGCCACTTGTCGATGGACTTCGACCAATGGGTAACGATTGGAGGCGCGGAGACTCCTGCTGCGGTGTTGCCGACGAAATTGCAGCTTCGGGAATGAGGCACCTGACTCTGATTGAGTCGGGCGGCGGCAAATCGTTGTGGTGGCTTCCGATTGGACCAAGGGCCTGTTCCGGGGGGGATGCCGCTAGCGGCTCGATAGTGGGCCTCTTCCGAACTGCAGGGCGACTCATGGTATCAATCCGAACTCGTCTAGACTAGGGCAAATCCCATGATCCGCGTCACAGAGCAGCAAGTCCGAGAAGCAGTCACCATGCCGGAGGCCATGGATTTGGTCGAGCGGATGCTGCTGCGTTTGGCCGCGGGCCGCGCCGTCAACCACCCGCGCCGCCGTGTGGCCATGGAGAGCCGCACTCTGCTGCACTACATGGCGGGCGGAGACAACGACACCGGCTTGGTAGGTATCAAGGTCTACGCCTCGAACCCTGCCGTGGGGGCGCCCAACTTTGAAGTGCTGCTGTTCGACTCCAACACCGCACAGCTGCTGGCCGCGATCGAGGCCAACATCCTCGGTCAGATCCGCACCGGGGCCGCAAGCGGCGTCGCCACCCGCCACCTCGCAAGAAAGGACGCCTCTCGGGTGGCGATCTTCGGCAGCGGATTCCAAGCCGAAACGCAACTCGAGGCAGTCAGCTGCGCCCGGCAACTGGACCGAGTGCGCGTCTTCAGCCGCAAGCCCGCACGGCGTGAGGCGTTCGCTCAACGCATGGGAGAGCGGCTCGGCCTCTCAATAGCCGCCAGCGAATCGCCCGAAGAAGCCTTGGAGGGTGCCGACATCGTGATTACCGTGACGAATTCCCGCAGCCCTGTGTTCCCCGGACGCCTGCTCAGGCCGGGCACCCACATCAACGCGGCAGGCAGCAACCATGTCATGCGCCGAGAGATCGACGAGGACACGGTGCGAATGGCCTCGCTGATCGCCGTGGATTCCATGGAGCAGGCGCACATGGAAGCGGGCGATCTGACCCAAGCGGCCGAAGACGGCGTGTTTGACTGGGCCGAGGCCTGCGAGCTGTCCGATGTGCTCGCCGGCAATCGTCCGGGGCGCACCAGCGCCGAGCAGATCACGTTGTTCGAGTCTCAAGGCCTCGCCGTCGAGGACATTGCGATGGCCGATTTCCTGTACCGCAAGTTGCGCTAACGGCTACGATGACAGCTATGCGAGCAGCCCTGATCGCCCTGACCGGCCTGTCACTGTCGGTGGTCCCCACGATCGGGCAGCAGGAGTGGCAGGTTCCGGACGGCGTCACTTGGCGCAGCGACACGATTCTCAGCGAAGGCACGCGGCTGGCCGCTGAGATCTTCTCGCCGAGCGACAAGGCCGGCGAAAAGCTTCCTTGCATCCTGATGGCTCACGGTTGGGGCGGCACTGTTCGCGGCCTGCGGCGCGATGCGGTTGTCTTCGCCAGAGCCGGCTACCTTGCAGTGGCGTTTGACTATCGCGGCTGGGGCAACAGCGACCCGCGCGTGATCCTGGCCGACCCGGCCCCTGACGGAAAGCCCGGCAGATTTCGGGCCGAGGTGATCGCCGTCCGCGAGGTGGTGGACCCGGTGGAGCAGGGGCGCGACTGGCTCAACGCCCTGCACTGGTTGCAAGCCGAGCCCATGTGCGACACAGCCCGGATCGGCGTCTGGGGGAGCAGTTATTCTGGCGGTCACGTGCTGTACGCCGCGGCGCACGATCGGCGCGTCAAGGCGGTCTTCAGCCAAGTCGGCGGGATGGACTCGCGCTTCGTGGTAGCCAGCGAGGAGGCGCGTGCCAGGACCCTCGAAGAGGCCACCCGGCGCGCCCGCGGGCAGTTGCCCTACCCCGAGCCGGGGGCGGTTGAGGTCGGGGCCCTGCGCGGCGCACCGATCCGCGACAAGCTGATGCACTACGCCCCCGTTGAGCTGGCGCGCCAAGCATCGCACGCGGCCCTGATGTTCGTGATCGCAGAGAACGAGGAACTGTTTGACAACCGCGACCACGCGATCAAGGCGCATGCCGCAGCGACTGGGGTGAAGAAATTGGTCACCCTGCCAAATATCAAGCACTACGGAATCTATCGCGAGGCGCGCGAGCGCGCCCAGCGACTCGCGCTCGAGTGGTTCGACGCACATCTCTAGCGCCTGCGGGCAGGAGCCGGTTTCCAGCAAGTACAATGGCGGCTGTGGCAAAGTCCCGACTCGCCATCTATCCAGGCTCTTTCGATCCCATCACCAACGGCCATCTCGACCTGATCCGACGGGCGTCTTCACAGTTTGAAGAACTCGTCATCGCCGTACTTCGACACGACAGCAAGGAGGCCGAATTCCCGCTGTCCGAGCGCACGGAGATGATCCGCGATTCTGTGACCGGACTTGCCAACGTCCGCATCGCCAGCTTCGACGGGCTGTTGGTGGATTTCGCCCGCCAACAGAACGCGGGCCTGATCGTGCGCGGGATCCGCGCGGTCTCCGACTACGAGTACGAGTTGCAGATGGCCCTGATGAATCGCAAGCTAGCGCCGGAGGTGGAGACCGTCTTCATGCTGCCGGGAGAGGCCTACAGCTACCTCAGCTCCCGGTTGGTCAAAGAGGTCTGCCGCCACGGCGGCGATATCAGCGATTTCGTGCCGCCACACGTCGCAGAGGCGTTGCGGGCCCGCCGTGACCGCCAGGGCGGGACAGGCTAGTCTGGAATTATGGAATTCTCAGAACGCGTGGGGCGGATCAGCGAGTCCACCACCATGGCTGTCACGGCGGAGGCCGGCAGGCTGAAGCGGGCGGGCGTCGACGTGGTGGCGCTTGGCGCGGGCGAGCCGGACTTCGCGACCCCCGAGCACATCAAGCAGGCCGCCATCCGGGCCATCGAGGGCAACTTTACGCGCTATACCGCCGCCGGAGGCATTCCCGAGCTCCGCGAAGCGATCGTGGCGTGGCACTCCCGCGAGTTCGGCACCAGCTATGCACCCAGCGAGTGCATAGCTACCGTGGGCGGCAAGCATGCCATCTTCAACTGTCTCGCCGCACTGGTCGAGGATGGCGACGAAGTGATCTTGCCGGTGCCGTATTGGGTGACATTCTTCGACGTCATCAACTACTACGGCGGAACGCCCGTAAAGGTGGAGACCAGCGAGTCGAACGCGTTCTCGCTGACCGCAGCGGACATCGAGGGCGCCCTCACAGACCGCACCAAGGTGGTCGTCGTCAACTCCCCGAACAACCCTTCCGGCGCGGTGGTGAGCCAAGCCGAGTTCGAGAAGATCCTAGCCTTGACATCCAGCCGCGGAGTGACGCTGCTGTCGGACGAGTGCTACAGCCACTTCGTCTACAGCTCGGATCCGTTCTCCATCGCCGCAGCGGCGGGCGGCAAGCCGACCGTGGTGGTCAGCGGCTCTCTCTCCAAGACGTTTGCCATGACTGGGTGGCGTCTTGGCTACCTGCTCGGACCCGCCGAGCTGATCTCTAACGTCAACAAACTGCAGAGCCACGCCACGTCCAATCCGAACTCGATCGCGCAAAAGGCCGCCGTCGAGGCCCTCACCGGCCCGATGGGGCCGGTCTACGAGATGCTGGAGCAGTACCGCGCGCGCCGCGCCTACGTGGTGGCGGCGCTCAACGAGATTCCGGGCGTGAGCTGCCCCCAGCCGCACGGCGCCTTTTATGCGTACCCCAACATCAGCTGCGCCTTCGGCAAGGGCGGCGTGAACCGCGCCATGGACTTTGCCAAGAAGCTGCTCAGCGAAGAGCACGTGGCCGTGGTTCCCGGCGAGGCATTCGGCACGTCCGAGCAAGTGAGGCTGTCCTATGCAGCCTCGATGCAGGAATTGGAAGAAGGCATCCGGCGCATCCGCCGATTCATCACCGGGCTGACGTGAACCGACTGGAACCACTGAAGTTCCGCCCCGAGCTGCGCGAAAAGATCTGGGGTACGCACGACCTCGCGCCGGTCTTCGAGCAACAAGACCGCCGCATTGGCGAGGCTTGGTGCCTGCACAACGGCAGCACGGTCGCCTGTGGTCCACTGCAGGGGCGCAGTGTCAGCTCGCTGGTGCAGGAATTCGGCGCGAGGCTGATGGGGCCGAACTGGAGCGCCGCGGTCAAGCCGCCGCACGCCAACTTGGCGTACCAAGGCATACCGCGCTCCGAGTTTCCCGTGCTCGCCAAGCTGCTCTTTGCCGCCGGGCAGCTCTCGGTGCAGGCCCACCCCTCCAACGAACGGGCACGGAACGGGCGCGGCAAGACCGAACTTTGGTACGTCGTCGCGTCGCGCGCGGGAGCGCGGCTCGGCCTGGGACTGCGGGAGCCGCTCGACCGCGAGCAACTTGTGCGAGCCGCGCTCGACGGTACCATCGAAGGCAAGCTGCGCTGGTTGCCGGCGGTGCCGGGGGAGTGCGTGTTGGTCCCGGCCGGCACCGTGCATTGCGCCGGCGGCGGAGTCGTGCTGTGCGAGATCCAGCAAAACTCTGACGTCACCTACCGACTGCACGATTACGGCAGGCCCGGACTGGACGGCAAGCCGCGCCAGCTGCAGATCGAGAACGCCATCGCCGCAGCCAAGGTGCATCTCCAGCCAGAGCCAACGCTTCCGCAAGAGACTACGAGCAGGCCCTGCTTGGTGGAGCGCTTGGGCCGTTGCACTTCGTTCGTGGCGGAATTGCTGACCTGGGAGCATCCGTTCGTCTACTCGCCCGATCCGCAGCGCTGCCACCTGCTGGCATGCGTCCGCGGTGCGGGAACCCTGAACGGCATTCGCTTCCAAGCCGGCGATGCCTTCCTGATCCCGGCCGAATCGGCCCGCTTCCACGTGGACGGCGGGGAGGTGCAAGCCGTGAGGGCGTACCTGCCCTGACTCGGCCCGGGCTGCAATCACTCGACCCGCCGCTGCCGCATGCGAAGCCGGACGCTGGCGGCCTCAGACTACGCCGACTCTGCCCGATCCCAAGATCGCCGCAACGACAACACCCACAGGGCCGCCGGCCCGAGCATCGCAAATCCCAGGCCCAGCGCCCCGGTGCGGGCGGACAGGCCCATGTCGAGAAGCTGGCCCATGCAGTAGGTCGACACAGAGGCCGTGGCCATGAACAGGCCCATGTCAGCCGCAAAGACCCTGCCGAGGAACTGGTTTTCGGTGTTGAGGTGCAGCAGGGTTGTCGAACACACCCAGACCAGCGCGGCGCCGCCGTGGGCCAGCACCAGGAAGAGTCCCGCCAGCGGCATCGCAAGCGTCTGGCTGAACAACATGTAGCCGCAACCGGCGGCGAGGTAGCCCATCAAGACTGTCCAGCGCATGCTGTTCTGGCTCTTGCTGAATCGACGCCCCATCACCAGCGGCCCGAGGGTCGAGCCGGTCCCCTGAAAGGCGAACAGCACGGCCATTCCCAGCGCCGGGCCGTCCCCGACGGCGAATTCGCGGCTGCCGAGAATCGTGGTCAGGACTACCCTCGCGCCCATGATCCCAAGCCCGAGCTTGAGCGTGAGCAACGTGGCGAGGCGCCAGTCCCTGATCATGTATAGGAAGCCCTCGGCGATCGGCCGGAAGCTGAGCGCGGCCAGCCACGACTGCTTGCGCAGCCCGGCAAGGTGGCGTTCGAAGGCGCGCACGCGGAAGACGAACCAAGCCGACACGAGGAAGGTCACCGAATTCGTCGCGAAAACGAAGTGCCGCCCGAGGTATGCCACTGCCACACCGCCCAGTGCGGCTCCCATCGTCACGGTGAGTGACCACGTTGTAGAACCGAGGGCGTTTGCGGTGGGCAGATCCTCCCGTTCGATCAGGCTGGGCAGAATGGCGCTGCGCCCGGCCTCAAAAAAGGCAGCCGTGCCGATCTCCAGCGTAAGCAGCAGGTAGAGCCACGGCAGGTCCTCCTGACGGTCGATCAGAAGCATGCAAAGCACCAGGACGGCGCGGAACAAATCGCTGAACAGCATCACCTTGCGGCGACTCAGGCGGTCGTTGACCGCGCCCGCCGTCGGGCCGAGCAGCATCATGGGCAGGATCTGCAGGATCGCAGCCCACGCCACGAGCTCTGCGCGGCCGCTCAACTCCAAGATCATGGAGTAGATCGCAACCGAATAGAACCAATCGCCCGAGCCGCTGATCAGTTGCGCGATCCAGACCCTGCGAAAGTTGGGCGAGCGCCTCAGCAGTTGCGCGTAGCCGCGCAGAGAGACCTGGGACGCCACTTCCGCAGACTCACGCCGAATACAGCCCGGTGCGTTCCTTGGCCAACCGGACCGTCTCAGCGGCGATGGGCGCGACGCGCTCGGCACTGTTCCGTAGCACAGCGCTGAGATGCGTGCGGTCGCCCATCAACTCGTTGTAGCGCTGTTGGATCGGCTCCAACTTCGAGCTGATCATCTGGCTGACCTCGTTCTTGAGCGCGCCGTAGCGCATGTCCGCAAAATGAGTCTGCATCTGCCCGTCGCTCCAGTCGCTGAAGGCTTGGAAGATCGTCAGCAAGTTGGCGACGCCCGCCCCGGGATCGGCCCAGTTGACCGCGGGCTGGGAGTCGGTCACCGCCCGCCCGATCAACTTCTTCACCCGCCCCGGCGGATCGAGCAGGCTGACCGAGTGGTTGGGCGAGCCTGTCGATTTGCTCATCTTCTTGGTGGGGTCGTCCAGACCCATGATCCGAGCCCCCACCGTCGGCAGTTTGGTCTCGGGCACGACGAAGGTCTTACCGTACAGCTTATTGAACCGATGCGCGATGTTGCGCGTCAATTCCATGTGCTGCGATTGGTCGTCTCCCACCGGAACCGCTTTGGCTTGGTACAGCAGGATGTCCGCAGCCATCAACACGGGGTAGACGAAGAGCCCGGTGCCCACCGAATCTTGGTTCGAGTCGGCCTGCTGTATCTTGGCCTTGAACTGCGTCATGCGATTGAGCCAGCCGAACGGGACCGTGCAAGTGAAGATCCAGGCTAGTTCGACGTGGGCGGGGATTTGCGACTGAACAAAGACTGCCGAATGCTCCGGGTCCAGACCGGCCGCCAGGTACAAGGCAGCCACCTGCTCGCAGCTCTCGCGCAGGGCTTTGGGATCTTGCGGGAGCGTGATTGCGTGCTGGTCTACGATGCAGAAGATCGGCTCGTAGTCGTACTGGATCTCCGCCCAGTTGCGCAGCGCACCCAAGTAGTTGCCGATGTGCAATGCACCGGTGGGCTGCATGCCCGAAAAGATCCGCGGCTTCATGAATCGGCAGGGAATTCTCATTCTATCGCTTGGCGTTGGCTGCTCATGCGCAGAGCTCTGCGCGACCCCAGAGGCATGCACAGGGGCCGCGCAGCCGACAGTCGGCCGCAATTGACTGTAGATCCAACACCGACCGGCCCGACTCGATGCGTATGGGCACCCGCACTTGCGTTCAGGACGCGGGCCCGCTGGCCCGAATTCCACCGTTCTGCGACCCGCCTGATGTAGAATGGTCACGGACACGCCATACTGAGACTGGAGGCTTACCGTCGCGCTGGCAGCCTCCGGCTATCCGGCCAGATCGTGGACTTCGACCAGCTACACACTTTCCTCGAGATCGTTCGCCTCAACAGTTTTTCCAAGGCGGCTAAGACTTGTTATCGCACCCAGCCTGCCATCAGTGCTCAGATCCGCCAGATGGAGCAGGAGTTGGGCACGCAGCTATTCGACCGCTTCGGCAGCCGCATTACGCTGACGGTTGCCGGTCGCACTTTCGCCGAGTACGCAAGGAACATCCTCGACCTGCGCCGCCAAGGATTCGACGCGGTGCGCGAACTCGAGCAGGTGCCCAAGGGCGAGATGAGCATCGCCGCCAACGAGGCGACCTGCATCCACGTCCTGCCGGGCGTGTTCGCCCGCTACAAGGAGCAGTTCCCGGAGGTTCGGATCCAAGTCGTCCGCGCCTACGGCGCCGATACCATCGACTCGGTGGTGGACAATTCCGTGGACTTCGGCGTGACGCAGCTGCCGCTGCAGGAGAAGAAGCTCGAAGTGGTCCAGATCTACTCGGACGAGATCCGGTTGATGACCAGCTCCAACCACCGGCTTGCGCGGAAGAAGACGATCGGCCCGGAAGAGATTGTGGAGGAGGACCTCCTGCTGCCGAAGGCCGGACGCACGCGGACCCGCATCGACGAATATCTGGACCCCTTCGAGGATAGGGTGCGGATCTCGATGGAACTGGAATCGAGCGAGATGCAAAAGCGCTTCACCGAGGCTGGCCTCGGCGTGACCTTCATGGCCGTGACGAGCGCCCGAGAAGAGCTCGTGTCGGGGCGCCTGAGGGCCATTCGGCTGCTGCCCCTGCCGATGATCCGGACGATCGGGCTCATTTACCGCAAGGACAAAGCCCTCTCGCTGGCGTCTCTGGGTTTCATCAAGCTGGTGAGCGAGTTTGCGGCCAAGACCGGCCTCGGCATGCCCGCTGTGAGGAGCGCGTCATGAAGTGGGTCATGAAGACCTCCCGCCTCATCGTCGGGACAGACGATGGGAACCAGGCCTACCGCTCGCTGAAGCAATGTCCGCCGGAGGTTCTGAGCCGCTTCAAGAACAGCGCGGCCGGCCCTAACGCCTGCACCATCGTGATCACCAACCGCGAGGCCCTCGAGGCGATTCGCAGCCGAGCGATTGAGGCACCCGGCAACATCGAACAGGTCGAGCAGCCCGAAAAGCCCGAGGAACAGGCCCGCGAGAAATTCACCATGCCACGATGGCAAGTCCTGGCAGGTAGCGTGCTGGCCGCGACGGCCGTGCTCACCGGCCTGCTGGTGTGGGCGATGCATAGCTGAGCACGGCTAGAAGCCTGCCTCGGGCGATCCCTCAGAGTTGGCAGAGAGATTGGCGGCAGTGCTAACCCGGGTGCGGCAACCACCGAACCTGGGGGGTATCCAATTCACAGTTCAGGAATGGCGCGAACAATCTTCATGGATGGCGTGCGAGCCCTGCGCGGGGAAGTCGACGCCGGCCCCGGTGCGCTGGCAGCAGGGAAATAGGCACCTCGCGCGAAGCAATCGACGCTGCCAGTGGGTCTTTTCGCAAGCCTCGAAGCAAGTCTGAGGCTATGTCGATGAAGGGCTCGAACGACCGCTACAGAACCTTGACCGTGTGCCAGTTGACGCCGCGCTTGTAGCTGCGGTCCGCTTGGCGCGAGGAATGCTCCGTCGCCATCCGGAACTCGGCGACCGTCCCGCCGTTAACTTCTGCGGACGATGCGTCGTTGCCGAGGTTGCCCATCAGCACGACCAAGTTCACAGTCTTCGAGATGCCTCCGATGGTACACTGCGGCTGAAACGTCGTCCGGGCCGGCGGCGTCAGAGAGAAGCAGGAGGCTCATGGCTCATACCGAATCCAACATTTTGAACCCGACCGTCGAGCAGGTCCTGGCCGACGCGGTCGAGGGGTCGCCGAAGCCGATGATCGAGTGCTCCGTCGAAGAGGCAATCGAGGTCTGGAGCGCAGTGCCCAACACCGAGATGGACATCACCGACATCGACGGCTACGACGGCGGTGCCTGAGCAAGCGCACCCCCCCCATGCGCCCGCGCTTCAGCTTCGACGCTTTCCGGCGGGTGATCGTCGCGGAGCAGTCCGATTCGGAGCGCCACCGCGTGCTCATTCACCAGCTGCCGCGCGAATTCCATGGCTTGAGCCGGCGCGAACAGGCGGCGGCGTTGGCCGATCCGCCCGCGCTCACAGGGGAGCGGCGCTGGGATGCCTTCTTGGCGGCTGTCGCCGAGCACGTCGCGCGCTTGCACGACCATCCCGTGCCGGCATGGGTGGACGAGCCCGAGCGCTTCCTTGATTTGCCGTGGGTGCTCGCGCGGACTCGCATCATCGGCCACGATTCCGTCCTGTTCGCTCCGGGCGCCTTTATCCGCCACAGCGTGCTGCCCGACCCGCTCGACCTGGACGCACGGGGCGGCGAGAAGCATGAGTGGATTCCCTGATTCCTCGCAGCGCTTCGACCTCGAAGCGTTGCGGCGGGCCTTCGACGGCTTGGCGCGCCGCCTCGCCGCGCGGGAGATCCGCGCGCATATCTATGTTGTCGGGGGGGCGGCGCTGCTGATGGCTCACGGCGCCAGTCGCGCCACGCGCGATGTTGACGCGCTCTCAATCGACCGCCGCGCCGACGTTCTGGAGGCCGCCGGGGAGGTAGCTCGCGAGCAGGGTCTGCAGCTGGACTGGCTCAATGACGCCGTGCGCACCGCGCCGTGGTCAGCCCCTCGGCCGGATGCCCGGCCTTCCGTCGTCTACGAGTCGCCGCACCTCGTTGTCACCGGCGCGTCGGCAGAACACTTGCTCGCGATGAAGGTGCGCGCGGCCCGCGACCTCGACCAACCGGATATCGAGTTCCTGATTCGCCGCCTCGGAATATCCACCCTGCAACACGTTGAGGCGATCCATCGGGCGGTCTTCCCCCACGACCCCATTCCTGAGCGCAATATGGAGGTCATTCTAGAATGCCTCCAGCGCGTGCGCGACGGGCTGGGCGACGACGGTCGCTGGACTCGACCCTCGCACGATTCCGGACCTGTGCACTAGGGACGAGCAGCGGCTAGCGCCGATTCTCTCCGAATCGCGCAAGAATCCGGAGGACCGAGCGCGATCCAGAACTGGAGGCGGTTCCTCGAGCGCACGTTCGCGCGCTATCCGTAGCGCAACCGCATCTACCGCGCGCTGGTCGTTTTACGCCGCAGCGGAAAGATCTTGGGGCAGCCCGCGCCGCGGTGCCGAAACCATCGGGCAGACGACCAGCGCGGACTTCGAAGCCGCATGGTCGATCGGAGAACGGTTCCCTGACCAAGATTTCTCACTTGTTGATCGCAGATCCTTTTCGGTCATGGAACGGCTCGGCATCTCGCGCGCTATCTCGTTCGATAGCGACTTCGCGGTTTCTTGGTACGGACCCAACCTCAGGAACGCGTTCGAAGTTCTGCGATGAGGGTCGCTCCTAGATCACGTGCCTAGTTGCACGTGGCAATCCGCCCGACCGCATCGATTCGCCGAATGGCCCTGAGCCCCGGCCCGGGCAGCACTGGGACCGCGAGGCCCGCCCCGGCCGCTGGCAGCACTGCCTGCGGGTCGCGCCGTACTGGACTCTCCAGGTTCGTCAGCTCGAGCCTCACCGAGATGCACTCTGCTCTAACTCGATTCAAGTCGGCACGTGACTCACTGTCGTCAGCCGCGGCATGCCAGCCCGTCAGACGGGAACCAAGCCCATTGCCTCAACCGGCGGCGTGATGGCTGGAGCCTCGCAGTCTCAACGTCGTAGGATGGGATAGTCATGCGCTTAGTCTCCGTACAAACCTCCGCTGGCGCGCAGTTCCCGGGCGCTGTCGTCGGCAACGATATCTATGACCTCTCTGCAATTTGCCCGGACATCCCGAGCTTCCTGCGCGATCAAGAGCAATCGATCTCGGCTGCGCGGAGCTTGATCGCCGGGGCAGAGCCGGTCGCGAAGTTCGACGAGGCCAAGCTGTGCTCGCCGGTGCCCCGCCCCGGCAAGTTCATCTGCATCGGCCTCAACTACCGGGACCATGCCATCGAGTCCGGCATGGAGATTCCCAAGATCCCGGTAGTGTTCACCAAGTACGACAACGCGGTGTGCGGCTGTTGCGAGCCCATCGTGCTCCCGGCGGCCTCGAGCCAAGTGGACTATGAGGCAGAACTGGCCTTCGTGATCAAGAAGCAGGCCAAGCACGTCAAGGCCGGCGACTGGCGGGAGTATGTGGCGGGCTACACCTGCGTGAACGACGTTAGCGCGCGTGACTTCCAACTCGCCACCTCGCAATGGACGATCGGCAAGACGTTCGATACGTTCGGGCCGATGGGACCATGCCTGGTCACCGCGGACGAGATCGAGGATCCGGGAAAGCTCCGGATCTGGCTCGAGCTCAACGGCAAGATCATGCAGGATTCGAACACCGCCCAGCTGGTCTTCGGCATACCCGAGCTGCTGGAATACCTTTCGGCGGTGATGACATTGAACACCGGAGATGTCGTGTCCACCGGGACGCCGCCGGGCGTCGGCATGGCCCGCAAGCCACCCGTCTATCTCAAGCCGGGCGATGTCTGCAAGGTGGGGATCGAAGGTGTCGGCGAACTGGTCAACGAATGCGTCGCAGAGGGCGCCTAGCTACGGTTAGGGGCCTTGCTGCCGGCCTGCAAGCCCGACCTTTGGACGATCACGGCCGCCGAGCAGCGGCGACCCGGGCCTTGGCCCTGGCCAGAGCTTTCTGAGCGCGGTCCACGTCAATCTCGAACGAGGACAGCCGCAGGCGCTCGTCAGCGCGTTCGAGCGCTTTGAGCGCACGCTCGGCATCGATTTCGTCAGATCGCTCCGCCCTCTCGGCGAGGACACGGACGCGATCGGGGAGTATTTCAACAGCCCCGCCATCGATAGCCAGATGTTGTTCTCGGCCTTGCTCGATTGCATATGTCAGCACGCCGGTACCCACTTCAGCAAGCAATGGCGCGTGCCCGGGCAGGACGCCCGCATATCCGGTGGTGAGAGGCAGTTGGATGGAGACGGCATCCTGGTCGAGAACAAGCTTGTCCGGGACGGCGACTTCCAAGCGTATGGTGTTCTGGTGCATCGGGATCGCTCTGGAGCAGAACACGGCCCTCCCCTTGGGGCGAGTGGCCGCAACATATAGGGCAGCGCGCCATCCGGCCGACGCTAACCCTTAGTGTACCGTGAGTGCCCGGGCTTCACGAGATCAGCAGCCAAGCGAGCACGGGAACCGGAGTGGAGCGCCGCACTCCCGATCGCGTGTGGCGGGATTGCTAGGATAGGCGCGACCCGAAGCCCCTCAAGGTCGTCCAGCGCTATGCCCCGTCTCCTCCTGTTCACCATCCTGATCGCAACAGTTCCCATGGTTGCGGGAACTGCCGAGCTTCCCACCGCTGACCCGGAATCAGTCTGGATGTCATCAGCGCGACTCGAACGAGTCGACGCCTGGCTGGCTGGGATGGTCGAATCCAAGCAGGCCGCGGGATTCGTCACCCTCGTCTCGCGGCACGGCAAGGTAGTGCACCATCGGGCCACGGGCGCCAGGGGCATGGCCGCGGCCGACGCCATGCCGCTGGATGCGTTGTTCGACATCGCTTCGATGACGAAGCCGATCACGGCCGCAGCGGCGCTGATGCTACTGGAAGAGGGTCGGTTCACGCTTGGAGAATCCGTATCCAAGCATCTCCCCGAATTCGCGGACCCGAAAGTCGCCACGGCAGAAGGCGGCGTGGCCCCGGCCAAGCGGACGATGACCATACGGCACTTGTTCACCCACACGTCCGGCGTTCGCGACCCTCGCGGCCGGGCCGAGACCTACGCCTTCCCGACGATGGCAGCCTACATGGCCGAGTTCGCGAAGCTGCCGCTGCAAGCCGAGCCGGGGACCAAGTGGATCTACGGAGACTCGCTGGACGTGCTGGGCTACCTCGTGGAGCAAGTGGCTGGCCAAGGGTTGGACTCGTTCCTGCAAGAGCGGGTCTTCGACCTGTTGGGCATGGCGGACACCCACTATTGGCCGCCCGCCAGCAAGCAGCACCGCCGCGCGGCGTTGGTGGTTGACGGCAAGGACGACCCTACCCGCGCGTCGCGGGAACCGCCGGAGGCCGGACGGTCGAAAACGTTCATCTCCGGCGCGAGCGGCTTGCACACGACAGCAGCCGACTACTGGCGCTTCTGCCAAATGCTGCTCAACGGCGGCCAACTCGCGAGCAAGCGCCTGCTGGGGCCCCGCACGGTCAGTTGGCTGGCGCAAAATCATCTCGAGGCCGGGACGAACTTCAGGCCGGGGCTTGGATACGGCCTAGGAGTCGCGGTCGTCACGGACCGAGGCAAGCTTGACTACCCGTATTCGGACGGTTCGTATTACTGGGGCGGATCCCAAGGCACCGTCTTCTGGATCGACCCGAGCGAGCAGCTTGTCGGCATCCTGATGGTGCAGGTGCGTCCCGGCGGCGCCCTCAAACTGCGTGAAAAGTTCGCGGCTCTGGTGTACTCGGCGATCTTGGACTGACGGTGCGCCCGGTGTGCCGACACGTTCGGTGCATGGGGGAGCGGCAAGCCTGTCGCATGCGCAGCAGAGCCGGTCATTCGTGATACGCTTGGCTGCGAAATGGTCACAGTAATGGACGGGGGGATGGGGCGAGAACTCATCCGCAGGGGGGTAGCGCTGCGTACTGGCCTCTGGTCGGCGAAAGCGCTCATCGACGCGCCCGAAACCGTGGTTGAGGTGCACCGCGACTTTGTCGCAGCCGGTGCTCGAATCATCACTACGAACAGCTATTCGTGCGTGCCAAGCTACTTGGACAAGACAGGTCAGGGACACCGCTATGCCGAATTGGCCGGGCTGGCCGGACAACTCGCGCGCGAGGCCACAGATGGATCGCGAGAATCCGTCTTGGTGGCGGGCGGCCTGCCTCCGCTCGGAGAGAGCTACCGGCCTGACTTGGTGGTCGAGGATTCCGAGGCGCGGCCGATCTACGCGGCGCTGGCGCGGGAGCTGCAACCGCACGTGGACATGTTCCTGTGCGAAACCATGTCCAGCATCCGCGAATCGCGCAATGCCGCCGAGGCGGCGCTAGCGGCGGGAGCCGACCGCGGGCTTCCTGTATACGTTTCTTGGACGCTCGACGAGCGTCCCGGAGCGGGCCTTCGCAGCGGCGAGAGTGTCCGGGACGCCCATGCGGCCCTGGCGGCTCTGCCCTTGGCGGGATTCCTGTTCAATTGCACGCATTCCGACGCAATCGAAGCGGGCATTGAGGAGATCCGAGAATTAACCGATCTGCCCACCGGCGGCTACCCAAATCGCTTCAACGTACCAAAGGGCATCACCCTCGATGGCAATCTGTCAGTGACAGAGAGGGAAGACTTCGAGACTGAACAATTTGTGCGCGCAGCACACCGCTTCATCGAACGAGGTGCCAGCTTGGTGGGCGGGTGCTGCGGAATCGGCCCCGAGGACATAGCCTCTCTGTCGACTCATCTGTCTCGGAGCGGCGCGCTGGCGAATTGAGAGCCACTTAGCTGAGTGTCAAAATCGGTCGGGTGACGCTTCGTCAGTCCAGAACCTGATGGTGGTAAGTCGGGCCCTTTCCATGGACGCCGTAATCCAATGGAGCGCAGCGCTGGCCGGGGCTACTGGCGGAACACGGATGGTCTCAACGTGCGGGCACCTCGGCAGGTTCCGTTGTGCCGTGCTCACGGCGCTACTTCTCTTCCCAACTTCGGCATTCAGCGATGCCAACCGCCAGACGAGTTTCCTCTTTCGAAGCGGGTTTTGGATCAATCTTCATCATTTTCTCTTCCAGCTTTCGGTCGAGCCGGCGGCGGACGATCAGGCTGCTCAAACTGCGCTCTCTGTCGACCAGGCCAGAGATTGGGCAAGAGCGCTCAAGTACTACGGGGAAGCGTTCGCTAGCAAGGACTTGCTCCGACGAGACATGACGGTGATCAAGAACGCTCTCGGGGACGCTGCCAATAGGAACTCGCTCGATTCGGCTGGCTTGGACTCCAAGCTCATCGGGGCACTCGAAATGGCTGCGCCGGTGTACCGCGCCATCTGGTGGACGGGGCACGATCGAAGTAACCGCTCGCGGATTGATGAGCTGCTTCCCCTCTTAGCACGGCACGAGGGCAGCCTGAAGGACCACCTCTCACGCATCTACAAGACCGAGTGGCCCGATGCAAGGATTCAAACCGATGTCGTAATTCACGCGAACTGGTCCGGCGCTTACACAACGCTGTATCCCACTAGGATCACGATTTCTAGCGAGGACTCGACGCAGTCGCCGCAGGAGGGCCTAGAAGTCCTGTACCACGAAGCTTCCCATGCGCTGATCGGCAAGGTCCGGGCATCCATCGGCGAGCGAAGTCGCCTTCTCGGAAAACTGCTTCGCCGGAAGTCGTTATGGCACGCCGTCCTCTTCTATTCGACCGGAGAGATCGTTCGCCAGCACATTCCCGGCTACACGCCTTACGCGATCAAGTATGGTCTTTGGGAGCGGGCTTGGCCTGATCACTTTGGTGTGCTCGAAACCGAGTGGAGGCCGTACATGGACGGAAACCGAGAATTCGACGCCGCAATAAGGGCACTGGTCGACGGACTCGTAGTCGACCCCTGAGGTCTGCCAAGACAGCCGATGCTGGACGACCGTACCAGTTCAATTCCCATTCCAAATTCCATTGGCAGAATGCGCGATCATGTAAGCAGCCCGGCACTGCGGCGAACTCGCAAACACACCAGGACATTTAGATGGCACATCAACTTTCGAGACGGTACTTCTTTTTCGGCAGCCTACTGGCTGGAGCGGTTCCAACCGGCGGCTACGGGACCGTCGCCTCGCTCAAAGCTCTGGGGTACAAGTCTCCGAGTGAAAAGCTCAACATAGCCTCGATCGGCGCTGGCGGCCGGCCGGCGCTCGTGATGAATCAGTGCGAGACACAGAATATCGTGGCCTTCGCCGACGTGGACTGGGATCGCGGGGCCGAAGGGCTCGCCTACTGGTCGAAGGCTGCGAGATACAAGGACTATCGCGTCATGCTCGACAAGTCCGGTAAGGACATCGATGCCGTCGTGGTCGGCACTCCCGACCACATGCACGCCACTTGCGCGTTAGCCTGCATGCAGGCTGGCAAGCACGTTTACGTCGAAAAGCCACTCACCCGCACGGCTTGGGAGGCACGTTTCCTCAAAAAGGCTGCCACACAGTACGGCGTCGCGACGCAAATGGGAAATCAAGGCTACTCTCATGACGCAACGCGTGTTGCCTGCGAGATCCTGTGGTCGGGCGAAATCGGCGATGTGACCGAGGTGCACGCTTGGATCCGGCCTGCGATCTGGCCGCAGGGCATGCCCACCGCTGCCGCTCCGAGCGCTGTGCCTGAGACGCTGGACTGGGATCTCTGGCTCGGCGGTGCCGCCGAACGGCCGTTCACAGCCGGTGACGACAACTACCGGCAGTTCGCTCGGGAACGTGGCGAGAGACTTGGTCGAGTACGGATTCCAGCGAGACCCGCGGCGACACGCGCACAGGGTTCCGGAAGTGAGAATGAGCGCCCGCCACGACCGCAAGGAGGCGGGTTCGACACGTCAAAATTCGGCTTCTATCTTCCGTTCAACTGGCGCGGCTTCCACGACTTCGGCTCCGGGCTGATCGGCGACTGGGGCATTCACATCCTAGGGCCGGCAAACTGGGGGCTGCAACTGGGACCCGAGAGCCTGATCAGCGTAGAGTGCGTCGACAAGGACTCTTCACCTGCGTTCACGTTCCCGGACGAACTCACGCTGCGGTACGATTTCGCGGCGCGGCGCAACATGCCGCCGGTTTCTGTCTATTGGTACAACACAGCCGGAGACGCCTATCTTCCTGAGGGCATGACGGCAGCGCAGGCGCGCAAGATCGATGGCCAGGGACCGCAAGTCGGCCCGAGAAGGGGCGGGCGCCGCGGAGGGTCTCCCGGATCACCGCAGAACAGCGGCTACAACTGCATATTCGTGGGCTCCAAGGGGTATCTCGGCACCAACGGCCGCGGCGAAGACGTCGGACTGCTGCCGGGTTCTAGGTGGGCCGAGTACGAGTTGCCGACGGCGTATCTGTCGCGCTCTCCCGGGGCTTCCACCGGCAGCAATACCACCGCCCACGTGAATGACTGGATTCGCGCTTCGAAGGGCGGGGCCCCGGCTTGCTCCAACTTTGACCTGGCCGCGCCATTCACGGAGTGGTTGGTGCTCGGAGCAGCCGCTGCCCATTTTGATGGCAAGCTCATGTGGGACAACGAGGCGGGCGAGTTCAGCAACAACAAGGCAGCGAATCAGTGGGTGAAGCCTCAGTTCCGCAAGGGATGGGAGCTAAGCTTGTAGCCAATCGTCCGGGCACCTTGGACTCCGGCGACAACGCCATTCTGCGCAGCCGGCTCAGGATTGGCAGTTCCGGCTGCGATTCACACGCCAGCGGACGGCGAGTCTGCTAGCTGCCGACTGCGACGCGCTCTGATCACCGATGCCCGTTGACATCAGGCTCGTCGGGAAAACACCCTTCGAAGCCACCTCACTGGCCGTCGCGCACACGGACAGCGCAGCAAGCAAGCGGCAAACTTAGGTCGCTGAGGGCTCTCGCCAAAACAAAGTCGTCTATTTCTGGTTTCAGGTTGGTATGATGTAGGGCGTGAGTGCGCTGACGGAGGGGATTAAGGTTCGTTTCGAAGCGCTGCGTCCGGTACTGGACGAGAAGACGCGTCGTCTCTGGGCGGGAGCGGAAGCCAAGGCGATTGGCAGAGGTCGGATTGCGCGGGTGGCGGAGTCGACAGGCCTGTCGCGTGACACGGTGCTGGCAGGTCTGCGGGAGATTGAGGGCGGGCTCGAGCCGGTGCAGCGAGCGGAGGGTCTGCGCTTGCGACGCAGCGGGGGAGGGTGTCGCTGAGCGCGTGCGACCCGGAGTTGCGGGTAGGCTTGGAGCGCAAGTTGGACCCGGCACGGCAACGGAATACAACAACATCATCTTGGGGCCGATGTATCGCAAGTACCATGGGTATTCTGGACTACCGATATCGGTGACTTGATTGGCTCCACCTAGAAGCACATCGAAGCCCAGCGAATCATCCGACGGCGGGCAACGCGCTCCGGCGACCCTGCGGTCGACAAGCGGTGCCGGATTCGAGTTTGAAGACCTGACAGCCGCGTGGCAGCTGGTGAAGGCGATCTCGGGCGAGGAAATGCCCGGCGTCGGAGGCGTTGCGACCCAGATCCAAGCGCAGGTCTCGACCCTTGGCTGGCGCTTCGACGACCTGCTGCTGACCGGCGAAGCCGAAGGAGGGCCACGGCGGCTCGCGATCTCAGTCAAGGGCAATCAACAAGTCAGCGCCTCCGGCCTCCCGTCCAGCTTCGTGACGCAGGCTTGGGAGCAGTGGCGTGACCCGCAAGGGCCGTTTGATCGCACCGTCGATGGGTTGGCGCTGGTTACACTCGGGACGCTCCCGACGTTCGAAGCGATCTGGCGCGGGGTGAAGAACGCGTGCAGCGGCTCCGATGTCGCGCTCGCGATGAGCCGCATTCGGAGCAATCGGAAGCAGGAACGGGTCTTTGGTAGCGTCCAGGATCCGGGCGGGAACGCGAGTGACGACGAGGCTGTCGAGCTCATCCGCCGGCTCCACGTCCTGCCCGTGGACCTGTAGTCCGCTCACTCCGAGACCAAGAACCAGTCGATCGCCCAATGCCGCCGACTGCTGGTGTCTGGGGACGTGAGCGAGGCCGAAGCACTTTGGGAGGAACTCGTCAATGTGGCTGCCGAGGTGCGGCTGCGGACGGGCACCATCACGGTTCCGGACCTCTGGTCCCGTCTGCGGGTTCAGTTCGGGCTTCACCAGCACCCGGATTTTACGAGCGATTGGAAGACACTCTCCAGAATCACTTCGGACCAAAAGGCCCGGATAGAGACGGAACTGCCTTCGGGATATGCCGTCCCGCGAACATCGGAGAAGGCCTCATTCCGGGCCAAGGTCGCGGCCAACGAGGTGACCGTGGTCTTTGGCGAGTCAGGCTGCGGCAAGTCGGCCTTGGTCAAGTCGGTGTTGGATGTCGAGTTCCCTTCGTGGAACCAGGTGTGGTTCGGTCCTGAAGATCTGAAGACAGCGTTGAGCGCAGCGCGGCAGATAAACCTGCCGCTCCGGCACGAACTATCGCGGGTCCTCAATGCGACAGTCAGACCGGGGAACGTGCTTGTCATAGACTCGGCCGAACGGGTTGAAGCAACCGAGGTCCGCGTCATCCGTGAGCTGCTCCAGGCCATCGTCCCGGCTAGAACTCAGACCGAGTCAACATGGCGCGTCGTCGTGGTGACCCAGACGCAAGGTTGGGGAGGAGGCGCAGAGACGATGCTGGGCGGACGAACCGCGGCATTCGTCGATCTGGGACGAGTCACCGTTGACGATGTGAAGCTGGCGCTCTTGCAATCGCCAACACTGAGCTGGCTGGCCGGCCATGACGACACCGTCGCGGTGCTAACGAATCTGCGAACTTTGGGTTGGGTCATCATGGCCGGCCCAGCGCTGGGTTTGAATGCCAGCGGCCTCGCGTCGCACACCGCTGTCGCGGACAGGTTGTGGAAGTACTGGACGCAGGGCCGCCCCGACGTACAGGCGCTCATGATGCGCCTTGCACGGAGGGAGGCATCCTTTGAGCGCAGCTTCGCATTAACCGATCTGAACACGGCCGATACTGTGATGTTCACGCAGGGCCCGTCCGAACTTCCGCTGCGGCTGAACGAACAGACGAACCGGGTCGAGTTCGAACACGACCTCGCCGCGGATTGGGCGCGATTCCAATTTCTGAAACAGGATTGGAGGGAAACGCTGCAGTGGACGGCACTCGCCGAGAATCCGCTCTGGACCAACGCGTTGCGGATGTTGGGTCAATTCCTGCTGCGGCAGTCCGCCGAAGTCGAAACAGGTTGGGACATTGCCTTCGATGCGGCCGCTGCGGCGAAGAACGAGCTAGCAGGCGACATCCTGCTCGATGCACTCTGTCTCGACCCGGAGGCCGAACGATTCCTGACAGACCGGCTCGAGCTGTTGCTCGCAAATGACGCCAAGGTATTCAATCGACTGCTCGTGCGCTTCCACCACATCGCGACAGTTCCAGTCGGCGGCCCGCTGCCGCTAAACCCGGCAGTCGCTCTCTACATTGAGGCGCAATTCCGCTCGATTGTCTTAGGGCGGTGGCCGCCGCTCCTCCGCTTCCTCGTTGCGCAGAGCGAGCATCTGCGCGGGCTTGACTCTTTGGCCCTCGCAAGGGTCATCGAAACCTGGCTCACTATGACGCCGCGCGAACTGAGTAACGGTAAGCTGACACCCTTCCGGCGCGAGATGGCCGAGATCGCGCTGGCCATGGCCCGGAACGTGCAGGTCAAGAAGGGCCATGGCGTCACGTACTTGACGCAGGAGTACTCGCTGTACACAGCGCCGCTCGCAGGTGCTGCAGACCTACCGGAGGAGGTTGGCAACTGGGCGCTGGAACTGGCGGGGCGACGGAACGTCGACACGGATGTGGAGCGGCGGATAGCTGCGGTGGGGCGAGAGCAGGAATTGGAGCACGCCAAGCGCTTGGAGACGGATCCGGAATACAAGAAACGGCATGCGAGGCTGCGGATGTCCTCCTCCATCGGCCAGTTCCGCGAGCGCCTGCCGCCCTGGCCCCTCGGGGCAAGCAGCAAGGTTGACAAGGACTTGAGGACCGCCTGCCTCAAGAAGAATGGCCTCCAGCCGGTGATGCGTGCAAGACCAGAGCTGGCGGCGGAGATCCTGCTCGCGCTCATCATTGAGGACACGCCAGAGCGGGAGCACAGGTCCGACCGTTCTGAGGTGGATTTGGGCCTCGACTTCCCGGAAGACGCTTGCCCCACCGCCTTCTGGAAGAGCCCGTTCTTCGTTTTCCTGCAAGTCGCGCCTGATGTCGCCCTTGATGCGCTCATCGCGCTCGTAAACTTCTCGACGGAACGATGGGTCGCCGAGACCATGATGGGCCGCAAGGGTCGGACGCCGGGGTTCACGCTGCAGTTCGAAGACGGATTGGAGGAAGCGTTCGCGGGCCGGCAGCAGGTGTTCGGCTGGCCGCAGACCAACTCAATGCGCAATGGGAACCTTTTCTGCGCGCTCGACGCGCTCGAGCGATGGCTGACGTTCCAACTCGATGCCGACGAGGACACAACCACCATCGTCGAGCGCCTGTTGCGCGAGGGCAACTCGGCGGCGCTAGTCAGCGTGCTTCTGAACGTGGCCAAATACCGGCCGTCACTGCTCACCGGAGCACTCGCTCCGCTGCTGACGTTTCCGAACCTGTTCTACTGGGACAGCGTTCGTGTAGAGCGGATTGCCCATAACTTCGTCGGCTTAAACTGGCTTCAGGGCGGCCAGGCAGTGTTCGACTTTGCCCGCAATTGGACGCTCGCACCCCATCGCCAGAAGAGATTCTTAGATGTGGTGGTCGAGCTTCTGTTGGCCAACGACGACGTCGCGCGGCGCCTCAAGGCGCTGGTATCGACTTGGACTCTGCCTGCAGACCCGAAGGAAGCGCTTAAGTTCAAACTGTTGTTCGCAGCTCTGGACAGCGCGAATTATCGGCCGACAGCGGACCCGGAGACAGGCGCAGAAGTCACGAAACTCGTCTGGCCCGACGACCTGAGCCTTGAGGTCCAGTCGTGGCAGAGCGAGGAGGCGCAGCCACTCACGTACCTTCGCATGCCGGACCGCTGCGAGCAGCGGCTTGAAAGCGGGCAGACGCTCACAGACGAAGAGGCGGTGTACCTGTACGGCCTAATCAAGACCTTCGAGGCCAGCACGGAGGACGATGAGTCCACGAAATCCACGTGCAGGCTCGCAGCGGCGGCAACATTGATCGTGCTGGGCGGGGCGTGGTTGGCGAAGACCCCCGAGGCGCATACCCACTCCCATTCAGTTGTCCGCGCCGCCGTCTCAGGGATCCCATCGACGAGTTGCGAAATTCGTAACCAGCGCATGACGAGCATGGGCGACAAACTGAAGTTCGCGGCACATGCCGTGATGTATTTGTGGCTGGCCGGTGACGCCGGTAGGGAGTGGGAGGCCGATGTCCTTCGCCTCATGACGAGCGGTAACATGCGTGCCTTGGAGGCGGTCGTCGGGATTGCCTACGCCAACCGGGACCAGTTGGGGCCCGCGTGGTGGCGGCTTGTGCAGGCCGGTGTCCTGTGGTCCGGCCTCATCCTTCTGGCACCCCATCACGGAGACGGTGAAGACGTTGAACGTGCGTGGAGCGGCTGGCTCGCGAGATTCCGGCGCTTCCCGTTGCGGAACAAGGAGGCGAACGTCAACATTGTCGACTTCCAGCGGGTCGCAGCCGGCTGTGGGCGGCTGGCGTTCTACAGGAGGATGCGTCTGTATACGTCCGGTAAGCGGACCTTGCGCGGAAAGCCCGAGCGCCAGCCGGGAGTCTCGCTTGACGGTCATGTGCTCGAAGCGGTGTTCGGTTGGCTGATGTACGGCGCCGGAACGGGCGAGGGGTCGGCGGACACGCGCCTAGCTCTGCGCATCTGGGAATACGACGCTTCGCACGCGAAGGCGCGGGCCAAGACGGACGGGAACGGCGAGTACGACCGGCCGACCCTGAAAATCCTCCCGAAGATCGCCGCCTTGTCGCTCGCCGCGCCTGAGAATGAGGATCAGGCTGTTTGGGAGCCTGTTCTCGCGCATGGGCCGGCGGCGCATTATGCTCTGCAGGACTTCATCGGCGGCCTCTATGGGCGTCTCCGGGACGGTGATGACGCCGCGGCTTTTGAGCGCGTCTGGCGAGCGGTCGCGGAATACGGACTGGCGGCGGATTGGTCGAAACCGGGCCTCTGGTCTTACGGCGAACTGCTACTCTGCGACCTGCTCGGGTTTGGGTACGAGGACGCCCTCGCGCGGCTCGCGCCAGGTAGCACCCTACGGATGAAGGATGTCTGCGAGCGGCGGGCGCAGGCACATCTGGGTCGTGACGGAGAGTGCGTGACCCGCTTCTCGCGCTTTCTGACCACGACCTTCGGTGGTCCGATTCGTCTGGACGGGGTTCATTGGGTCGCCGCGGCGCTGAAGGCGAAGAATCCGTCCATTCCCTGGTATCGCAAGGGGACCGGTAACGCGCTGGTCGAACTCGTGACTGTGGCGTTGGGATCGGACGCCCTTGCGCTGTCCAAGAATGCCGAGGCCCGGCAAGCGCTGGTCGAGGTCGCGGCAGCGCTTGCCGCCAAGAACATACCCGCCGCCCTTGCCCTGCAGGGGCGCATTAAGCTCCTGGGATGCTGAGCGTCAACCCTCTCCATGGTGCAAGCAACCTGAACCATTGAATTGAACGCATGGAGGTGAAGTGGTTCCCATTCTTGTCTCGCTACTCTGGTCGAGATCGTGGGAATCGTTGGCTATGGCGATGAAGGGCGATGGCTCGGACCGATGCGACTGTTACCGTTTCGGCACGTTGAGGTTGTTCAGGAACTGCCGACCGGAAGGAGCCAATTTTTCTAAGTCGAGCCTTTTGCAAAATTTCGACTGGCGTGCCACAAGCGAGTTTAGAACGTGAGGTTCGTGCCGTGACTGATTGTCGGATTCAATAGATACGTCACTCATGATAAGAAACGATAATAATTGGGCGAGTTCGGCTAGGCCGGCGCCGGAGCTAGGCACAGTTCTCTCGTCCCGGCCGTTCCGGGCGCCGCGATCCTTGCCTGCTGGCTGTTTGCCGACGCTGTGCTCAGAGCGTCAGGCGCATGAACTGGTCCACCGTCAGCGCCACCATGCCGAACATCAGGTGGCAGAGCACCTTGGCGTGTCCGCGCACGCGCACATGCCGCCCTCCGAACTCGTCTTTGAGCCGCCCGTTGACCCGCTCCACCGTCGAGCGTTCGTGGTAGCGGCGCGCCTCGGGCGTCACCTGCCCGACGCTGCGCTGGGCCAGCGCCTCCCGCTTCAGCTCCGCCTTCTTGTGCGCATCCCGGCGCGGGTTGCTGTCGATCAGCGGCACGTGCCCCAGCTTCCGGCTGCAGGCCCGGATCTGCTCCGCATCGTAGGCACTGTCCATCAGGTCGTACAGGTTGTCTACGCGCCCCGCCGTGATCTGCGCCAGCGGCAGCGCCGCTTGGCTGTCATGCAGCGAGGCCGAGGGCAGCAGGCAACTCACCGGCAGCCCCCCGTCTATCGCGTCAATGTGCAGCTTGTAGCCTGTCCAACTCTCCTGATGTCCCTGCGCATTGCGCTTCACCCCCACGTCACAGACCGTCGGCAGATCGGCTAGCATCTCTTCCAGAGTCATCGACCCCTGCCGCTCCAGCCGCCGCGGTTCCGCCGCCCGTTGTGCGCCCTTGCACGCTCGCCCGCGCTTGCCTTTCTGCTTGCTTTGCTTGGGCTTACGGGCCGGCTCCTCACGCCCCGGGATGGCTGTCGAGTCGCGCGAGACGTGCCCCGCCAAGTGGCCCTGTAGGTTCCGCTCGACCAAGGCCTCGTGCAACTGCCCGGGCAACTCGCTGGCGGCGAATTCGGCGAACGCCCGCGAGAAGGTCGCCTCGCTGGGCAGTGCCCCGGCCCGCTCCCAGCCGCACAGTCGCCGCAGTTGCGGGTCGTGCCCCAGCCGCTCGACCAAGGCCCGCGTGGTCGGCACGTCGAACACCGCCTTGGCCAAGAAGGCCCGCGCCAGTGCAGCCCGGTTCTGCTGCGGCCGCCCCCGCCCGCCGGCCCACTGGGCGGGCAGCCAATCCTCCACGCGCACCAGTTCCAGCACCTGCACCAAGTGCTTGAGGCGCTCGCTGAGTGGGCCGAGTTCCTCGGCCAGCCACGGGAACAGCCCATGCTGGAAGGTCTGCCAATACTGTGATACTGTTTCTCTCAGGGACAAGTTCGCTCTCCGTTGCCTAGATCTTCTATTATCCAACAGATGGTGGGCTTGTTTCCACCCGGGCCAGCGCCCCTTGCCCCGCAACCCAAAAAACCGCTATCTCGCTAACTTTGCAAAAGGCTCGAAGCTGAGAAGCATGACAATCGACTCGGTACCTACTCGATTGATGATCGGACTTGCGGACGTTCTCCGAAGGTCGAGCCGTTCATAGAGACGAACTGCGGGCTTGTCGAGCCTGACGCTCACGCTCGGACGGTTGGACTTGTGGGTGCATTTCGGTAAGGTGAGAACGATGAGCGCGGAACTGATCGGCATCCTGAGCGTCGGTGTGGCACTGGCCGGACTGGTCTTGCGACTGTCCGCACGGATTGATGGGATAGAGGATCGGCTGGCTAGCGTCGAGGAGCGCTTGGTGCGAGTCGAGGGACTGCTAGAAGGACTTGGCCTAGCGGGTCGAGTCGTTCCAGCGACGGGAGACTAAGCACATGAGTGCAGACTCTGATCCCATGAAGGATCCCGCCAACAATCATTCCACCAAGGCGGACCCCGCAGTTGCGGAGAGTCTTCTGGAAGGGTAACTACTCAGGCCCCTTCTTGATTAGTTGGTCTTTTCGCCTGACGTCACACGGATCAATGCTTGCGCTGGTATCCGGTCAGCGCTCGAACGGTTGTTCGTATTGGGAACCTGTCGCTGATCGGGAACCGTCCTGACCGGCAAGCGGCGGCCTTTTCCCGTTTGTCGGCGACGAGCTGGTCTACTCCGACCCGCCCTATCTGCAGCGCACCCGCAAGTCCGCAAGTCGCAGCGCCGCTACCGCTATGACTACACGCAGGCCGATCACGAACAACTGCTGGCGTTGCTCAAGAGCCTGCCCTGTGCGGTGATGCTCTCCGGCTACCCCTGCGAGCTCTACGAGCGCGCTCTGCCGGACTGGCACAGCCTGTCGCTACAGGTGATGAACCAGGCCGGGGTGGTGACCGAGAAGCTCTCCATACCCTCGAGGCCACCGGAGACATCCGGAAGGTCGCCCTCTGGCTCGGCCATGCCAGCCTGCAATCGACCGAGCTGTACCTGGCTGTACCTGCGGGTCGACCCGGTCGACAAACTCGATACGCTGGCAACCAAGCAGCCGCCGGACCTCAGCAAGGGATCTTTCGACGGCGTGCATAACGAACTTCTCACACTGCTCGGCGACTTTACCGCGCAATAGCGTAATGGGAACCTGTTCCGCACCTAACCCCGTGCTGCGCAACAGCTCAAGCGGCCCAAGTTCCCATTTTCATGAGGTTCCCATTCTGAATTTCGCTCGGAAGCTTGCTCACCCCGAACAGCGAGTGGCAGTTGGATCGGGCGCGCTGCTCGTGCATGCGGCGCTGGAATTCGAGGAAGGAGGGGGACTGGAAGCAGAACGTGGCGAGGGCGCAGGCGGCGGCTTGTTGGAAGCGATCCAGAAGGGACTCGAGCACGTGGGAATTGGAAATGGGGGGCACATCTTATGCTGGAAAGCGGTGCCCGCAAAGTTAAGACCCAGAAACTGGCCCCTTGCTGCCGACCTCTCGGCGGCTCGCGAGGTAGAAAAAGGCCAAATTGAGAACTGCTGGTCCGCTAGGTCGCTCTGTTTCATAGTGACGGGGTGGCTGGATGCGGCCATGGGTGTTTAGGTCGTCCGATGGTTCCACCACGATAACAGCTACCAAGACTGCAGACTGCTTGACTTCACCGCCGCACGCCAACGGCTTGCCTCGGGGTTACCGGGGCTACGCTCCGACTCTGTAGCCCCGATGGTTGGCGGCGTCGGTCCGCTAAGGGGTTGGATCCAGATCCGCTCCAAACACGCCTTGGACTGCCGTACCCGCATGAGTGACTGTCCAGTTGCCTATCACTGCAAATGGACCGTCGGCACCAGTCGGCGATCCCAAGAACTGGCCTCCATGAGTAGTTCCCGTCAGCGGTTCGCTTGTGCCGTTGTTGTATTCGACCAGCGCATTGGCAGGGGTGGTGAACTCTATCGATGCTGTTGAGTGCTCAAAGGCGATCACCGACACATCGTTGTTGTTGAACTCAAACCGGGAACCTCCGCTGACGGACCGGAGATTAGTAATTGCGGACTCGATGCGGCCATCGCCGTCCCAATCCACTGCGAGTGTGTACTCACCGTCGTACAGAGCGCCCGTGTTGGTGTCCACTGCCACGGTTCGTCCGTTGTACTCTGCTTCGACCCTCACTGGTCGGGCCCCGGTTGGGGGGCGCCCGGCTGGGGTTGGGGGAAGCGGGCTATAGCCGAACCAACCCTCAGCTGGACTAGTGTTGCCCGTTTCGTCACTGGTATGCGCCCAAGCACCGAAGCGCGTGTATCTTGTGTGCCGGGACCTAACGGTTAGAGTTCGATTGACGCCGCTATCATCCGCCCTCTCGGTACTTGTGGAACGTCCGTAGAGCGTCCGGAGGTTGAACACGTTGTCACCGTCGTCGAACCCGGTCACGTCGATAGTCAATTCCTCATTCTGCTCACTCAGCGTCACGCCAACATGTTCGAGCTCAGACGTTACCGACAGGCCAGTGCTGTCAGCATCCGGCAGGACCACTCGCTGAGTCGACCTATACTCGGCACCGTATGAACCCGAAATGCCCCCGGCCCCGGTGATGGACCAAAGGCCGAACACTTCTTCTCCAGAGTTGCCTACGAACTTCCCGGAAAAGGTGCTCGCTTGGTCACGGCTGAACCGCGTGCCGTCTAGGGTTAGTTCCGCATTGCTGGTGGAGGTAAACCCAGTGGTCGCGATCCCTGTGGCCTCGAGATCGATCTGCTCGACATCCCTTCCGTCAAATCTCCAAGGATCGTTGTCAACGGTGGACTCCAAGTTGGTGATCATCGCATCGATGTCGTTGACTCCGAACGAGATCAGCAATTCGATCGCGCCATCAAAAACCTCCCCGCTGGCATCCGCGGCGAACGTCCGGCCCGTATAGCGGGCAGTGCCTCGCACTGGAAGACTACTTACAATAGCCTGCTCCAACGGGCTGTATGCGAAGGACCGGACTGTGAATGAGGAGTCGTCAGCTGTGCCTGCTGCCACGGCTTGGGCCGTTGCCGAAGCACCGCCATCTGACGGCGGGTCCACCACGACTCCGTAGCGCGTGTTGTCGGTCGCTCCGAGGGCAATCGCACCCTTGGACGCGTTGTAAATCTCGTCGGCCGAATCCTCCAAATCCGAAAAGCGACGGAATTCGCCCGTGGATCCGAACTCATCCTCGAAATTCGACTCGGTGCTCAGCGCCTCGATGAGGTCATCGAGGTCTTCCAACGCGTCTTCCTCGTCGATTCGCTCGACATTCTGCTGATTTAGGTCTGGCAGGAGAAGATCGCCGGCATCAGTGCCGTCTACGGGATTGAATATCATGTCTAACGCATCTTGTGCGGCCTGCCAATCGGGGCCGCCGAGGACAAGGCGAGCTACTGACTTCTCCGCTTCGCTGCCTTCCACCAATGGCCGGAGCTTGTTGGCAAGATCCTCGAGCACCTTCCTCGCCGCTGAGACAAAGGTTTGAGATTGAACGGCACCGTTCCCCTCGTACTGGCTGTAGCTCACGTCCTCCGCATCCTTTTGTGGATCGTCGGGCAGTAGGCCAGGGGCTGACGCTGCTCTCACGGCGGCTAAGAAGCCCTCAGCGAACGCATCCTCGAGTGCCTCAACCACTACCGGTGTTCCGCCCCCGCCGTTGTCACCACCGGTGACGGGATCGCCGCCAGTGCCGGTTCCGCCAGTGGACGGGAAGTAGATCCGGCTGGACCACTCGTTGTTTGAAAAGCTCAGGACGTATCGCACACCATTCTCAGTCCGCACGATCGAACCGTCACGGACTTGCCGCCCATTCTCATCCTCGTATCCACCATCGCTGCGCCGGAACAGCGTGATGAAGTCGCCCCTAGTTCCCGCTCGCACGATGAGGATCGGCCCGGCCACCGTCGAAGCGCTCCAGCTGCCGTTGGCCAAGGTCAGCTCGTAAGTGGAATCGCCCACCTCGATCTCCTCCCCGCTCTCGACGACTTGGCCGTTATGCGTGTACTGGCCGTCTTCTTGCCGCAGAATGGTGAACGTAATGTCGGTGCTACCGACAGAAACTGTGATCGGCTCGGGGACGAATTCGCCCACCCAGCGACCGTTTCCGTACGTCACGCGATACTGGTTGCCGTTGACCGTCAGAGTTTGGCCACTGCTGACGGTGGACCCCCTATAGTTGAAACCTCCGGTCTCCAAGGTTGTGATCTGAATGCTCGTGCCCTGCGTGCCGAGGGGCACGCGCACTGTCTGGGACACGAAAGCGGCTGTCCAGCCCCCTCCCGA
>LXNI01000692.1_pt1 | contig 36722 bp, 35 predicted proteins | sample 809091 | NCBI WGS metagenome assembly LXNI01 (sample SAMN04870527, study PRJNA318959) | sponge metagenome | biome: 01000161; feature: marine sponge reef; material: water | host: Sarcotragus foetidus | place: Greece: Milos, Mediterranean Sea | collected 2013-05-29 | depth 5-7 m
TACGGCGCCCCCGCAGAGGTGGTGCGCCGGCTCCTGGGCACGTATTCGGGGACGCAGGCGCAGGTGGCAGCATGGCTGCAGAGCTACATCGACGCCGGTTGCGAGCACATCAGTATCCGCCTGGCATCATCCGACGTCGACACCCAGCTCGACCGCCTCGTCGAATTGCTCCCCGAGCTGCGCAGCTGACGGCACTGGCACGCCCAGGCGACCCAGAAGGCCTCAGCACCGGGATTACGCTCGCAGCCGTGAGTGAGGGGGGTGCGTCAACGCCTGGCCTGGTGTGCTCGCACCATCACCTGTATTCGGCGTTGGCGAGGGGAATGCCTCCGCCGCCGCGTACGCCAGGCGGCTTCGCTGAGATCCTCGAGCTGGTGTGGTGGCGCCTCGACCGAGCGCTCGATCTCGAGATGCTGGAGTGGTCGGTGAAACTCGGCGCGCTCGAAGCGCTGGAGTCCGGCTGCACTGCGATCGTTGACCACCACGAATCGCCCAATGCCATCGAAGGCTCGCTCGATGTCATCGCAGCGGCCTGCGCGGAGGTCGGTGTGCGCATCAGCTGCTGCTACGGCGTCACCGACCGTCACGGCGCAGACGGGGCGCGGCGCGGCCTCGCCGAGAACGAGCGCTACCTTGCCGCGGGCGGTCGGGGATACGTCGGCGTCCATGCGTCGTTTACCTGCAGCGACGACACTCTGGCTGCTGCGGCTGACCTCGCCCGCCGCCACGGCGTCGGCGTCCACATCCACGTTGCCGAAGGCCCGCCAGACGCCGACGCTGCTCAACGGCTGGCCGGACTCAGCGACGAGCGTTGGCTGCTCATCCATGGTGTCCACCTGCCGACCGTGCACGGTCTTGAGGGCACGATCGTGCACAACCCTCGGTCCAACATGAATAACGCAGTCGGCTATGCCAACCCCGTCAGGTTCGCCGACGTGAACCCCATTGCTTTGGGCACAGACGGGATCGGTGCCGACATGCTCGACGAGTTCCGTGTCGCGTACGCACGCTTGCGCGAGCACGACGTAACGACGGGTCCGGATGCGCCGTGGGAATGGCTCGCGAACGGGTGGGCGCTCATGCCAGAGGCCCGCGACGACACCGTGCGTTGGTCCTACCCGAGCGACGACCCTTGGCATCTCGCCTACACGCCCGGCGTCCACGCGCTTGACGTCACGATTGACGGCGATCAGGTGCTTGCAGACGGCGTCGCTACACGTATCGATCCTGTCGAAGTGCGAGCCAAGGCCGCAGAGCAAGCCCAACGGCTCTTCGCTGCGCTCGACGAACTTGACTGAGACTTTGGATTAGGGAGATCGACGATGGCTGCACTGGTGACTCGCAACCCGCTGTACGACGGGCGCGACTGGCCTGCCGCCCCGACTGAAGTGCGGGCATTTCATCGCCGGCTGCCTGCGTACGCGCCCACGCTGGTCATCGACGCACCCCGGCTCGCAGACAGCCTCGGCGTCGGGCGAGTCCTCGTGAAGGCCGAGACCCAGCGGATGGGGCTGCCCTCATTCAAAATCCTCGGCGCGTCATGGGCCTCGTACCGCGCCATCTGTGAGCACCTCGGCGGCGAGCCGCCACCGTGGGCGAACATCAACGCCTTGGCGGCCAGCCTGGCCCACCTGCGACCTATGACCTTGGCGGCCGCGACCGACGGGAACCACGGCCGGGCCGTCGCCTTCATGGCTCGGCTTCTGGGCTTCGACGCCCACATCCTCGTGCCCGACGGCACCTCAGAGGCTCGCATCGCTGCCATTCAGGACGAGAGCGCCACGGTGGCCGTCGTGGACGGCACCTACGACGACGCCATCGAACGTAGCGCCGAGATGGCCAGTGACCGCTGCTTGGTGGTGTCAGACACTTCATGGCCCGGCTACGAGACCATCCCCGCCAACGTCGCCGAGGGCTACACCACGATCTTCGCCGAAGTAGACGATGCACTCGCTGCGAACGGCATCGGCCAGCCAGATCTCGTGGCGGTCCCCGTCGGCGTGGGAGCCTTCATGGCCGCTGCGGTCACCCACTACCGCAGTGGCGAGCACCGGCCTGTGCTGGTTTCGGTCGAGCCCGACGACGCCAACTGCGTTCAGGCGTCGACGATGGCAGGGGAGATCACCGAGACACCGGGCCCGCACAGCTCGATCATGGTCGGGTTGAACTGCGGGGTGCCCTCGCCGCTGGCTTGGCCGATGATGGCCAGCGGCGTCGACTGGTGCGTCTCGGTCGACAGCGACGCCGCCGGCCGGGCCATGGCCGATCTCGCCGGCGCGCAGGTGGTCGCGGGCGAAACCGGCAGCGCATCGCTGGCGGGTCTGCGGGCGCTGCTGGCTGACGAGCAGGGCCGCGGTGCGCTCGACGACCTGGCGAATGCCACGGTGCTCGTCATGGTGACCGAGGGTGCCACCGACCCGCCCAACTACGAACGAATCGTCGGCCGGCCCCACACCGAGGTAGGCCGGGTGCTGACCGCTGTGCGGTGAGCATGATCGGACACAGTCTCACCGCCGTGCGGTGACCACGATCGGGCACAGTCTCACCGCCGTGCGGTGACCACGATCGGGCACAGCCTGACCGCAGTACTTTGAGCGTTTGCTCACTAACAAGGAGATGCACGTCATGCCGCTGTCGCTCAGCCTCGAAGGCGAGACGTTCCACAGCAACGACGCCCGCGAGGCGCAAAGGGCGTTCGTGGAAAAGCGCGCCCCGAATTTCGACTAACCGCACGCTCTGCTTGTACATCGCCGCGGCGCAGCATGCCGTGAGAAACCGGAGCTAGTCCGGCTCTGTCAGGAACGGCACGAGGACATCGAGGAGGCCCGCTGGGTTGTCCACCGGAATGACATGGGTGCTCACGTCGACGTTCGCCAGCCGAGAATCCGCCGTGAGGCGGTCCATCTCGGCCATCACCTCAGACCGGACGAAGCTGTCTGCAGCATGAACGAACAGCACCGGCATCGCCAATTCGCCGAGCCGGCTCCAATGGTCGTCGGAGCGGAACGGCCAGCGCTCGAAGAAGAACGGATCGTGCTTGGGTACGAGCCGGCCGCGCGGGGCCGGTGCGAAGCACGTCGCTGCCATCAACTCGACCGTCTCGGCACGGGCATTGGGGTACGCGCGCTCCAGCGCAGCGCGCACGTCTGCGTGATCGTCGTGGTGCTCGGGGCGACCGAACAGCTCAGTCTCGCCCTGTTCGAACGACGGCTCGACGTCGATGACCGCCAGCCGCCCGACGGCATCGGGATGGTCGGCGGCGTATTGCAGGGCAACCAAGGCGCCCCAGGAGGAACCGGCCAGATCGACGGGCTCACCTGCTGACAGCGACTCGACTGCGAGGGCGAGATCGGCGACGTGATCCGCGGTGGTGTACCGGTGTTCCGGCGACCACTGACTCTCGCCATAGCCCCGGAAGTCGAGAGCCAGCACGCGCCGGCATCCCAGCAGACCCTGTGCCACCGTGTGCCAGTTCCATGCGTTGCCGGTGACGCCGTGGAGGCAGATCAGCGTTGGACCATCGCCACCGAAGTCCAGACCGTGGATGCGGTTGCCGTCTGCGCCGCTGGCGTAAACGTGGCGAACTTCGTTCGATGCAAGCACCGGATCCATAGGCGGCATGATCGCGCAGTTGTCGTAGGGGAGCAACCAAAGCGCTACGTTTGCGCCGAGGCCCTCGGGCCGGCGCCGAGGCGAAGGATTGCTCGTGTCAACATTGCCGTTTGACGATGTCGTCGATGCCTTCGTCCCGGAGCGGGACTCGACGTGGTACCGGGCCATGAGGCACTTCTGGCATCCCGTGGCCTACTGCCGGGACGTGGCCGAGGGCGCGATGGTCTCGGGCCGCCTGCTCGGCGAGCGCATCCTGGTGGTGCGTCATGAGGGTGAGGTCCGAGCATTCATGGACGTGTGTCGCCACAAGGGGGCCGCCCCGTCGCTCGGTTGGGTCGAATCAGGCTGCATTCGCTGCCCGTATCACGGCTGGGCATATGACATGGAGGGCAGCCTGGTCTCCATCCCCTCGCGCCCCGAGCTGAACGGGATGTTGCAGGCAAGTCTTCTCCGCTACCTGTGCCGGGAGCGGGCGGGCATGGTGTGGGTCAGCCTGACCGATCAGCCGTGGGGCGATCCGCCGGGCATCGACGAGTGGGACGACCCTACGATGCGGTGGCTGACGCCCGACTGCTACGACTGGGCCACCAGTTCGCCTCGGCGCCTCGAAAACTTCGTCGATTTCTCGCACTTCCCCTTCGTTCACGAGAACATTCTCGGCACGAGGGACAAGGCGCGCATCGACCGTCACGAGGTGTGGCGCGAGGACGGGGCGCTTCGATTCGAGAAGGTGTTCGTCGAGCCGAACGTTGATCGCATGAAGCAGCTGCTGCGCATCGAAGACGACACAATGGCGGTGCGCAACTGGTACCGGTTGACCGTTCCCGGATCGATCGAGTTGGTGCGAACGTTCCCGAACGGCAGACGCTACGCGCTGTACATGGTGACCGCGCCCACCGGTCCCGCGACATGCCGCAATTTCTGGCACATCGGCGCCGATTTCGCACCGACCGACGAGGACATGGATTTCTTGCTGGAATTCGAGCACTTGGTGCTGGCGCAGGACCAGCCGGTGGTCGAGTCTCAATGGCCTGAGCACCTGCCGGACCGGCTCAGCGCAGAGATGTATGTGAAGGTCGCTGACGATGTGACGCTGGCCTACCGTAGGTGGCTGTTCGAGCTGGCCGCCGAATTCGAGCGGAGCTGAGTTCCGCCGCGACGGGGAGGTGCCTCATGGGAATGCTCGATGGACGTGTGGTCATCGTGACCGGTGGTGCGAAGGGCATCGGCAGGGCGTACTGCCGAGGTCTCGCCGAGCATGGGGCGAAGATCGTCGTGGCGGATCTGTCCGACGCCAGCGAGACGGCCGATGAGGTCACGTCGCTGGGCGGCGAGGCGACGGCGCTGCGGGTAGATGTCTCCGATGTGGCTCAGACCGAAGAGATGGCTGCCAGCACCGTGGAGAGGTACGGCCGCATCGACGGACTCGTCAACAACGCCGCGTTCTACATGGCGGCGACGCGCGCTCTCATGGAAGATGTCCCGCCCGACGAGTGGGATCTCTGCTTCGCCGTCAACGTCAAGGGCACTTGGCTGTGCTCGAGGGCGGTGGCACCCGTCATGAAGGCCCAGCAGAGCGGCAAGATCGTCAACATCGCCTCGATGACGGTGAACGACGGCACGCCGCGATTCCTGCACTACGTCTCGTCTAAATCGGCGATCTGGGGACTCACCCGGGCAATGGCTCGGGAACTGGGACCCTGCGGCATCGCTGTCAACACCCTGACGCCCGACTACATCCCCCACGACGAGCAGTACTCCATCGCCCAGCCCGAGGTGGATGTCGCCATCCGGGCACGCCGTGCCTTCTCGCGCACGCAGGTGCCCGAGGACCTGGTCGGCACCTTGATCTACCTGATGAGTCCCCTGTCTGATTTCGTCACGGGACAGAACATCTGGGTGAACGGCGGCTCCGGCTTCCACTGATCGAATCGTCGGCGAATCGAATCCCGGCGGCTCATGTCCCCCTATCCGAGTGGACTAGGGTTCGCAGGAGGGAGGCAGTACTGCCTCCCTCCTGCGGAGTCCGGCGTGTCGTCCCAGTGGGTCAGAGATCTGATCGACGGCACGGTGGTGCCCGCCTTGGGAAGGGGATGTTTGACATGCGCAAAGTGTTGATTCGAGTCCTGATCGCTGTGGCCGTTGTTGCTTCGGTGGCCGCTTGCGGCAGCGACGACGATGGGGACACTGCCGACACAGCGGCACCTGCGACGACGGCAGCACCAGCGCCTGCGACGACGGCAGCACCGGCCGATGCCGATGAGGCGCCGACTGAGCTTGATGTAGCGATGATCTTGCTCGGCACCAAGGAGGAGGGTTGGTACGCCACCTTCATCGACAGCGTAAACCGGGTTGCCGAGAGCCAGCCGCACGGCTTGACGATCACGCTCGATGCCTTCGAGGAGATCGCCTACGCCGACGGCGAACGGGTCATCCGAGATCTCGCGCAGCAGGGCAAGTACGAGATGATCGTGGCCCACAGCACCTACGTGGACGGCGTGCAAGCAGTGCAGGGCGACTACCCCGACATGCTGTTCGCCTACTCCGGCTCCGGCAACGATGACCACGTCGGCGGCACCAATGCCTACTGGATCGACGTGTTCATCCACGAGCCGGCCTATCTCGCAGGCATCATCGCCGGCATGATGACCGAGACGAACAAGCTCAGCGCCGTCGCGGCCTTTCCGTTCCCCAACGTGAACGGCCCGCTCAACGCGTTCTTCGACGGCGCCAGGTCGGTCAATCCCGACGTTGAGATCGCGGGTGTGACCTACATCGAGAGCTGGTTCGACCCGGCGACCGGCGCGAATGCGGCTGCCGCACAGATCGCCGCCGGCGCCGATGTTGTCTACGCCGAGCGGTTCGGCCCATTCGCAGCAGCCGAGGAAGCCGGCAACGTGCGGGCGATCGGGCATTTCACCGACCAGCTCGGGCTCTCCGAGGTGGTGCTCACCAGCGCGGTAGCGCAGTGGGACGCAGCCTTCATGGACTTGGTGAACGCGTGGTATGCGTACCACACCGAAGGAACGCCCTACAACGGGCCGGGGGAGCGCATCGTCTACCAGTCGATGCGTGATGGCGGCTCGTCGCTCGGTGCCATCAGTGGCGATGTGCCCGCCGACGTCGTAGCAGCAGTCACCGAGGCGCAGGAAGCGATTCTCTCCGGCGACTTGATCGTCCCGCTGGTTCTCGACTCTCCTTCTTGAGTCGCGAAACGGGCTGCCACGGCTGAAGCGGCAGAGACCACGAGCAATTCAGAGTGACCACAACCAACGCGACCGCGCCGGCGGAGCCGATCCTCGTCGTTGACGAAGTGTCGAAACACTTCCCCGGCGTGGTCGCCAACGATGCCGTCAGCGTGGAGATACGCAAAGCCGAGATCCACTGCCTGCTTGGCGAGAACGGCGCGGGCAAGACAACGCTTGCTGACATTCTCTACGGTGTGTACCGGCCTGACGAGGGCCGTGTCCTGCTGAACGGGCACCACCTCGAGCTGAACTCGCCCCGCGATGCCATCGAGGCCGGCATCGGAATGGTGCACCAGCACTTCGAGTTGGTGCCGCCGATGTCGGTCATCGAGAACGTGGTCATCGGCACCCAGGCCAAGCAGTGGCTTGATCTCACCGAGGCGAGGAGCCGGCTTGACGATTTCTTTGCCGATTACGACGTCGAGATCGATCCTGATGCTGAGGTAGGCCGGCTTTCGGTCGGTGAGCAGCAATGGGTGGAGATTTTCAAGACGCTCTATTTCGGGGTCGAGATCCTGATCCTGGATGAACCCACCGCGGTGCTGACACCCCAGGGAGTTGAGGAACTGTTCCGCATTCTGCGCCGGATGCGCGACGACGGGCTCACGATCATTCTGATCACGCACAAGCTGAAGGAGGTCATGGATCTGTCGGACCGCGTGACGGTGCTGCGGCGTGGGCAGGTCGTGGGCACCGTCAATACAGCGGAGGTTGATCAGCGGGAGCTCGCGCGGATGATGGTCGGGCGTGATGTGTTGCTCCAAGTGGACAAGCACCGCCGCGACCCGGGCGAACCAGTGCTCGAGGTGAGTGATATTCACCTTGTTTCCGACACCGGTCGCGGATCGCTTGAAGGTTTGTCGGTCACCGTTGGCGCCGGTGAGATCGTCGGCGTGGCCGGTGTATCCGGCAACGGCCAGAACGCTCTGTTCGATGCAGTGATCGGGGTGCGCCACCCACTCAGCGGCTCCATCCACATCGCGGGCACGGACGTCACCGACAGCCCGCCCCACCGGATCGCCGAGCTCGGAGTGGCCAGTGTTCCCGGCGACCGCATCGGCCAAGGTCTGATGATGGATTTCAGCGTCAAGGAGAACCTTGTCCTGGGCGATCAGCGGGACCGGCGGTTTGCACGGGCGGGATTCCTCAGTCGCGGCCGGATCGACTCATTTGCCGAGCAATCCATCGAGCACTTCGAGATCAAGACCCCTTCCGCCACGCAGAAAACGCGGACGCTGTCAGGCGGGAACCTGCAGAAGATCATCATGGCCCGGGAGCTGTCAGGCGATCCCCGGCTCATCGTGGTGCATCAGCCCACCCGGGGTCTTGACATTGCCGCCAGCGAGTATGTCCGCCGCCGCTTGGTCCAAGAACGCGACCGCGGGGCCGGGTTGCTGCTGCTCTCGGAGGATCTCGACGAGATATTCCAGCTCTCGGACCGGATCGCCGTCATCCACGACGGGCGCATTGTCGCGGTTACCGAACCCGACGCGACCTCGCTCGAAGAGATCGGCATGCACATGGCCGGTGCCACCGGCGCCGACACGAGCATGACCGCTGCACCATGAGCGAGCAGAACACGCAGGCACCACAAGAGAGCCCCGCAGGCGGTCGGGATCTCAGCCCCAACTTAGGGGCGATGCTCTCGAGGTCCGGCGGGCTGCGGCTCGAACGCCGGCTCGATACCCGTCCCGTCCATGAGTTCTATGCGACAGTCGCAGCGCTGGCGATCACAGCGGTGCTGATCGGCGGACTCGTAGCTCTCGTCGGCGTCTCACCCGCCGACGCATACAGATCCCTGTACGACGGCGCCTTCGGCAGTGCGGAATCGGCGCTGGAGACGCTGGTCCAGGCGACGCCGCTCATCCTCACCGGTCTGGCTGCTGCGGTGGCTTTCCGTGCCGGAGTCTGGAATATCGGCGGCGAGGGACAGTTCTTCGCTGGCGCGATGGGCGCATACTGGACTTCGACCGTCTTCGGACTGCTGCCCGCACCCCTGCTGTTCGTGGCGATGTTCATCGGCGGCGCGATCTCCGGGGCGCTGTGGGCGTCGATCGCCAGCGTGCTGCTGGTCCGTTATGGCACCAACGAGATCCTGACCACGGTCATGCTCAACTTCGTCATTCTGTACGGGCTGTCGTGGTTGCTCAGCGGGCCGTGGCAGTCGCCGAAGACGCCCTATTACCAGACCGAGCGGATGGACGCCACGACGTTCCTCCCCCGTTTCGTTGACGACAGCCGGCTCCACTGGGGCTTCGCCGTCGCGCTGCTGGCAGCCGTCGCCGTCTACTTCCTCATCCAGCGCACGAGCCTCGGCTACGAGCTGCGCGGTGTCGGCGTGAACCGCACAGCCGCCGCGTACAAAGGCATCCACGTCGGCGCGATCGTGATTGTGGTGATGGCGATCTCGGGGGCATTGGCCGGCATTTCAGGTGCCGGCGAGCTTCTGGGGTTGCACCATCGGCTGCAGCTCGACATCGCAGCGGGTATCGGTTTTACGGGGATCATCATCGCCCTCGTCGCCCGGCTCAATCCTGCGGGGGTCGTCGTGGTGGCCATCGCATTTGCCGGGTTGCTCAACGGATCGACGTCCATGCAGGTGGGCACCGGCATCCCGTCGGCACTGGTCGAGGTGATCGAGGGCGTCGCCCTGTTCCTGGTCCTGCTTGCCGCGGTCGCCTGCCGTTATCGCCTCAGAAGACGGAGACAGCACCATGGCTGAACTTGTCGAGGGCGCGGTGAAGCGCCGTGGGTGACTTTTTCACGTATTCGGTGATCTTGGGCATCTTGGTGGCGACACTGAAGATCGCCACGCCGCTGCTCATCGCTGCCACCGGCGAGCTTGTGGCAGAAAGCAGCGGGATCCTCAACCTGAGCATCGAGGGCACGATGACCTTGGGCGCGTTCGCGGGATTCGTGACCGCGAACGAGACCGGCAGCCTGTGGCTGGGATTGGTCGGAGCAGCCGCAGGCGGCGCAGTACTGGCAGCGCTGATGGCGATCATGACCGTCACCGTCAGGGTCAACCAGGTGGTGGCGGGGCTGGCGCTCAACATCTTGGGTCTTGGCACCGCATTCTTCTGGTATCGATCCGTCTACGCCGCTGGCGGAAGCATCCAGATCCCGGTGGTCGAGAAATTCGAAGTGGTATCAGTGCCACTGCTGCCAAGCATCCCCGTCATCGGCGAGATCCTGTTCGAACAGCATTGGCTGACCTACATCGCACTGCTGCTGGTGCCGGCGACCTGGATGTTCCTCAACCGCACCAAGTACGGCCTCGAGCTGCGTGCCATCGGGCACAATCCCGAGGCGTGCGACATGCGCGGCGTGCCGATCGCCACGAGGCAGTACGCCGCCGTGATCTTCGGCGGCGCTATGGCCGGGGTCGGCGGCTCGTTCCTCTCGCTGGCGGCTACCGGGCTGTTCTTTCCGGACATTGTCGCGGGCCGGGGATGGATCGCCTTGGCCATCGTGATCTTCGGCAACTGGCGAGCGACCTGGATCCTGGTGGGTTCGCTGCTGTTCGGCTTCCTCGAAGCGACACAACTCGCTCTGCAGGCCAGTGACATCAACTTGCCCTACCAATTGTTGCTGGCGCTGCCGTTCGTGCTGACCATCTTGGCATTGGTGATGAACCGGAGCCGCTCGGGCGCACCGCTCTCGCTCACGGTCCCGTACCACCGCGGCGAGCGATGAGCCGCCCAGACCAGCCAATCAGCATCTCGGAGCACGTGCGTCACAGCACCCGTCACGTCGGGCGCTCGCTTCCTCGACGTGAAGACCGGCGACCGCTCACTGGGCGAGCGCGGTATGTGGCCGATCTCAAGTTCGCCGGAATGGTCGAGGCAGTCGTCGTTCGCAGCACTGAGGCCCATGCGAGGATTATCTCGATCGACACCTCGGAAGCTCGCGCCCTCGACGGCGTCGTCGCCGTGTTCACAGCGGCCGACCTCGCCGACGTTCAGAGCTTCCCGGACTACATCGACTACACCGGGCCGGTCCGCCAACGACCGCTCGCTGGGGATCGGGTGCGCTATGTCGGTGCGCCCTACGCCGTGGTGGTAGCCACTGATCGTTACGTGGGGGAGGACGCGGCGGCGCTGGTAGCGCTGGGAACGCTGTTCGAACCGCTGCCGGTCGTGGCTGACATCGACCAAGCACTCGCATCAGGAGCTCCCAAGCTCTACGAGGATTGGGCTGACAACCGCTCGGTGGATATCGGTGCTGAGCGCTCCGAGATCTCCGAGGCGTTTCAGGGTGCCGACCACACCTTCGCTGAGACATTCACCAGCCAGCGCCAGACGGGGTTGCCCATGGAGACAAGGGGAGTGGTAGCGGATCCGTCCGACGGATTGCTCACCGTGTGGTCGTCTACTCAGAGCCCGCACATCGTGCGCTCCACCATCGCCCTGATGCTGGGCGTACCCGAACCGCAGGTCCGGGTGGTGCTCCCCACAGTCGGCGGTGGATTCGGCACCAAGACCCATGTCTATCCCGAGGACATTGTGGTGCCGTGGGTCGCCCGCCTGCTGGATCGGCCGGTGCGCTGGATCGAGGATCGCATGGAGAGCCTGGTCGCGTCGGTGCACGCCCGCGACCAGCGTCACGACGTCGAAGTCGCCTACGACAACGACGGCACCATCCGGGCGGTGCGCTGCACATCCATTCTTGACCTGGGCTCCGGCGAGATCTTCATGCCGGGAACCGCACCGGTGTTTGTCACCAATGCTTGCATCACGGGCGGTTACGACTTCCCGTTGATGCAGACACGGACCGTGGCGGTTGTCACCAACAAGACTCCAGCGGGGGCCTATCGCGGGTTCGGGGTCCCGGAGGGTGCGCTGGTGATGGAGCAGGTCATCGACCGGGTCGCTCGACTGACCGGGACCGACCGGGTCGAGCTGCGCCGCAGGATGCTGGTCCGGCCCGAACAGCTTCCCTACGTGATGCACAGCGGCGGACGTCTCGACTCGGGGTCGCACGCCGCATCGTTTGAGCGTGCCCTGGAGATGGCCGGAGCTTCGCTTGATCGGATCCGTGAGCAGCACGCCGAAGATCCCGACATCCGTGTGGGCGTCGGCTACTCGAACTATGTCGAGCCGACGTCGCCGAGCTATCACCTGACGACTGGGCACTGGGCGGGCTATGACGCAAGCACGATCCGGGTAGACCCCGACGGCTCGGTCCGCGTTGCCGCAGGTCTCAGCGCCGTCGGGCAAGGCGCCGAGACCATTGCAGCCCAATTGGCGGCTGACGCGCTCGGCGTCTCGTCCGACGACGTCACGGTGGTGCTCGGGGACACTGAGCGCTCTCCCTACGGTCTGGGTTCGTGGGGGAGCCGGAGTGCCATGATGCTCACGGGTTCGGTGCTGATGGCCTCCAACCGGCTGCTGGACAAGGCACGTCTGATAGCAGCGCACATGCTCGAAGCAGCGCAAGAAGACATCGTGGTGTCCGACGGCGCATTCCATGTCGCCGGCAGCGAACGACCCAGTGTCAGCTGGTCCGAAGTGGCGACTGCTGCGTGGATTCGTACCGTCGACTTGCCTCCCGACACCGAGGCGGGACTCGAGACATCCGGGTACTACGACCCTCCGTACCTCGAACACGAACTCGACGCCGCCGGCAAGATCAACGCCGCCGCAAGCTGGTCGAACGGTTCCCACATCGGGATCGTGAGCGTTCGGCTGAGCACCGGCGAAGTGAGGATCGAGGACTACGTCGTCGTTCACGACTGCGGGACCGTCATCAACCCGCAGCTCGTGGCTGGCCAGATTCACGGGGGCGTGGCCCAGGGCATCGCCGGGGCGATGTACGAACACTTCCAGTACGACACGGAGACGGCCTACCCATTGTTCGCCTCATTCATGGACTATCTGGTTCCCACGAGCGCCGAGATGCCGAGGCTGCGGCTCGATCATTTCGAATCGCCGTCGCCCGACCAGCCCCTTGGCGTCAAGGGATGCGGCGAGGGCGGCACCATCGGCCCGCCGGCCGTCGTGACCGGAGCAGTCTGCGATGCGCTCGCGGAGTGGGACATCGACGTGACGACCTGTCCGGTGACGCCGGTTGCGGTGCGTGCAGCCCTTCTGGCGGCGCACTCCCGGCTCGCCGCAGGGCAACGGCAGCCGTGAAGCCTTCGGCGTTCGAGTACGCCCGGCCCCAGAACGTGGCAGAAGCCATCGAGGCGCTGGGCAGCACAGACTCGTCGCGAGTCTTGGCGGGCGGCCAGAGCCTGATTCCGGCCATGAACTTCCGCTTGGCCGAAGTGTCGCTGCTCGTGGACATCTGCGACGTAGACGGACTTGACACAGTGTCCTGCGACGATGCCGGGGTGCGTGTGGGCGCAAGGGCTACTCAAACCCGTGTGCTGCACGATGCCCGTGCCGCCCAGGCGGTGCCCGGCTTGCGGGCCACGTTGCGCCATGTGGGGCACCTGCAGACCCGCAACTTGGGCACGGTCTGCGGCAGCTTGGCCCATGCCGACCCGGCTGCAGAACTCCCCGCTTTGGCGGTCGCCTCCGATGCGCTCATCAGCATCGCTGGACCGCTGGGCCGACGCGAAGTAGCCGCGGCGGATTTCTTCACTGGCCCTTTCAGCACGGCCACCGAAAATGGGGAGCTGGTGACTGACGCACTGTTCAGGCTGTCGGCGCCCGGCGCGGTGACGGTCGTCGACGAAGTGTGCCGACGTGCCGGGGACTTCGCCATAGCGGGTCTGGTTGCCGTCGTCGAGGTCCAGGACCGGACAGTTCGCGCTGCTCGGCTTGTCGGATTCGGGCTTCGCGGCGTGCCGACCAGCCTGAGCAATGCCGAGTCGGTGCTGGTCGGCTGGGCGGGCGACCAGCCGACCGAGGCCATCGCCGAAGCCGTGGCCGCAGACACGTCCGAAGCGTTCGATGACGCCCACGCCCCAGGTTGGTACCGCCGCGACGCCGTGACAGCCTTGGTGGTGCGGGCTGTGCGCAGCGCCTTGGGCTCGCATGAGGCCCCAGAGGGTTACGGTGGAGAGCAGGAGGCGGCACGCAGATGATTGCCACGGCGCGTGAAGCTGACGTTCATGTGGGCATCAACGGTCGGTCACACCATCACCGCGTCCCGGTGCGGCTGCTGTTGTCAGACTTCATCAGGGATGTCGTCGGCCTCACTGGCACCCACGTGGGATGCGAGCATGGCTATTGCGGAGCGTGTACCGTGATGGTCAACGGCGACGCAGTGCGCTCGTGCTTGATGTTCGCGGTTCAGGCCAACGGGACCGAAGTGCGAACCGTGGAGAGCCTCGCGGACGACGGGATGGCACTGTCGCCGATGCAACAGGCGTTCCATGAGAACTACGCACTGCAATGCGGATTCTGCACGGCCGGCATTCTCATGACATTGGAGAGCGTCGATCCGGACGACTGGCGGGACCGAACCGTCGAGTTGCTGTCGGGGAATCTGTGCCGGTGCACCGGCTATCAGAACATCATGGCCGCCGTTGAGCAGGCATGGGACATCAAAGGGGCTAGCTTGCGGGACGCCGCGAGCGTCGGGGAGGAGGCAGACGCCGATGGCTGAGCCACAACCAGCCGCGACCATTGAGCCACAACCAGCCGCGACCATTGAGTTCGACGCGGACATATGTGTTGTCTCGGGAATGTGTACGTCGCTGGCACCACAGATATTTCGCGTGAGCGACGATCGCTTGAGTCTCGAAGTCTTGCAAACGGAGATCCCGTCCGAATTGGTCGCAAGGGCAGAGCGTGCCGAAGCCTGCTGCCCCATGGACGCCATCAAGGTCACCCATCGAACTCAACAAGGCACAGCATGACTATCGCAGAGCGATCGAGCCCCACCGACGGGGCGGCATCCGCGGCGCCGGAGTTGCACGGCAGCACACAGCTTGACATGGCCGGCGAGGAGCGGCTGTATGAGCAGCTCAAGCGTTTCTGGCATCCGGTCGCGTTTTCCGATGACCTGACGGACGAACCCCTGCAGGCCACGCTGTTCGAGACTCGCCTGGTGGTGGCACGTCTCGACGGCGAAGCTCATGTCTTTCACGATGTCTGCCGACACCGGGGCTCGGCGCTGTCACTGGGCAGGATCGATGGCTGCAATCTGCGCTGCGCCTACCACGGCTGGGCATACGACCGGGAGGGAACGGTCGTGGACATCCCCGCCCGACCCGAGCTCAACGGCAAGCTCGTCGCCCAGCTGCCGGCATATCCCACCGTCGAGGCTGCGGGATTGGTATGGACCTGCCTGGCCTGCGAGCCGCCGCTCTTTCCGCCAGCCGAGTTCCCCGAACTCGAGGATCCTGAGTACCGCATCATGCGATTGCCGCCGTACGAGTGGAATTGCTCTCTGGCTCGGCGCTTGGAGAACTACTTCGACTTCTCGCACTTCGCCCATGTCCATCATGGCATTCTCGGCGACCGGGACGAACCGGAGATCGCTGACTACGAAGTCAGTCGCCACGGCGCTGAGCTGCGGATAACGGCCGGTCCGTTCGTCGAATACACCGACAACGTCAAGAACTCCGCCGTCACCCACGTCGGAGAGACGTACGACGCGTGGAAGCGCTACCGGGTGTACATGCCCAACGCCATGAAGCTCAACAGTTCGGCGGGCGTTGCCGAGGACTTCGTGCTGTTCGTTGTGGTCGCACCGGTCAGCCGTCTGCGGACACGCTGTTTCACATTTGTCGCGCGCAACTATGCCCATGACCGCGACCAGGACTTCCACGAGATGCAGTACGTCATCCTGGGTCAGGATCAGCCGATCGTGGAATCCCAGCGACCTGAGGAGTTGCCGGTGGATCTCACGGCCGAGATGCATGTCAAAGGTGCCGACCTGGGCACCGTGATGTACCGCCGCTGGCTCATCAGCATCGCCGACGGCGACATCTCGCTCGCTCCGACGAACTAGCGGCTGTTTGAGGCTCAGCGGGCGGCGATGCGGTAAGTGCCCTCATCGTGCACAATGACCCGTACCGGCAGGCCGAGCCGGAGGTCGTCGACATCGATCCCGTCTGTCAAGGCGGCGATGCGCACGCCTTCGTCCAGTTCGGCGATGACGGCTGCATAGGGGACATCTTCAGCGAAGCCTGGGTGCAGGGTCCGATGGGTCACTGTCCAGGTGTAGACGTGACCGAGACCGCTGGCGCGTTCCCAGGCCCACTGCGTCGAGCCGCAGCTGCGGCACCCGTCTCGCGGCATGTGCCGCCAGATGCCGCATTGTGAGCAGCGCTGGAATCGCAATTCGCCCTGCTTGCAGAACGCGAAGAACTCGCCCCAAAAGCCTTCTCCCCGTGGGATGGGTCTTGCTGCCGCGGTCGGTTCGTTGGTCACCGGGCTTACCTGCGCAGGATCGCGGCGGAGCCTTCAGCGAAGTTGCCCCAGCCGGTGACCAGGCCGACCTCGCAACCCTCGACCTGCAGGTCGGCCTCGTGGCGCAGTTGGCGGACGGCCTCGACGATGTGTTTGAGGCTCTCCACGTGTGCTTCGGAGTGCAGTCCGCCGTGGGTATTGATGGGCAATTCGCCGTCGATTCGCAGCCGTCCGCCGCGCACGCAGTCGCCCACTTCGCCGGTTCCGCACAGTCCGAGCGCTTCGAGCTGCAGCAGCACTACGTAGGTGAAGCAGTCGTAGATCTGCGCGAAGTCCAAGTCGGCCACCGAGACATCGGCGATGGCACGGCTGCACGCTTCGGCAACCTGGCTCAGCACGGTTCGCCCGGCACCGCGCACAAACGCCGTTTCACCGACCCCGACGATGCACGACTGATCCTTCAGGGCATGCGTCATGGCTCGCTCAGATGATGAATGCCATGTTCGGCAGCGCCGAGGTGGAGTTGACGAGCTCGATCTTCTTGCGGGCGATGCGCAGGCCCTCGTCGGTGCGGCGCAGGCGATGGGTGGTGCGCCCCACCCAGATGCGCATGTCGTTCGTTGCCTGCACGGCGTGCTCGTACAGCACGAAGTTGCTGCCCACGTCGTACTCGTCGCCGCCATCGCCGTCGCCGTCGCCGTCGCTGTCGCCGCCTGGATGCACGGCGAGTACTTGGATGTTCGAGATAATTCGCCGCATCGGCGACTTCGGCACCTGCGAATAGCGCCGGCCGCTCATCAACTGCGTGATGCGGGTGGCGAGCCTGGTGCGGTTGTCGTTGAGAAAGCTCACACGGGAGCCGGGCTCGTAGTCGCCGTCCCCGGAGGGCACCCAGTAGTGAATGTCGTCGGTGACCAGCTCGAGCCATTCGGGGTATCGGGATTCGTCCGCCAGCATCGCCTCGTGGTAGAGGAATTCTTCGATCTCGCGGCGTGTCGCCTCGTCAACAGCGGACATCGCTGCAGTTCAGCCCTGACCGTTGCCCGACGACCCGTTAGGGGAAGCAGCGGCCGCATCGCCGATCCTCGACATCACGTGCCGGTAGTGGTGCCAGAAGCCCCGGCTGGTCGTCTCGTCGGTGATGTCGCTCCAGCGCTGCCCGTCTGACTGCCGTTCGCGCTCGATGCCTCGGCGGAGGTCGACCCATGCGTGTTGGTCGGTCGGATTGGTGTCGAAGGCACGGTGCATCCGCTCGGCAATGACGACGTCTTCGGGGAGGAAGAACGACGCCGGCCCCATTGCCGCCTCAGATTGCAGGATCACGCGCCGGTTGATGCCCGGGTCGGAGCTCTCCACCAGCAGCGGCGTGTGATAGTGCTCGGTGAGCCCAGGTGCGAGCGGGTCGATGCGGGCAATGTTCATCTCGCCCAGAAACAGATTCGGGAACACGAAGGCGTGCGGCGGCCCGTCCCACATGATCTGTTTCGCCTTGTCGTCGCCGTAGGCCGCTTCCAGGTCGTCGCAGTAGGCGTTGACCTTGCTGCGGGGCGCCCCCAGCCAGGCCAGCTCGGTGGCGTAGCTGGCCCGAAAGTCCAGCTCGACGTGACCGCCGCCGTAGTCACGAGCCACCGAGGAGGTCTCACCCTCGCCTCCGAGGATGACGTCCTCGTACTGGCTGCCGGCCAGCAGCGACGCCGCCAGCGATTCGTGGGCGAAGATGATGTGGTAGCCGTCGTTGTCGCTTTCGGGCCACATTTTCCAGTTCGAATCGGCCCGCTGGCCGAGCCAGCCGCCGTTGAGCTGCAGCCGTCCGGTGGGCGACATGTCCGCAGCGCGGTCGATGAGGTCGCTGCCTCCAGGGCCGAGGTGCTCGCTGAGCGGCCCGGCGGCGCCGCTCTGGTTGGCGAACACGAAACCGCGGTAGACGTCGACTTGGCCGGGCTGGTCGAGCCGCACGTCGGGCTTTCCGTTTTGGAATCCCTTCGGGAAGGGGGCGCCGAGCAGTGTCCCGTCGAGGTCGTAGGTCCAGGCGTGGTAGGGGCAGCGGAAGTTGCGGCTGTTGCCCTCGGTTTGTGGGCACAGCGTGGTGCCCCGGTGGGCGCAGCGGTTCGCGACCACGCTGATCTCGCCGTCGTGGGTGCGAACCATGAGCACGTTCTCGGTGCCGAGCCGCCGGGCGACCCAGTCGCCGGCGTCGGGAATCTCCGATTCGTGGCCCACGAACACCCAGCCGTCGGTGAAGATGCGCTTCATTTCGTCGGCGAACACGGCCGGGTCCGAGTACAGGCTCCCGTGCACGCGGTAGTCCTGCACCAGATGCGTGTAGTCCCTGCCGGTGCCGACGGTCGAGGATTCGGTGGCCAACTCCATCGCAGTCGAGACTACTCCTCGGCCTCGATTTGCATCAGGGGCCCCGCCGGCTGGGCTTGCTGCGACAGCGTGGCTAGATGATGAAGGGCAGGTTCGGCAGCGGCGAAGTGGAGTTCACGAGTTCCACCCTCTTGGCGGCCATGCGCAGGCCGTCGGGCGTGCGCCGCAAGCGATGTGTCGCCCGTCCCGCCCACAGGCGCAGATGCCCGGTCGCCTGGACTGCGTGCTCGTAGAGCACGAAGTTGCTGCCGACGTCGTACTCGTCGCCGTCGGCGCTCAGGATCTCGATGTTCGACACGACCCGGCGCATGGACGACGGAGGGTCCTGTGCGTGATGGACGCCGGTTGCGAGCTGGCGGATGCGGGTGCCCAGGCGGGCCCGGTTGTCGTTGATGTAGCTGACTCGGGTGCCGGGTTCGTAGTCGCCGGGACCGAACGGCACCCAGTAGTGCATGTCGTCGGTGACCAACGCTTCCCACTCGTCATAGCGGGACTCGTCCGCGAGCCGGGCTTCGAGGTATACGAATGCCTCGATGTCACGGCGCGTCGGCTCGTCGACGGTCGCCACGGCGACTGCTCAGGCTCCGTTGTGCGGACTGTTCACCATGACATCGCGGTAGTGGTGCCAGAAACCGCGATTGGTGGTCTCGTCGGTGATGTCGCTCCAGCGCTGCCCGTCTTCGACGTGCTCGCGTTCGAGGCCCCGGCTGAGGTCCACCCATCCGTCGTCGCCGACGGCGGCGCCTTCGAAGGCCCGGTGCATGCGCTCGGCGATGACCGCGTCGTCGGTCAGGAAGAACGATGCAGGGCCCATCGCCGCTTCAGACTGCAGCACGAGTCGCCGGTTGACGCTCTCATCGGTGCCCTCGACCAGCAGGGGAGTGTGGTGGTGCACTGTGACGCCCGGCAAGACCGGCTCGATCCGGGCGATGTTCATCTCAGCCAGGAACAGGTTCGGGAACACCAGTGCGTGCGGCGGCCCGTCCCACATGATCGTCTTCGCCTTCTCGGGCCCGTAGGACCGCTCAAGGGCCTCGCAGTAGTCGGCGACCTTTTCACGGGTGGTGCCGAGCCAAGCCAGCTCAGAGGTGTAGCTGCGGCGAAAGTCGAGCTCGAGATGGCCCCCGTCGTAGGCGCGCGTGGCGGACTCCGAGGCCTCCTCGCCGGTCATCACGATCTCGTCGTAGTAGGTGTCAGGGACTGCCCGGGCCATCGACGCATGAGTGAAGTTGAGGTGGTAGCCGTCGTGGTCGCTCTCGGGCCACATCTTCCAGTTCGAGTCGACCCGCTGGCCGATCCAGCCAGCAGACAGGCGGACTGTGCCGGTGGGGGACATGTTCGCCGTGCGGTCGATGAGATCGGTGCCGCCTGCACCGAGATGGCCGCTGAGCGGACCTGCGGTGCCGCTGCGATTGGCGAACACGAAGCCCCGGTAGTCGTCGACTTGGCCGGGGCGGTCGAGCCCCAGATCGGCGGTGTCCTTGTGAAAGCCCTTCGGCCCAGGAACACCGAGCAGCGTGCCGTCGAGGTCGTAGGTCCACCCGTGGTACGAGCAGCGGAAGTTGCGGTTGTTCCCGTCGTTCTGTGGGCACAGGGTGGTGCCGCGATGAGCGCAGCGGTTTGCGACCACGCTGATAGCGCCGTCACGGTTGCGCACCATGAGCACGGGCTCGTTGCCCAGCCGCCGGGCGACCCAATCGCCGATGTCGGGTACTTCGGACTCGTGTCCGACGAAGACCCAGCCGTCGGTGAAGATCCGCTCCATCTCGTCCGCGAAAACGCCCGGATCGGTGTACAGGCTGCCGTGGACGCGATCGTCCTGCACAAGGTGCCGGTAGTCGTTCACGGCCGATGAGCTCTGCACTGTCAGCGCCATCGATGTTCCCCCTCGATGTCATCGAACGCTAGGCGTTCACGCCCGTTCGCCGCTGATATGCCCTAGATCCCGGGCGTTCGGTAGCCGTCACGCCGCCACAGGATCGGGAAGTGGTTCTCGTCCATTTCGTCGTCGGTGAGCCGTGCATAACGGGAGTAGATCGGTCCGTTGCCCTCGCCGAAGCCGGCGCGGTTGAATCGGGCCTCGCTCGAGGCGCAGTGCAGCACGAGCGCCCGCCGGTGCCGGTCGGAATCGTTCGGGCCCGACCCGTGCCAGGCCCAGCCGTGATGGAACGAACCGCCGCCGGCGGGCACCTCCACCGGTGCGATGTCGAGATCAGCGCCCGTCGTCTTCGCTGCCGCGGCGACCGTCGCCCGGTAATCGTCGGGGGCATGAAACTCGCCGAATAAGTCGCCGCGTGTGGGCCAGCGGTGCGATCCCCGGGCGATTTCCATGGTCCCACCGCCAGCCACCGTGTCGTCCAGGGCTATCCAGCACGAGAACATCTCGGTCGGCACGTACCAGGCCAGGTAGGCGTTGTCGCGGTGGAATCCCAGCGACCGAGCGCCAGGAGGCTTCCACAGGACGTTGTCCTGGATGATACGGGCGCCAGGCCAGCCCGCAAGTACGGCAATCGCTTCACCGAGGCGAGCGTCGAGCACGGTCGAAGCGATCAGCCGATCGGCTTTCCAGCCGTTGCAGATCTGCCGAGTGAGCCACTGGTCGCTGCGGCCTTCAAGCCAATTGACTTCGTCGGGGGAGATGCCCGTCTCGAATTCGCCCTGGAAGAGCCGCTCGAATCGCTCCTTGAGCGGATCGATCACGTCCAGGTCGATCAACGAGTCGACGGTGACAAATCCGTCGGTGTAGAACGACTCAACATCGCCATCGGCGAGCATGACGCCAAGCTAGTTGGGTGCGCTTCGGTCACCGGGAGTGTTCTGTCGAGCTGGAGCCCGCTGGGAGCCCCAAAGAGCCACATGACTACCCTCGAGGCGAGCGTCGTCGAGTACGGCCAACGAACTGCCAGCCGGAGGAATGTTGACGTGAGCGATCTTCAGTCGAGCGAGCATCGAATCTGATGGCTGAGCCGGCCTTCGCACCGGGCACACCCGCCTATCAAGCAATCGTCGATCACGCGTTGATGACGACCCGGGGTGTGCGCCAACGTCTCGACTTCGACCGGGAGGTGGATGATCAGATCATCCTCGACTGCATCGATGTCGCCGAACAGGCACCGACCGGAGGGAACAACGGCAGCCGTCGGTGGATGATCATCAGAGATCAAGAGACCAAGGATCGGCTGGCCGAGCTCTACCTGTCGGCCGGCGTCGACTGGGTCATCGAGACGGCGAAGCGGCTGGAAAGCAGCGGCCACCAGAATGAACGGCTGATGGCCGGTGCCCGCCATCTCGGCGAGAACATCGCCAGGACTCCGGCGCTCGTCATCCCCACGATTCTCGGACGCCATGACGGGAGCGGACGGCCTGGGCTGTTCGACTCGGTGATCCAGTCGGCTTGGAGCTTCATGGTTGCGCTCCGAAGCCGAGGCCTGGGGACGGTCTGGACCACGATGTATCTCAACGAAGCGCCGGCAGTGGCCGAGCTGCTGGATCTACCAGATCACCTGACCCAGATTTGCCTCTTCCCGGTCGCCTACACGATCGGCACCGATTTCAAGCCGACGGCGCGGCGCTACGCAGCCCGCGACATCTCCTACTTCGATCGCTACGGCCGGACCAAGACGCAGAGCGGACCAGGCGTCGTCGACGAAGTCGATCTCAAGGCCAAAACCGGCGCGGTTCGGGCCGCCATCGAGTCGCTCGACTCGCCACCCGACCACTGGCGATTCGACCTCGAGCAGGTGCCGGGGGGAAGCCGGTTGCGTCTCCACGCGTTGGTCGATCCCGGCGACGACCCGTCGACCGTGTTGGCCGAGGTACGACGCACGCTGGACTCTCTGGCTCAGCAGCTAGAGATGTAGCTGCATCGGTGAGCGACATTCCTTCCTAAACAGAAAATCAATATATTCCATGTGTTTCTGTGATCTAGCTTGCTGGCGATGGCGCAGGGTGTTCACCCGAAGAAGGAAATTCGACGGGCGATAGGAGTCCTCCGAGCGGCCGGGTGGACCGTCGTGCTTTCGAGGGGGCGTAGCAGCCATGCGTGGGGCCGTGCTCACTGTCCGTTCAGCCATCGGGAGTGCTCAGTATCCATCTGGAGCACACCGGCAGTCCCCGAACACCATGCGGCTACCCTCGTAGCCAGAGTCGCCAAATGCCTTCAGCGCAGCAGCAATGGATCGGAGTGAGATGCCTGCTAACGATGTCTCGCTAATGGAGCCGAGCAGAGCTTTTCGATTTGTGCTGGTCACCGAGGGGGCTGATCTTCTCGACTGGGCCACGCTCGATGCCCTGTACGAGGCTGGCTGCGGCGACGCGACCATCGGGAGCGACACGCTGGAATTTGCGCGCTCAGCGCGCACACGAGACGAGGCGCTGTGCTCGGCCATGCGAGACGTGGAGTCAGTTCCAGGTGTCTCGGTCCTGCGCGTCGAATTCGGCGACAGCGCTACCGACCGAAACTGACTCAACCGGACCGACACAGTTGTACGCTCCCCGTGCCGCCGGCTCGATCACCGTGGTGAAGCACTCGAATCAACTTCGTTCCCGACTCCGTCAGTTGCAGACTGAGTCAGAGCCCGCAGTCCGAAGCTCCCGGCTGCGGAATCGCAGTGGACGGCCCAGCCGAATCAGTGGATCTTGTTGTGGGAGCCATTGCATACCGACAGCAGATTGTCGTAGCCGGTGGGGCCGTCGTGTTGCCACTCGATGACGTGGTGGCCTCTGCTGTAGTCGGGCGGTGTCCCGCAGCCGACGCAGCCTTGGTCGCGCAGCGCCGGCGCAGCTCACTGGAGGTCGGTGGCAGTACGGCGACCTTGCCCCGTGCGCAGGTCTCCGGTTGCGTGGCTGAATATTGCCGTAAGTAACTCAGCCTCGACGGCGACCCTGTGATCTGGGCAATCCGGATCGGGGTGCCATCGCCGAGCCGTGCGTTGACGAGTTGATGGTTCACCAGGTCGTATTCGGCCACCACTAGCAGCGAAGTGCCCGCCGGACGTGCTGCATGGGGCTCGAGGATGAGCTTCGCGATGGCATCCGCCGTGCGCTGTGGATGTGTGGGCTGTTCTGCGGGTCTTTCCTGGCCGCAAGGCGCCGTTCGATGACGGCGAACACGGTCGTGAGCCGAGTGCCGGTGACCGGGTCGAACTTTGCGTTGAGCACGGCTATCCCGTTCTCGTGGCTGGTGAACAGCATCCCTGAGCGCGTCTACCGCTGACGCTCGAGCAGCGGAGCACGGTCGCCGCTCTGGCCGGCCACGGTGCGGCGGAATCTGTCATAGCCCTCGTGGTGCGCCCGCCCGGTCCGGTATCCCTCGTCGATGAGGCATTTTGCAGGCACGTGCAATTGGCTTCGCATGCCCTTGGGGAATGGTGCCATTGCCGAGGCTGGCACTGGTCTCGTCCAGCTCCCCCAGCGCGATGCTGAGTTTGACGTCGTCGCGAGCAGCGCGTCCTGACACCGATAGCGCGCCCGTGACGGTGTGCTCGGCGACCGCTGCATCGGCGCGGCGCGTGAGTTCCCGCAGCGATGGGACACCTCGCCATGTGTTCTGGGTAGCCCTCGGAATCAGCGGCCTCGTTGTCGGCGAGTACCGAGTGTCTCGTATCTTTGTCCGTTGCGCAGGTTTGGGTGTGTATCCAGGGATGGACTGTGCTCTCGCCGCGCCTGTCTTGTGCATGCGAGGGAGCAGCTACGAAATTGCGGGGCGCAGGGTAGGGTCCTGATCTCTGCGACGACCGGCATGCTTGCGTGCCGCCAGCCAGGAACTTGGGAGCCGGTTGCGTGGTTTCCTCCCTCGGCTGGCGACGGTTGTCTTAGCAAACACCGCTGTCGCTCGATCGGGGGAAACACTCATGGCAAGAAGCAGAGTCCTCATAGCTGTTTTGACGGCGCTACTTCTGCTGGCTGTGCCGAACGCTGTTGGCGCTCATCCGTCCAGTTCTCCCGATTGCGACGGCGACAACAAAGCCGTCCTGGGTGACCGCGCAGACTGGGCGGCAGTCGAACTCGTGGGTTGGGTGCTGAGAACCGACTGCCTGTTGGACTCCGGCGACCGCGATCAGCCCAGCCTTCCAGTGGGCACGACGGCGGCGTACGGCGATCAGAGCACCATCGTCATCGGTGGCACAGCGGCGGTTCCTGCGAGCAAGCTGTCCGAGGTGAGGATCGAGATGCGGCTTGACGGAGGGGATCGCTTGGAGACTATGCGCGAAGTCGTCGAGTGGGCAGACGAGCAATTGGGCAGGGGCACTTCGCCAATTGCCGCTCCGACGGTCATCACCGAGTCTGGAACCGGTGATGCGTCCATTCCGGTGACACTCAGGGTCGGCATTTATGCCGTCAGTTTTGAATCGTCGTGGGAATACTCGGACGTGAGGCTGACACATGAGGACGGCGACGATTGCTTCCGTTCCGTCCGGGCTGGTGAGCGTGAGGTGTTCGTTGTCCACGCGAACGAGGACTGCCCGTCAGGCAAGATGACCCTCAAAGTCGACGCATCGGACTTTCGCCGCAATGAAGCGGACTGGACCGTGAACATTGAGCCTGATCTAGACGACTGATACTGGGCGACTTAGCTTGCGCGACGGCAGGTGTGTGATTCGCGGTTCGCCGTGATTACGACGTGCTCGCTCCGGATGGACACGCGTTAGGGCCTGCTGTATCGGCGTCGCAGTCGAATCCGTTGCCAGTCACCCCCGGGCAGCCAACTCGCGACATCGTGAACATCTCCCCGCATGACAAGAAGAAGTGCGGGCGGCGCTGAATCGATGGCCAAGCGATCTTGGTGGGACGAGCACCGCGAGCAACTCGGCACCTGGGTTTCGTACTTGGAGCAGTTCCCTGCCGAGTGCGTCGACGAAACCGCCCATTTGCGGTGTGTGGGTCGTTACGTGCTGTGGCGCCTCGATAACGGCCATGATCCTGCACAGCGTGACGCCAGTCGTTTAAATGTGTACCTGAGCACTGCGAGGACACTTGAGGGTCAGCGGCCTTTCGCCTCGGGCACCGAGCTTAGAGTGCAGGCTTGCGTAGCCAGTTGGCGTCGCTGGCTGCAGCCATGACTCCTCGTGTTCGGACCCATGTCGAGGGCCGGCTTCTCAGGCCGTGTGTAGTGCGAACCGCTATGCGCCAGCTGCGCGCCGAGGTATGGGTATCACTGGCGCGCCGTCGCCATCGGCTGCGGTAGAGCTCGTTGAAGCTGTAGTGACCTGTTCGAGCCGATCGGCCGCCCGGTAGAGCAGCGCTGCCTCGTCGGCAGTGATGTGTCTGGTGCGTGGAGCACTGTGATGATCGGCGAATGCTCGCAGGGCTTCCGCCAACGTCAGCCCTTCGTAGTAGTCAGCCTTTGGCACGAGAGGCCTCCGGTAGTGAGAATGGCTTACGACATCCTCAGTGTCTGATGTTCCCTATGGCTTACGCCATACGGAAGTCGGGATCGTGGCGGCGGAGTTCGCGGCGGGCGATGGTCATCTTGTGGACCTCGTCGGGGCCGTCCGCGATCCGCAGCGTGCGCATGTGTGCGTACATCTCTGCCAGCGGGAAGAACTGGGTCACGCCGCCGGCGCCATGCACCTGGATGGCCCGGTCGATGACCTTGAGCGCCATGTTGGGCACGGCCACCTTGATGCCTGAGATCTCCTGGGCAGCGGCCTTGTTGCCGATGGTGTCCATGAGGTGCGCCACGTGCAGCACGTACTCGCGGGATTGGTCGATCTCGATGCGGGCCTCGGCGATCCAGTCCTGGATCAGACCCTGCTGGGCGACCGGCTTGCCGAACGTCTCGCGCTCGAGAGCCCGCTTGCACATGTACTCCAGCGCCCGCTCGGCGACGCCGATCGAACGCATGCAGTGGTGGATGCGGCCCGGGCCGAGACGGGCCTGGCTGATGGCGAAGCCTTCGCCCTCGCCGCCGAGGATGTGGTCCTCGGGCACGCGCACGTTCTCGTACACGAGCTCGGGGTGGCCGCCCCGGTCGTGGAAACCGAACACCAGCGGGTCGCGGTCCACGGTGATGCCCTCGGCATGCCGGGGGACCACGATCATCGACTGCTGGCGGTGGCGCGGACCGTCAGGGTCGTTCTTGCCCATCACGATGAGCACCTGGCACTCTGGCCGCAGGGCGTTCGAGGAGAACCACTTGCGCCCGTTCAGCACGTATTCGTCGCCGTCGCGGTCGATCCGCAGTCGAATGTTGGAGGCGTCCGAACTGGCGACCTCGGGCTCGGTCATCGAGAACGTCGAGCGGATTTCGCCTTCGAGCAGTGGCGCCAGGTACTGCTGCTTGACCCGCTCGGAGCCATAGAGGTTCAGGATCTCCATGTTGCCGGTGTCGGGAGCGGAGCAGTTCAGCGCCTCAGAGCTGAACGTGACCTTGCCGAGCTGCTCTGAAATCGGTGAGTAGTCCAGGTTGGAAAGCTTGGTGCCGGGCGCCTGTGGGTCGAGGTGGGGGATGAACAGGTTCCACAGGCCTCGTTCACGGGCAGCCGCCTTGAGCTTCTCCATGATCGCCGGAGTGGCGTGCACGTCTCCCGCAGCAGCGAGTTCGGCGTACTGGTCGTGATACTCCTCCTCGTTGGGGTAGATGTGGTCGTCCATGAACGACTGCACGGCCTCCTGCATCTCGAGGCCTTTGTCGGTGTAAGCGTGCGCCATGTCGGTGCTCCTGTTTCGTCGGTGAGTTCGTTGGCCGGCTTGGCGCCCTGCTAGCGGTGGGCGCCTCTGCGCCCCGAAAGCTAGCCCGCGGCTGCGCGAAGTTTCAGGGCCGCGATCGTTTGCTGCGGTCGGCGTGAATGGCCGCCGGCTCAGACGTGGGTGCCGACGCCGCCGTCGATCGTCAGGCAGGTGCCGTTTATGTAGTTGGCAGCATTGCTGGCCAGAAAGACCACGCCCGATGCCACCTCTTCGGACGTGCCATAGCGACCTTGGGGAACGCCGGTGGAGTTGCGGGCGAAGATCGCCTCGGCGTCGGTGTCATTCGCTTCGGCGATCTCCGCGGCTGCTCGCTCCCACATGTCGGTGCGGATGAGCCCCGGGATGACAGTGTTGGTGAGCACGTTGTCAGCGCCATATTTTCCGGCCAGCGCCTTCGCTGTGGCTACCATTGCGGCCTTGGTGGCGGCGTAGTCGATGAGCGCTGCGTTGGGGGAGAAGGCCGCCCCGGTCGCGATCATGATGACCCGGCCCCATTTCTGCTTGCGCATGTGCGGCAGGCAGTGCCGTGTGCACCGCACAGCCGACATGAGGTTGAGCTGGTGCAGGTCGGTCCAGTCGTCGTCGGACATGTACAGGAAATTGCGTGACGGCGAGGCGCCGACATTGTTGACGAGGATGTCCGCAGACCCGACTTCGGCCGTGGCCGTCTCAAGGAACGCCTGGGTGGCGTCCGCATCGGACATGTCGGCGGTGTAGCCCCGAACTGAGCCTGACCCTGATCGCGGCGAGTACGCAGCCAAAGCGTCCACCGCTTCGGCACCGCGTGCGCAGAACGCCACGGTGGCACCGTGGTCAGCCAGCAGCCTCACTGAAGCCTCGCCGATGCCTTTGCTGGCGCCGGTGACGAGCGCCGTGCGTCCAGACAGATCCAAATCGAGCATGGTCTTCTCCAATCATTGACAGTTCCGGCTAGGGCGTTGCGGTGTCTCAGTCGGCCGCGGCCACCGCAGCTTTACCGGAGTCTGCAGCGGCCTCGCTCTCGCCGGACGTGGCGTCGGTCTCGGCCACGCCTGCCTTGATGCGGGGGATGAGCTCGCGGCCGAAGTCCACGGCGTCGTTGAAGGGGTCGAAGCCTCGGATCAGTACGTAACCCACGTCGCTCACCCCGCCGCCCGCCGGTATTCCGAGCCGGTAGTAGCGCAGGATCGATTCGGCTACTTGTTCCGGGGTGCCGACGAGGCACGAGGTGTTGCCAGGAGCACCGGTCGCTTCGGCGATCTTCAGCCAGAGCCGCTCGTCGTGCACGTCCGACGCTGCTGCATAACTCAGCATCCTCTCGCCGCCACGGTCATACGGCTTGCCCCGGTGGCTGCGCGCCACGGTCAGCTTGTCGGTCCCTGCAGCCTCGATGCCGCCGAAGATGCGATGCGCCCGATCCCATGCCTCGCCTTCGGTGTCGCCCAAGATGGGTCGCACGCTGATGGAGAATCGCGGCGTGCGACCGTAGGCAGCGGCCCGGCGACGGAAGTCGGCGAAGCGTTCGTCCACGGCGGCGCGAGGCTCCGCGTAGATGGCGTACACATCGCAGCGCTGTGCCCCCATCTCCAGCGCCTCGTCGCTGGAGCCCCCGAAGAAGATCGGCGGCGACGGCTGCTGGAGCGGCTGCACGTCTGCGCGCACATTGCCGAATCGGTAGTAGGGCCCTTCATGGTCGAACGGTTCCGGCGACGTCCACGTGCGGCGCATCACGTCGATGTATTCGCCGGCGCGGGCATAGCGGTCGGCTTTCGGCAGGTAGTCGCCGTCGCGCTGATTGTCCTTGTCGCTGGCCCCGGCGATGATGTGCAGCGCGAATCGCCCGCCGCTGAGCTGGTCGAACGTCGCCGCCTTGCGGGCCGCCAGCGTGGGAGCCACGAAGCCCGGACGGTGCGCGATGAGGTAGCCGAGACTCTCGGTGACGGAGGCCGCATGGGTTGCCACCGACCATCCGTCTGCCGATGTCGAGGTGTAGCCCACCAGCACCAGGTCGAAACCGGCCTCATCGTGCGCCTTGGCGAAGTCCTCGAGGAATTGGCGGGACAGCCCGCCTTCGATGACGTGCACCGTCGAGTCGTCCTTGGGCGGCGACACGCCAATCATCCCGATCACCGACAACGGCACGCCACCACGGTACGCGCCCCGTCCGGTCCATGCCTCCGGAGACGCCCCAAGGCTTTCCGGCGAGCCCGTCACATTGGCGAATACCATCGCACGAACACGTGCGGGCGAGTCAGCCAGCAGGGAATGACATCGTCGCAGTAGCGACTGAGCGGAGATCGACATGGCACAGCGACCCCCGGTCGCCGACTGGGCGACGGATTTCGACCACTTGAGCGACGAATGGGCTGCGCAGGGACCCGACATCTTGGGTGACCTGCGTGAGCAGTGCCCGGTGGCCCACACGGATCGCTTCCACGGGGCGTATCTCGTCAGCCGCCATGCCGACATCGTCGAGACCGCACGCGACACCGAGACGTTCTCGAATCGCATCACCATCGTCAACGACAACCATCCCGACAACATCGGCCTGGAGATCCCCCCGATCACGCTGGACCCACCTGAGCACGGCCCGATCCGCCGGGCGCTGCTGCCCTCATTCAGTCCCAAGGCCACCGACGAGCTTGAGCCGACGGTGGTGGCGATGGCCGAGCAGCTGCTCGAAAACACCAAGGGGCAGGACGTCGTCGACGGCGCGATCGAGTACGCGCAACTCTTGCCGATCGATGTCATGGGGTACCTGTTCGGCGTGTCGCCCGAGATGGGTCCGAGCTTCCGACGCTGGGCCGACGGCATGCTGAAGGACGGCCTCGACGACCTGGAAATTGCGCGCCAGGCGTCCCGAGAGGTGCAGGAGTTCTTCGCCAGCCAGCTGCGAGATCGTGCCTCCCAGGGCGACGACGCCCCCGACGACCTGGTCAAGACCGTGCTGCAAGCCGAGGCCGAGCAGCCTGACGGCACCACCCGCCCGTTCGGCCGCAAGGAACGCATCGGAGCGCTGTTCGTGCTGATGCTGGGCGGCATCGACACGACCTGGTCGTCGCTCGGCTCGATGCTGCTGCACCTGGGCACCCATCGAGAGGACCTGGAGCGCCTCGTCGCCGATCGGGACCTGATGCCGACGGCGGTGGAGGAGTTCCTGCGCTACTACAGCCCGGTGACGATTGCCCGCTACATCACCGAAGATGCCGAGATAGCGGGGTGCCCGGTGTCGGGCGGGGAGCGAGTGCTGCTCGCCTACCCCTCGGCGAATCGCGATCCCGAGTACTTCGACCGGCCTGACGATTTCGTCATGGACCGCCAGGACAATCGCCACATGGCCTTCGGTGTCGGCGTCCACCGGTGCCTCGGCTCGAACCTGGCCCGGATGGAGCTCCGAGTCGGGCTGAATGCCTGGCTGGACCGGTATCCACAGTTCGAATTGGCGGTCGAGCCTGACGACGTCAAATGGTCGGTCGGGCCGATCCGCGGGCCCAGCAGCGTGCCGCTGCGGATCCTGAACTGAGCCCCGGGAGCGCTGGGCAGATGAAGTTCGGGGCAGTCCTGCCGACCTGTGAGATCGGCACCGACCCGATTGCCCTGCGCGACTGGGCCCAAGCTGCCGAGTCTCTCGGCTATTCCCACATCGTCACCTATGACCACGTGCTCGGCGCTGAGCACGCAGGGCGCGAACCAGCCTTCTGGGGGCCGTACACCGAACGAGACGACTTCCACGAGCCCTTCGTGCTCTTCGGCTACCTGGCGGGCGTCACCAGCACCATCGAGTTCGAGACCGGCATCATCATCCTCCCGCAGCGCCAGGCCGCCCTCGTTGCCAAGCAGGCCGCTGAGGTGGACCTGCTGTCGGGCGGGCGGTTCCGGCTCGGCGTGGGCTCAGGCTGGAACTACGTGGAATACGAGTCGCTCGGCGCCGACTGGGAACGGCGCGGCGCGCTGCTGGACGACCAGGTCGCTGTGATCCGTGCGTTGTGGGAGAACGACGTCATCGACTACCGCAGCGAGTTCCATCGCATCGACCGGGCCGGCATCCGGCCACGGCCCGCCCGTCGAATCCCGATCTGGTTCGGCGGCTACACACCCGCTGCCCTGCGGCGAGCAGCTCGCCATGGCGACGGTTTCACGTTCGGCGATTCGGGCCCCGACACGGTCGCGCTGGCCGACCGGCTGCGAGAGCTGCTCACCGAACAGGGGCGCGATCCTGCTGAGTTTGCGCTGGAGGGCGAGGCCAACTTCGGCATCGGCCCGGACAGATGGACTGCGCTCGTCGATGGCGCCCGGGCCGCAGGCTTCACACACTTCTCGATCAACTGCCAAAGCACGACGTGCGAGTGGGGCGGCAATCCCGCCGCCGACCTGCAGAGCACGGCTGAGCACATCGCCGCACTGGAGACCTTCATCACCTCGGTGGGCTGAACTAGAACTGCGCGGAGAGCCCACGACATAAGCGGGATAGCGCATGGACCAGATCACGGTGTATCCAGCGGCACGGATCCACACGATGGACCCCGGCAGGCCGCATGCGGATGCCGTAGCGGTGGCAGACGGGCGGATCGTGTCGGTGGGTTCGATGGAGTCGATGCAGCCGTGGCTGCGGCGCAACCCTTACGACGTCGACGACCGCTACGCGGGCAAGGTGATCCTTCCGGGCTTCATCGACCCCCATACGCACCTGCGGCTGAGCGGCACCTACATGGGGCTGCACTACGTCGGCCCGATCGATTCGGCCTCGCCGACGGGGCTGCGCAAGGGTCTGCCCAACCGCGACGCGGTGCTCCACCAGCTGCGAGCGCTGGCCGCCGAGCATGGCGATCCGAGCGAACCGCTCACCGCGTGGGGCTACGACCCCGCCAGCCAAGACGGCCACCTCGACCGGGACATGCTCGACTCCATCAGCGACACGGTGCCGCTGTGGGTGTGCGCATACGCGCCGCACATCGTCTATGCGAATTCCCCGATGCTCGAGCTGATCGGCGTCAACGACGATTCGATCGGCCACGGCCTCGGCCGCTACCCCGATGGCCGGTTGAACGGCTGGTTCGTGGAGACCGAAGCGACGGCACGGGCCAACCGGCCAGTAGCAGCCTCGATCTTCGGGCCGGGCACGGGTCGGGCTGCCATCGATCGCATGGGTGCGGTCGCCCGTGCCGCTGGCGTCACCACGACGGCCGACCTGGTGTGGGGAATGGCCGACGGATTCGAGCCCGAGTGGGACGACCATGCGGCTGCCATCGCGGAGGGCACGTTCCCGCTGCGCATGTACATGATTCCCTTCGAGCCGAAGCTGGTGCGCAGCTACGGCAGCGAGATGCTCGACTTCTTGGCCCAGAAGCGAGCCGCGGGCGACGACCGGCTCAACACTCACGGAGTCAAGTACGTGAACGACGGCTCGTACCCGTCGATGACGTTGGTGATGAACGCGCCCGGCTACCTCGACGAGGACACCGCCCACACCGGGGAGGTCCCGTGGGAGGACATGGTCGAGCGGATGCGGCCGTTCTGGCAGGCAGGCGTGCAGATCCACTCCCATGCGAACGGCGACCGCACCGTCGACATGACGCTGGACACGCTCGCTGCACTGCAGGCCGAGCACCCGCGATTCGATCACCGCTTCACGATCGAGCACTACTGCATCTCGACACCGGCGCAGGCGAAGCGCCTCGCAGCGCTCGGCGGGCTCGCCAGCGTGAACATTTACTTCGTGCACTTCCGAGCGCAGCTGCACTCTGACCACGGCTTCGGCCCCGACCGCAGTGAAGCCACCGCCCGGTTGGGCTCACTGGAGCGGGCCGGTGCCACGTTCGCGCTTCACAGCGACTTCAACTTGGTGGTGACACCGCTGTCGCCGCTGCTGGCGGCGTGGTGCGCCGTGAACCGGGTGGGCGCCGACGGAGAGACCGTCTTGGCGCCGGGGGAGCGGATCTCGGTGGACCGGGCCCTGCGGGCCATCACCATCGACGCAGCCCACGTGCTCGCCCGTGACGACCGGCTGGGCTCGATCGAGGCCGGCAAGCTGGCTGACTTCACGGTGCTCGACGACGATCCCTACGAGGTCGATCCGATGGCGCTGCGAGACATTTCCGTGCACGACACCGTGCTGGGAGGCGAGCCCACCTCGTGAGGCGACGTCGCCCTTCCCTGCCGGAAGAATACGGGAAGTGGGCTGTGGTGGCCGGTGCCTCAGAGGGTTTGGGCGCCGCATTTGCTCGACAGCTGGCTGAACGAGGCATGAATCTGGTGCTGGTGGCGCGCCGAGGCCCGTTGCTCGCCGAACTCTCGGGACAGCTCACTGACGAGTATTCGGTCGAGGTCCGGTGCGTCGTGGCGGACCTGGCCGATTCGGCATTCGCCGGGACGCTCAGAGATGTGATCGCGGATGTGGACCTGGGAATCCTCATCTACAACGCCGCATACACACCGATGGGCCCATTTCTGGACGTTTCCGACGAGGAGATCACCCAGGCAGTGAACGTCAACATGTATGGGCCGATGTGGGCGGTGCGGGCGCTGGCACCGGTCATGTGCGCGAACCGCCGGGGTGCGGTGGTGCTGATGTCGTCGCTGTCGGGCCTGCAAGGAACGCCCCACATCTCCGTCTATGCGGCCACGAAGGCATTCAACATCAACCTTGCCGAGAGCCTGTGGTGGGAGCTGCGCTTGCACGGCATCGATGTCGTCGCCTGTTGCGCCGGGGCGATGCCGACGCCGGGGTACAAGACGAATTTCGGCAAGAAGGTGCCCGGCATGCTGAGCCCGGAGGAGGCTGCCCGCCGGACGCTTGACGGACTCGGCAAGGGGCCGCGCCTCGTACCCGGCTTGGTCAACCGCCTGGGCGCCCAGGTCATGGGGCGCTTGGTGTCTCGGCGGGCAGCGGTCCGGCTCATCGGTCGCAACACGAGTGACATGACATGACCGACCTGCTGGCGGGCTTCTTTGCGCCCTGGGCAGTGATCGGGATCATCGCAGTGCTGCACCTCGCGCTGCCGGCGCGACGGGTGACGGGATACGTACGCGACGAGCGCACTAACGAGCTCCTGCGCTACCGCCTCAACGGCTTGGTGGTGCTGGTGGTCATGGTCGGTCTGTGGTGTGCCGTGTGCGCCGCCGGGGTCATGGACTGGGACTGGTTCTGGCAGCACCGCTGGCACAGCGCTGCGGGCGCGCTGTGCTTGGGCGTGCTCGCGTCGGTTGCGGTGGTGCTGGGTGCGCCTTCGAACGGCCGGGGCCTGCTGGCCGAGCTCTACCTCGGGCGCCGGGTCAACCCTCAGCCGTTCGACGGCCGCGCCGACGCCAAGATGTTCCTGTACCTGGCGGGAGCGGTACTGCTCGAGCTGAACCTGCTCTCCTTCGCCGCCCACCACTTCACTGCTTTCCCCGATGATCCGTCGCCGGGGGTGGTGCTGTACGTCGTGCTGTTCAGCTGGTTCGTGTGTGACTATCTCGTCTTCGAGCGGGTCCACTTGTACACCTACGACCTGTTCGCAGAGTGCGTGGGTTTCAAGCTCGTGTGGGGCTGCCTGTGCTGGTACCCGTACTTCTACGCAGTCGGCTTATGGGCCGTTGCGGATCGGCCCAACCCTCACACAGGTCTGTGGCTGACGGTCGTGGCCGCGGTGGTGTTCTTCGCTGGCTGGACGCTGTCGCGGGGATCGAACCTGCAGAAGTTCAGCTTCAAGCTGGAGCCCGAGCGAGCCTTTCTGGGCATTGCACCCAAGGTGCTGGGCGACGGTGATCACCGGGTGCTGCACAGCGGCTTCTGGGGCGTCTCGCGGCACGTGAACTATCTGGGCGAGATCGCGATGGCGGTCGGGCTGGCGCTTGCGCTGGGCTGGCCAGGTGTGCTCTGGCCTTGGCTGTATCCGCTGTACTACGTGGCGCTGCTGGTCCCCAGGGAACGAGACGACGATCGGCGGTGCGCGGAGAAATACGGTGGGCTCTGGGAGGAGTACCGCAAACGGGTGCCGTGGCGCATCGTGCCCAAGGTCTACTGATGAGCGAGTTGGATGCTGCGTGGCAAGCCACCGTCGGCTCGATCGCGGCGGCGCGTCGTCAGCCTGATCTCGCCGGCGGGGAAGCCGTCGGCGTCACGGTGTTGACAGGATTCCTCGGTAGCGGCAAGACCACGGTGCTGCGTCAGTTGATGGCCGAGCCCGCCGGGCTGCGGATCGCCGCGGTCGTGAACGACATCGGGCCCGTGAACATCGATGCAGCCGCCATTCGCGGATTGCCGGTTGCGTCACGGTCACTGGATCGGGTCGAGCTCACCAACGGCTGTGCATGCTGCGCTCTGGTCGACGACCTCGCCGAGACCCTCGAAGGGCTGGCCGGCTCGCAGACCAGCGACGCCATCGTGGTGGAAGCGAGCGGGGTCGCCGATCCTGCGACGCTGGCGCTGGCCGTCGAGTCCGCTGCGGGCTGCACGCTCGACGGTGTCGTGGCTGTGGTGGACGCGAAGCAGCTCGGCTCCCAGCTGGATGACCCCCGTATCGGACCTGCGGTGCGTCGTCAGATTGACGTGTCTCATGTGGTGGTGCTGTCAAAGGTCGACGAGGTGGATGGCGACGAGGCCGCGGCCTTGATCGGCCGGGTCGGCGATGTTGCACCGGGCCGGATGGTCGTTCCTTCGGTAGACGGCCGCATCGACCCCCGGGTGCTGCTTGGCGCCGCCATGCGCGGGGCAACATTCCGTGCAGAGTCGGGCGAGCACCCCTTCCCCGTCGCGAGTGCGGTCGTGACGCCAGCGGGACCGTGGGAGATCTCCGAGGTGGCTCGCTGGCTCGAGGACCCGCCGCCCTCGCTGCTGCGGGGGAAAGGGTGGTTCTCCAGCCCCGACGGAGGATTCCAAGAGGTTCAGGTCGTGGGCCGGAGCTGGCGCATCATGGCCGCAACTGGCGTACATGAGCCAGCGATCGTGCTGATATGCAGAACTCAGGAAGGTGTCGACCGCGCAGCGGCTTCCCTGCAGGGTCTCGGATAGCCGAAGCGTCGGCTGAGCGGGCGTGTCGGCTACTCGGGCGCTCCGGCCATGTGCTGGCGCATCTCGGGCGACGGCGGGCCGGCTGTGCCCCAGCGATCCGACAGCTCGGGTGTACGCGGCCAGGTTCGTGGCACCCAGGTGGCTTCATCGACCTGCTGCACTTCGGCGGTGACCTCGGGCACCATGCCCGCGGGGTCCACGAAGTAGCCGAATGCGTTGTTTCCCGGGCCGTGGCGTCCGGGGCCCCAGCCGACGGCGTGACCTGCCCGGGCCAGCCGCCCGAGCGAAGTCATGTATGCGTCGAGTGAGGGAACCTCGTAGGCCACGTGGTTGAGCGACGCCCACTCGGAGCGATTGAAGGCGATGGAGTGGTGATCGGCGTTGCAGCGCAGGAACACCATCTGGCGTTCGCTCCAATCACTCACGCGGAAGCCCAGCACGTCGCACCACCAGTCGCACAGTGCCTCGATGTCGGCAGTGTTGAGCACGACATGGGCGATCTTGGCCGGCGTGGCGTCGTCG
>LXNI01000693.1_pt1 | contig 36719 bp, 27 predicted proteins | sample 809091 | NCBI WGS metagenome assembly LXNI01 (sample SAMN04870527, study PRJNA318959) | sponge metagenome | biome: 01000161; feature: marine sponge reef; material: water | host: Sarcotragus foetidus | place: Greece: Milos, Mediterranean Sea | collected 2013-05-29 | depth 5-7 m
TGTCGGTCGGCATAGAGGATAACTTTCCCCTCTGAATGTCTTGCCGCCCGGCCGATTGTCTGAATCAGGGAACGGGTTGAGCGCAAGAAGCCTTCCTTGTCCGCATCCAGAATGGCCACCAGTGATACTTCGGGAATATCCAATCCCTCTCTTAATAAATTAATCCCAACCAGCACATCAAAGACCCCTTTTCGCAGGTCACGGATGATTTCCACCCTTTCCACCGTATCAATATCGGAATGCAGATAGCGCACCTTGACATGATGTTCATGCAGATATTCGGTCAGATCTTCCGCCATTCTTTTGGTCAGGGTGGTCACGAGAACCCGTTCCTTTCGGGTGACGCGAAGGTGGATTTCTGATAACAGATCATCAACCTGGCTTTCAACCGGCCGAATCGCCACTTCCGGGTCCAGTAATCCTGTGGGGCGCACCAGCTGTTCCACCACCTGCGGTGTCCTGTCATGTTCATAATCCGCCGGGGTGGCCGAGACGAAAATCGTTTGCGGAATCAGCGATTCAAATTCATCAAACCGAAGTGGCCGGTTATCCAGCGCCGAAGGAAGCCGAAATCCGTATTCCACCAGGTTTTCCTTGCGGGACCGATCCCCCCGGTACATGGCCCCAATTTGTGGGACCGTGGCGTGACTTTCATCGATAAACAACAACGCATGGTCCGGCAGATAATCCATCAAGGTCGGTGGTGGCATCCCGGCGGATCGCCCTGAAAGATAACGCGAGTAGTTTTCTATCCCGTTGCAGTAGCCGAGTTCATACATCATCTCCAGATCATACAAAGTCCGTTGCTCCAGTCGCTGGGCTTCGAGCAATCTCCCCCCCTCGCGTAACTGAGCCAGTCTTTCGCGTAACTCAAGCTTGATCTCGTCCAATACATTGATAATGGTCTCCCGCGCAGTCACATAATGACTTTTGGGATAAACCGTCACCCGGTTCACATGCTCTTCCACTGCGCCGGTGAGGGGATCAAAGCGGGAGAGGTTTTCAATTTCGTCGCCGAACAACTCGATACGTACCGCCAGACGCTCGGACTCGGCGGGATAGATGTCAATGACATCCCCTCTGACGCGAAAGGTACTGCGGTGCAGCTCCAGATTATTACGAACATACTGCAGTTCAGCGAGCCGCTTGAGTATCGTACGCTGGTCAATCCGATCCCCTTTTTTGACATGCAGTATCATCCCGTGATACGCAACCGGATCACCCAGTCCAAAAATCGCGGAGACCGTGGCAACAATAATGACATCGTCACGCTCCAGCAATGCCTTGGTTGCAGACAGGCGCATCTGGTCGATATGGTCATTCACCGAAGCGTCCTTTTCGATGTAGGTATCTGAACTGGGGACATACGCTTCAGGTTGATAGTAGTCGTAGTACGACACAAAGTATTCAACCGCATTATGTGGAAAGAAGTCCCGCATTTCCGAATACAGCTGTGCTGCGAGGGTTTTGTTATGGGCCAGAATGAGTGCCGGTCTTTCGGTTCGGTCGATCACATTGGCCATGGTGAAGGTTTTTCCGGATCCGGTCACACCGAGCAACGTCTGAAAGGCTTCTCCCGCTTCAATCCCCTGGATCAGTGCATCAATGGCATAAGGCTGGTCACCCGAGGGGGTATAGTCACTCTTTAACTGATACAGCATGGATTAGCTCATCACCTCATCAAACAGACGGTCTCTCCATCGTGCAACACCATTGGGGCGGCCCTCTTGGTCATGGTTTCACTGACCGTATCCCGGATGACTCCTCCTAGGTCAGACTCCGTCCTGTCCAACCTTCGACCGCTTCTTCAAATCTCATCTCTCTGGTCTCCTGTAACCATTCTGCCTCATGACACCTCCCAATCAATGTCTTTGAACCGGACAGATCATTTGCTCCCTACACAGCACACTACTGACTGGTCGGAACCGTTCCAACAGCGAATCTCAGGCAATCAAGATGTCAAGATGACACTTCAGTGAACAGAGTGACGATGGACACCGACAGCCATATTAGTCTGCTCCCCGATGGAGATCAATACATACAAACATGCGTGTTTCCCAGGAGCAAATCATCTGCCCTCTCATTCGCCATTGATGCATGTTCCATCCGAACTGATGCCATACCCACTGAACCTGGCATGACAGGCCCGACCCGATGCGTTTCGACTCGGCAAACCCATTGAGATTACCCGGGTGATGCAGAACTACCTCGGTTGTTTTTCCCTAACCATTACTCGCGCCAATCTGTGATCACTGTTAAAATATTGATTCAATACCGTAATAAGGTCTTTGAACATCTCGACCACATTGAACGACAACACGGGTATGACCGCGGAGCAGCCATGAGCTATCAGCAAATCACTGTAGTGCGTCGCTCACCCCATCTGGGTGCATTTGTTAGCGACGTGGACCTCAGCAAACCATTAACCGCCGAAACGGTTGCAGAAATCAATCGTGCCCTGCTTGAATTCGGCGTGCTGTTTTTTCGAAATCAGTCATTGACCAAAACCCGCCATATAGCACTGGGATCCCAGTTTGGCGAAATTGAAGAACCCCATCCGGTATTCGGTTTTGATAAAAAAGACCCGCGCCTGACTATCATTGAGTCAAAGGGGCGGGTTGAAGATGCCGAACACTACTGGCACTCGGATGTGTCCTATCAGGAGGCGCCCTCGATGGGTTCCATCCTGGCTGCGAAAAAAATTCCGCCCTACGGTGGCGATACCCTGTTCTCCAGCATGTACGCTGCCTACGATACCTTGTCGGCACCGATCAAAAAGATGCTCGAGTCATTAACCGCGCAGCATTCCTTTGAGCGGGGATGGGGCGCCACCTTCAGGATGCGGGAGGGGGGAGAGGACAGACTGCATCAATTAAAGAAAGCCTTTCCCCTGATGACCCATCCCGCGCTTCGAACCCACCCTGAAACCGGTCGTACCGCGCTTTATGTCAATGAATACTATACCGCACGCATCAACGAACTGTCCGAAGCAGAAAGTGATGGATTGTTGAGACTACTGTTCCATCATTCCCAGTTGCCTGATTTTCAGGTTCGTCATCAATGGCAGGTCGGCGATGTGGCTTTCTGGGATAACCGTTGTACGCAGCATTATGCATCCCATGATTACGGCGCTGAACACCGGATCATGAATCGGGTGACACTAGTTGGAGACAAACCATATTTCAGACATTGAAGTGTTAAAAGCAATCCGGTTGGGACGAATACCAGTTCAATGGAGCCGATAATCTGGACAAATCGGTTTTTCCGTCGACTGATACTGCCAAGTTGCGTGATTGATCCGAACTGAGTGTGTTCCATGAAATAGTTGTCATCACTCATTGCCTACTGCTGGTATTCTCAACCATACCGAGTGCCTATACTGGCCACTGACCTCCTTCACTACTCTTAAAACTACAACTTCCGTTTTAGCCGGGTTGGCGTCATTTAAAATTGCCCGCCCGTCAATTTTCAACTATTCTCGCAGTCTCGGTTCCGGTGGCAGGCTAAACAATGACAGATAAAATCATGGCCCCTAAAGAAGTAACCAAACACCTGAAATTAGCAGGAGATCACTTCACATCCAGTAGCGGTCCACAAAAAGAGTGAGCATTCAAAAATCAATGGAACCATCCGGGGGGAAATGACGGCCGACGATCTACAGTATCCGGTTGTTGACCTTTTTGCCGGACCGGGTGGACTAGGTGATGGATTCTCTTATCCGGATAAAGGAAACAGGTCTTCCTTCAAAGTGGTTGCAGCAATTGAGCGTGACGAGTCCGCACGACAGACTCTGACACTGCGACATTTTTACAGATCTTTCGACCGGGAAGCCGTGCCAGATGAATATTATTCCTATCTGGCAGGCGATATCTTGAAAGAAGAATTACAGAAAAAGTATAAACGCCAGTGGGCTCTCGCTGAAAGTACCGTTTTAAAGGTTTCACTGGGTGAAAACAATCATAGCGATGTAAAGAACCTTATCACCAAGCGACTAGGGAAGCCTAGAAAGTGGGCACTGATAGGTGGCCCACCGTGCCAAGCATATTCTCTTGCCGGACGATCAAGAATGATGGGCAATCCTGATTTCGAAGAAGATGAAAGACATTTTCTTTACAAGGAATACCTGCGAATAATAATCGACCACTGCCCGCCTGTATTTGTAATGGAAAATGTCAAGGGACTCTTGTCCGCTCGTGTAAATGGTAACCGAGTCATTGACAAAATAGTCAACGATCTGTCCAGTCCGATCAAAGCAATTCGAAAGAACCAGAATGGTTTGAAATATCGACTGTATTCTTTTTCCCAGTCAGGTGAAATCAAAGAAGACGTGGACCCGATATCTTTTGTCGTCAAGGCCGAAGAGCACGGTGTACCACAGGCGCGTCACAGAGTTTTCATACTCGGTATCCGAGATGACATTGATATCCAGCCATCCACTCTCCAAAAGAAAAATCCGTCGACCGTTGAGCAGGTGCTCAGCAGTCTGCCGAAAATACGGAGCGGTGTTTCCCGTCAGAAAGATTCCGACAATTTATGGAAAAAAATCATTGTCTCTGCCAGCAGCGCAGACTGGCTGCCTGCGGCAAATGAAAAGATCAAAAAGACTATTTTATCGGCCATAAAAGAGATACAGACTTCAAACCTGCAAAGATCATCGAAACTCTACAGTGCCCCCTGTGTCATGAGGACATGGTATGACGATGAACGCCTGAAAACAGTAACATCACATGATGCCAGGGCTCACATGGAAACAGATCTGCTCCGATATCTGTTTGTATCGTCGTATGGGGCGACTTTGGATATCTCGCCAAAACTCTCCGATTTCCCATCCGCACTTCTGCCCGCACATAAGAACGTGAAAAACGGCTGTCAAGGAACAATGTTTTCTGACCGGTTCAGGGTGCAGATTAAATCCAGAGTCAGCACGACGGTCACCTCCCATATATCAAAAGACGGTCATTATTTTATCCATTATGACCCGACACAGTGTCGAAGTCTGACGGTAAGAGAGGCCGCAAGATTACAAACATTTCCTGATAATTACCACTTTGAAGGCAACAGAACCTCTCAATACCATCAGGTCGGGAATGCTATTCCACCTTACCTTGCCATGCAAATTGCAGAGGTTGTCAAAGAAATCCTGAATGGCATCGCGGATGACTGATACACTGACAAAGGAAAAAAGAAGCTGGAATATGTCACGGATAGCGGGGAAGAATACGAAACCCGAAATCCTGCTGCGCTCTCTGCTTCACCGGGAAGGTTTCCGTTTTCGACTGCATGATAAACGGTTTCCCGGCAAACCTGACATTGTGTTGCCGCGATACCGAACTGTTATTTTTGTAAATGGCTGTTTCTGGCATAGGCATGAGAACTGTAAATACGCTTATGCTCCAAAATCAAGGCGGGAATTCTGGTTGAAAAAGTTCGATGAAACAGTAAAACGCGACCGGACAAATCAGGAAATGCTCGTTAATATGGGCTGGCAGGTCATTGTGGTCTGGGAGTGTGATCTGAAAAAACAGCACAGAAAAACGATTGCGGATATCTCATCAAGAGTGCTGGGGAGTGTGCATGGCGACTAGACACAAACTGCCGCCCAGCGCCGCCGCCCTTTCAGAGTCCATGCGAGACCTGGGTTATACCCTTGCCACTGCAATCGCAGATATTGTGGATAACAGTATTACGGCCAAGGCGACCAAAATAGATATATTCTGTGACCTCGCCCGTGACTATCCTGCACTTGTTATTATCGACAATGGAGAAGGGATGTCATTGGACCACCTCCTTCTGGCTATGAAGCATGGTTCAGCCAATCCCAAAGAAGAAAGAAACCCCTTGGATCTGGGGAGATTTGGATTGGGACTCAAAACATCTTCTTTCTCTCAATGCCGTCATTTGACTGTCATAAGTTCCCAGCAATCAAAGCATGTAGGAGCTGACTGGGACCTTGATCTGGTCGGGCAGGAGGATGACTGGATTATCTCTATCCTGGACGAAAGTGAAATAGAAAGACTTCCATACATTGAGCATATGACAGGCACCGGTACAGCTGTCATCTGGCAGAAACTTGATCGACTGTTTGAGGATCAGGTTGGGGTAAGGCGCGATGAGATTGTTAATGAAAAACTGGATCTTGTCGAAAAGTACCTTGCTCTTGTATTTCATCGTTTCCTTGCCGGAGAAATAAAAAGCAGACCCAGAATCTCCATAACGATCAATGGGCACTGTATAGCACCCTTTGATCCATTTTGTAGAAAAAATAAAGCGACAAGAGTATTGCCTGAAGATATCGTCAGAGTTGATGGCAAGGAAATCCGAATTCAACCTTATATTCTGCCCCATCATAGCCGCCTGTCTGCTGCAGAATATGACTATTATCAGAACAGAAGCAATTTTATTTCAAATCAGGGAGCCTATATCTATCGAAATGGAAGACTGATGGCATGGGGAGACTGGTTTCGACTGATACCAAAAGGGGAAGCAACGAAGCTTGCACGGGTCTGTATTGATTTCCCTAATGCGCTTGATGAGAAATGGACAATAGACATCAAGAAGTCCAAGGCAAGGCCACCTCATGAAGTGCGCCAGAGGATCAAACAGATTATCACAAGGGTCACAGAAAGCAGCACCAGGATTCATCATGGTCGTGGCAAAAAGCTTTTTGAAGAATCCAAGGCCCCCGTTTGGGAAAGATACGCCGATAGAGGATGTGTCCGTTATGACCTGAATAGCGAACACCCGCTTTTCTCTGCTCTTGAGCAGAGCCTGACCGAAGAACAGAAGTGCCGATTTGACGCTTATATTCAATCGGTTGTTTCCTCTCTGCCAGTGGAAATGATCTACTCGGATTATTCCCTACATCCACTTGATATCAGCCAGTCAGAAAAAGACCAGGACCGGGCACGGGAACATCTCAGGCAACTAAAAGACATCATATTAAATGACACCGTAATTGACCCTGCGGCTTTTCGCGAGATTGTCAATTCAACACGGTTATTTGTCGATCTTCAAGACATTGTAGACGACTTCATCAAAGAGGAACTTAATGAGCAGTAGCACTGATAGTGAAAAAAATTTTACAAGCGCGCTGATCTTGGCACTCGCAACACTCAACCGCACACCAACGCGTGAGGATGTAGAACAGAAAGCCCGTCAACTTAGTCAGATGCTTGACTACAAAGGTACTCTGGAATCTATTGTCGAAGAAGCTCTTATCGCAATTGATACGCGAATGGGTGCAGGCATCTCTCTGATCGATGTTGAAGCCAAACATGATGATGAATGGGTATTCAAGTCCTCGCTCACATGGACTTATTCCGAAGGGTACGAAGAATATCTTAAATCTGAAAAATGGCATCCGGCTGTTGTTCAATCTCTCAGCGATGTAAGTTCTAAGATACTCGGTCACTTGCAGGACCCGGTCTCAGAAGGAGTCTGGGACAGACGGGGCTTGGTTATCGGACATGTGCAGTCCGGCAAGACTGCAAACTACATCGGTCTTGTTGCACGGGCGGCAGATGCCGGATACAAGTTTATTATCGTCATTGCAGGTATACACAACAATCTTCGAAAACAGACGCAGGAGCGGATTGACGCAGGATTCGTCGGACGATCAAGTGATCCCAATGCCAGAGAAATCATCGGCGTAGGCGTAGGATCCAAAAACTATCCGCATCCTGCAACGCTCACAAATATTTACAAGGACTTCAACAAGCAGACGGCCGACCAGAGTGGCTGGAGCATTAACGACTTCAGTAAACCCATCATCCTTGTCATAAAGAAAAACGTTTCAACGCTTACATCTCTTCAACGCTGGCTGAAAGAACTGAATACCAAGGGAAACGATAAGATATCGGATGTGCCGATGCTCATTATTGATGATGAAGCGGACAATGCATCAATCAACACAAACAAAGAGGACTTGGACCCGACCCGCACAAATTCCATGCTGAGAAAAATCCTCGCCATGTTCGATAAATCCTGCTATGTAGCATATACGGCAACACCATTTGCCAACATTTTTATCAATCCTGAGGACTACGACGATGAGGCTAGGGAAGAGTTGTTTCCCAGAGATTTTATTTACTGTCTTGATGCACCTACGACGTATTTTGGTCCGGAGAAAATATTTCTGGATGATGCGAGAAGTGAGGTTATCCTGCAGACAATCCGAGATGCTGAAAATTATCTGCCCTTTTCCCATAAAAAAGACTTTGAGATTGTTGATCTGCCACCCTCACTCTATGAGTCAATAGTCCAGTTTATTCTTGTTCGCACAATAAGAAATCTCCGTGGGCATGGAAATAAACACTGTTCAATGATGGTGAATGTCTCGCGATTCATCGCGATACAAGGGACAGTCAGAGACTTTGTCAGCGCGTACGTCAAAATCCTGAAAGAAGCAGTAAAAGCAAACTACGCGATGCCGGACACAGTGTCCTGCCGCAATAAACACATGGCACACATAGAAAGTGTATTTCGAGAGCAGTTCAACGATTGTGGATTTTCTTGGATAACCATCAAGAAATCGCTCTTCAGCACTTTCGATCATTTGCGTATTTTCCTTGTAAACAGCAAATCTGATGAAGCACTTGATTTCAAGAAGTACGAAAAAGGAGGCATTGGCCTGACTGCAATTGCCATAGGAGGCTTAAGCCTTTCGCGTGGACTGACTATTGAGGGACTGTGTGTCAGTTATATGTATCGAAACACAAGGATGTATGACACTTTGATGCAGATGGGCAGATGGTTCGGATATCGGCCAGACTACGAAGATCTGTGCAGAATTTTTTTGTCTGAGGATTCCATAAACTGGTATGCCCACATATCTGATGCATCCGAGGAATTGAGACAACAGATCAAGCAGATGAGAAAAGACCGTCTCAGTCCAAGAGATTTTGGGCTGTATGTGAAAGCCCATCCTGATAGATTGCTTATCACGGCTGCAAATAAAATGCGGAGTGGAGAACCAATTTCAGTCAAGCAGAACTTCAGCGGAAAAATTCGGGAAAGTTATATTTTACCTACTGATGAGGATATTAATGAGCAGAACAGGTTGTTGATTAGGGAAAACTGGAAATCAGGATTTGGAAAGGGTTCTGAACCCATAGAAACAGTGAAAGGTTGGCATATACCAGATGTTAAATCAGAGAATGTCTCAGAATTTCTTCTTTCGTTCCGCGTGCATCCGGCTTTTGTAGAACAGAGAAACGCGCATGCAAATTTTCTTACTGTCATTTCTGATCGGTACAATGAATGTGATGTACTTCTGATTTCACTGAAAAATGGCCAAAATGCACGGACATTTGATCTGGGGCCTCAAGACAGGAAAAGTGCAACACTGAAATCCGGGTGGTGGAGAGTGTCCAAAGACAGGGTTGCAAACAAAGGCGATGAAAAGCTTGGACTGAGTCCCGAACAATGCGATGAAGCGAAAAGACATACCCAAGACAATAAGGAACCTTCAGATACTCACTACAGGGCGATCAGAAAGAAGCCATTGCTTATGATTCATCTTCTTGATCTCGGAAAAGGCAAGAATAGGCAGTTTAGCGTTCCAGCGTACGGTATTAGCTTTCCACCGGGCAACTATTTCGAAAGTGTTAATGTCGTGGCAAATAAAGTGTGGGTTGAACAGATCCATGGCGGTACGTTTGATATGCCGGATGAGGAGGATGACTATGATGAATAACTCATCTCCATGGGTAGAAATAGAAACACCCGGCACTGACTACAATGTACGAAAAATACCTGGAACAAAAGGTGTCCCACTCTACTGGGGTAAAGATAGTGCCGGGCATTGTCTTTTTATCGTGCTGCTTTCAGGAGATCAGACCGACTTATTTAGGAAACAGCATGTAAATGTGCGGGGTTTAAAATCCGAATTGAGATTCATTGACACGAACGATTCTCCAGGTCTGGTTATCCGTCTCGAAACACATATTGATCAGGATATCTTTTCTGCAATGTGTGACACGCTTGTCTCCGCTTTGTGTGAAATTAATGATTCGGCTACAGCTCTATCCGTGGCAATGACACAGGTAAAACGCTGGAAAACTTTTATGGCAGGTGGAAAAAGAGGAATCCTTTCCATAGAGGAAATCAGGGGTCTCTTTGGAGAACTCATGTTTCTGTGGCAATTCCTTGATCACACCAATACTGAGAATGATGCAATCGCTGCTTGGGAGGGACCGGAGTCGGTCCAGCAGGACTTTGTCTTTGGAAATACGGCAATCGAAGTTAAAACTTTATCAGGCAGAGAAAGAAATTCGGTACGCATATCCTCGGAAGACCAGCTGGATAGTCTCAATGACAAACTTTTTCTAAAAATCTTCCGACTTTCTGAAAACCCGGAATCGGACAGGTCTATGTCACTTAACGATCTGGTAAAGAGGATTGCTGGCATTTTTTCGGATCATGCAGTACTCGAATTGTATTACGACAAACTCGCCAAAGCCGGATACATTGAATTGCATGTATATGACAGCCCCAGATTTATCGTTTCCGAAGAACGACTTTATTATATTACTGATGAGTTTCCTAAGCTTATTCGCTCTAAGCTACCTGATGGCGTCTCAAATGTTCGTTACGGTATTGCACTGGAGAGAATAAATGCCTTTCTTGTAAAAGGTAATGTTCTGTGGAAGGGCATAGTATGAACCAGACAATTCTTGAATTCTTCCACGATTTTCGTCAGGACCTCTTGGCTGGTGCGGAAGCGAATTTGAGCTTTCAACTATCGGAATTTATGGGTATTGTAAGTAGCGAACTGGTAGATACCGGGTTCATTGATGGTTATGAATTCTGCCACTATCGAGCACAACGTGGTATCAGGGTGGATGGCTACTGGTTTGATGATGAAGGGACTCTTGATCTTTTCATTGCGGACTTTGAATGCAGGAATGAACTGGCATCTCTGACCAAAACAGAGGTTGATGCCATGTTCAGACGATTAATGAAATTCTTCGAAGTCTGTATCGACAAAAATCTGCACTTGGATCTAGAGGAGACATCGCCGGAATATGGACTGGCGCGGGAAATTCTGGATAGAAAATCACAGATCAGAAGAGTCAATTTCTTTCTCATTTCAGAGCGTATTCTCAGTGATCGAATACAGTCAATAGATAACACTAATTTGAACGGGATCAATACTGCATTTCATGTATGGGATGTATCCAGACTTCAGCGTCAAAGAAGTTCAAGAGGCCACAAAGAGATTTTAGATATCGATTTTTCTGCCTTGACTGGTTCCGGCGTTTCCTGCCTGCCCGCACATCTCGGCTCTGGCGCTTACCAAGCGTATCTGGTTGTTCTGCCGGCAAGTGTGCTTTCGGATTTATATGAAAGATACGGCTCCAGACTGCTGGAACAGAATGTTCGTTGTTTTCTTCAGGCAAGAGGGAATGTCAACAAAGGTATCCGGACAACCATTTTGAACGAACCCGAAATGTTCTTTGCCTATAACAACGGGATCACGGCAACAGCACAGGAGGTAGATGTAAGAAAAACTGAAAACGGACTTGAAATCGTAACCATCAAAGATCTTCAGATCGTAAACGGTGGTCAGACGACCGCTTCACTGTTTCATACGCACAGGAAGGACAAAGCCTCATTGGAAAAGATTTTCGTACAGATGAAACTGTCTGTTATTTCCGAATCAGAAAGCGACACTGTCGTCCCCAGAATTTCAGAATATGCCAACACTCAGAATCGTGTGAATGCAGCAGATTTCTTTTCAAATCATCCGTTCCATATAAGAATTGAGGAGTTTTCAAGGCGCATATGGGCTCCGACTCAAGATGGCGCTTTAAGGGAAACGAAGTGGTTCTACGAAAGAGCACGGGGACAGTATGCGGATGCACAAAGCAAGCTTACTCAGGGAGAGAGGAAACGCTTTCAGGCGGAATATCCGAAACCGCAGATGTTTACGAAAACAGATCTCGCCAAATTTGAGAATGTATGGGATGAAAAGCCAACCTTTGTGAATCTCGGAGCACAAAAAAACTTTGCACAATACGCAAAACGAATCGGTCAGGAATGGAACAAAAGTCCTGACACCTTTAACGAATTCTATTACAAACGCGCAATTGTTCGAGCCATCCTGTTTCGTAAAACGGAAAAAATGGTGTCGGCACAACCCTGGTACAACGGCGGATACAGAGCTAATATCGTGGCGTATACACTGGCATTGCTAGCATTTTATTGCGAGCAGAAGGATAGATCCATCGATTTTATGGCATTGTGGAAAGATCAAGCTGTTCCAGAAAGCATCCACCAATCACTTGCAGCCACTGCAAAATTGGTCAATGACATTATTATTAATCCAGAAGCAGGTATATCCAATGTAACAGAGTGGTGTAAAAAGGAACTATGCTGGCAGAGATTACAGAAAAAGGTTGACGAACTTGATCACATCCTGCCAAGAGAGTTTAAAGCCGGGCTAATTTTAAAGAGTGAATTGGGCGAAGCAAAGAAATCCGCTCGGCAGACCCAGAAGATGGACAATGGCATTGAAGCCCAAAAGATGGTGATGAGTATCTCCGGGCCGGAATGGCAGAGTCTGCTGCAACGCTCACAGGAAAGAGAACTGCTGACTCAAAGGGAAACCGAGATATTGCGGATTGCAACTCAAATACCCAGAAAAATCCCTTCAGAGAAACAAAGCATGATTTTGATCGGTTTGCTGGAAAAGGCCCATCAGGAAGGCATTGTTGTGAACAAATAACAGATTCACTCCGCATCTTTTGCTGATAACTGTCTTATCATTTCGTTTCGCTCGTATATGGATCACAGCAATGATGGTTCAAACGACAGGCGCAGGACGCGTTAATCCCAACATCGGCTCTTGCCATCGCAAGATTAAGACGAGCACGAAACAACCGGGCCTCTTTTTGTTTGCCCAGCCGTTCAAGGCATTCAACCAGCCCATGCAAACTCCATAGATTATCAATATGTTGGGACGTGCTGACCAAGGTATCGGTCAGTCCCAAATCATCCATATAGACCTGCTGGGCTTGTTCAACGTAGCCCTGCTCCAGTAACAGAGCACCCAGTGCATGACGGGCAGGCTGCATCCAGCCCCACGGTTCATCGTATTTCAGATTGTCATCCAGATACACCGCCTTGCGAAGAAAGTCAAAAGCCGCTTCATGGTTTCCCTCCCGGTACGCAAGTTCCCCCTCCAGCATCTGACTGGCGATCTTGAGAACAGATTGGCAGGAATTATTGAACAGATAACGGGTTTCAGGCACCTTCTTGACCGCATTATAAAAATTGCGACGTTCTGATTTCGCCATGTCGATCTCATTTCGTACGGCATGGGCAATGGCTTTCGCATAGCACCAGACTGCAGTTGTCATGCAATACAGTGCCCGGTCGTGAGGCAACGGATGGTGGATGATCTCCTGCCAGCGTCCGAAGCGAATGAAAACATGGGCCTTGATACCGATATAGCCTTCCATCCAGTCTGCCATGGCCGGATTTTCAATTCTAAGCAGTGCTTCGGGCGTCGTCTTGATCAATTCTTCCACCGCATCCATCGCCGTACGAAATTGTCCGAGAAACATGGCCGCATAGATTTTCAAATGAAAATTGTGAATCCGTGACAGGGTGTGATAGTTCATCGCGCCTTCATATTTGAGATAGACACGGTCGGCTGCAATGGCTTTGTCATTGGCAACAATCGCTTCGTAGTAGTGACCGCAACGCACGTCAATATGGGACGGCATATGGCACAGATGACCTGAATCAGGGACCAGTTGTCGAAGCTGATCGCAGGCCCGCAAAGACTTTTCCGGAAAGGGTGACATTTCCATCACATGAATATACAGGTGCAGTATGCCCGGGTGAGGAATGGCCCCACTGGCTTCCCGCCGCGCCATGGCCTTTTCCAGCACATCAATCGCCTCCAAAGTGGACGCTCCCTCGGACGGGTCGCCGGTTCTCAGATCCCACAGTGCCCAAGGGGTGCGTATCATCAGTGCTTCAGCAAACAACGCACAAATATCGTCATCCTCCGGATAGACCTGGTAAAGACAACGCATCTGATCGGCATACTCATCGTTCCAGCGATCATAGTCAGCAGGCGTTGCGCTACTGGGTGAGGGATATCGCGCCTGTAAGGCATCAATCATCATCGACTCCCGGTCAGAGTCATATGCCGTCTTCTGTTTTGCCTTACGGGCAAACTGGTACGTCCGTTGCAGTTTTTCCACCAACTCGTCTTGCTGCATTCGCACCCATGGCTTGTTGTAGTAGATGCCCGAAGAATAGGCCAATCCCCAATACGCCATTGCATGGTCCGGGTCCAGATCACTTGCCTGTTTGAAACAGCGATAAGCCATTTCCAGATCAAAGCCATAGATCCATATCAAACCGCGATTGAACCAGGACTGGGCTTCGGTGCTACCCCTATTGATGGAATCGAAATAGGCACCCAGATTGTAGACGTGATTCATTATCAGTTAACGCTTTTCGAATAAACCTGAAGTCGGTGGACTAAGACTGGATCCAGTCCGGTACGATATGGTTTACTGTATACAAATTCAACAATAAATGCCATTTGCGGCATGATGCCAATACAGTTTGAAAACCATTTGGCGTATATTGGAAACAGCAACGTCAGGGACATTTTCACTGACGGGATACGCTTAATCTGACCGGGTCCAAGCGAACAGCCAAAAGAGACGTTTTTGTCAGCAGCAAGCATGAAAGATACCGCACAGGTTGTGATTATCGGGGGAGGTATCGTCGGCTGTTCCGTAGCCTGGCATCTGGCAAGGAATGGCTGGACCGACGTGATACTGGTTGAAAGACAGGAACTGACCTGCGGATCGAGCTGGCATGCTGCAGGCGGATTGTTTACCGTCACGCGTCCCAACGCCGCCGCCTGGGCCCATAAGTATACGTTTGACCTGTATCGGACGATTGAGAAAGAAAGCGGGCAATCATGTGGTTTCCATTTTACCGGCGGGCTCAATCTGTGCCGTACCCCGGAAGAAGTGGACAGCAACCTGATGATGCAAAGCGCCTGTCGCAGACTGGGGATCGACAGTCATTTCATTTCTCTAAAAGAGGCCCGCGACAAGGCGCCGGTTCTGGACACGACGGATATCATCTCGGTCCTGTGGGAAGAACAGGGCGGACATGTCGATCCCGCATCGGCGACACAGGCATTCGCGGTCGCTGCCCGGAATCTGGGGGTTGAAATCTATCGTCACACCCCGGTCGTTGGAACGATTCAGCAAACCGACGGTTCATGGCAGGTCCGAACGGAAAAGGGCAATATACAGGCTGAATATATTGTCAATGCCGCAGGACTCTGGGGTCGCGAGGTGGGGAGGCTGGCGGGGATCGAACTACCGCTCATCCCCGTGGAACATCACTACCTGGTCACGGAAAGCATTCCCCTGATCGAGGATCTGGATTTTGAACTGCCCCAGATCAATGACAACGAGACCGGCTGTTATGCAAGACAGGAGGGCCAAGGGCTGTTGCTGGGAGCCTACGAAAAAACCTGTACGCATTGGGCGGTAGAAGAAACACCCCGGGACTTTGGTCACGAGCTATTACCCGATGACCTTTCCCGTATGGAATGGAATTTCCGCAAATCAGTCGATATCATGCCCTGTCTGGGACAGGCCGGGGTCAAGCGTGTGATCAATGGCCCGATGATTTTTTCCCCCGACCTGGGACCCTTGATCGGCCCCCATCCGAACCTGAAAAACTACTTTTGTGCCAATGGGGTGATGGCGGGATTCAATCAGGGCGCTGCCATTGGAAAAGTGTTGTCGGAATGGATCATTCAGGGGGAACCTGAGTTCGATGTTTATTGCTGGGATGTGGCCCGATTCGGAAGCTGGGCATCGAAGTCCTATACCCGGGACACGACGCGCTACTTTTATGAGAACCGGTCGGAGAAAATCTACCCGTATCAGGAAATTGAAGCAGGCCGGCCCCTTCACAAGCCACCCGTCTATGATCGGCTAAAAGCGGCGGGCGGCGTCTTCGGAATGTCTTTTGGTCAGGAACACGCCAACTGGTTTGCCAGAGAAACCGTCAACGCCCGGGACAGCCTGACCTACCGCCAGCCCAATTGGTGGCAACCGGTGATTGATGAGGGGAAACGGGTGCGCAATGAAGTCGGCCTGATGGAATTTTCCGCCATGGCCAAATTTGAAGTGAGCGGCCCCAAAGCCGAAAACTGGCTCAATCATGTCATGGCCAATCGTATGCCGCAACCGGGGAGAATGGGGCTGTCTCCGATGCTCTCGCCCCATGGACGACTGATCGGCGATTTTTCCATTTCACGTATCGGTACCGATCAATTTTGGGTGCTTGGCGCAGACACGATGCAGCTTGCCTTCCTGCGCCATTTCAACCGGTTCCTTCCTTACAAAGGCGTCGACGTCCATCACCGGTCATCGCATTACAGTGGCGTGCATATTTGTGGCCCTCAGGCACAGGCTCTGATCTCCCGTGTGGCGGACCATGACATGGATACCGTGCATTTCCCTTTCATGAGCGCAGCCAGAATCACGCTGGGCGGCATTGCCGATGTCATCACGCTGCGCGTCTCATACACCGGAGAAACCGGATATGAAATGTATCTGCCGGTCAATCGTCAAGCGGAATTATTCGATCTGCTGTTCACCGAGGGGCAGACGCTGGGCATTGGCCTGGTCGGCACACGGTGTCTGATGCACACCCGACTGGAGAAGAGTTTCCCTGCATGGGGGCTTGAACTGTCACCGGACTACACCGTTGTTGAAGCCGGCATGGAACGGTTTGTGAAACGGGACAAAAAGAACTTTGTCGGAAAAAAAGCGGTATTGGCCAACACCCCCCCGAAAGAACGATTTGTGACCTTGACGGTACAGGCAGATGACGGGGCCATATGGGGTGATGAAGCCATTTATCTGAATGGAACACCGGTCGGGTATGTGACCTCCGGTGGCTATGGACCGGCATCAGAGTGCCACATTGCCCTGGGTTATGTCCGTGCCGGAGCCGATGACACAAGCGGACAGTACTGTGTTGAAATGCTCGGCAAATTACGCGATGCCGTACTCCACAGGCAACCCGTCTATGACCCCACCGGGGTTCGAATGAGGGCATGATGACAGGATGCGTTATTTTCGACAGACCAATCTGGCCGCATACCTTCTCCTGAACTGCCGTCTTCGAGCCACCGTCAGGGTTGATGCCAATCCGGCCGGTTGCCGGAAAACCGCCTCAAACCGGTCCCATCCGCAAATCATCCATGTCCCGTCGTCAATCCAGGGCTAGGGCAAATCGCCAGACAGACCGTGAACGGCCGTTCACTCAACGGCCTTTCCAGCCGTTGTGCAATCCCTACAAGCCGATGGAAATTCTTTCTGCCGATCAGATCGAGTCGATTCACCAGGCCAGTCTGAAGATTCTCCGCGATATCGGACTGCGAGTCGAAAGCAAGATCGCATTACAGCTGCTGACTGATATCAGAGCGGAAGTGGACAAAGATACCAGACAGGTTCGCTTTTCCCCCGATTTGATCGAAGAACTGATCACCGGGCTACCCACCGAATTTACCATTCATGCCCGAAATCCATCCAAGACCGTCACCATGGGGGGCAACTCCATTGTCTTTGCAACGGTTTGCGGTCCCTCCTTTGTGTCGGACCTCGACCGGGGCCGTCGCGCAGGTACCCAGGCCGATATGGAAGACTTCGTCAAGCTGTCCGGTTTTTTGAATGTGTTCCATCATGAGGGCGGAAGTGGACTGGAACCCCTGGATTTACCCCCTCAAAGTCGCCACCTGGACATGATGTATGCCCAGATCACCTTGACCGACAAAGGCTGGCAACCGAGTTGGCTAAATACCGGTAAACGGGCACGCGATTGCATTGAGATGGCCAAAATTGCACTGCAGACCGATGAGGACGGTCTAAAGAAGCGACCCGCCATTATCGGTGGATTGAACACCAATTCGCCGTTGTTGTTCGATGAGGGGCAGGCTGATGGCATGCGTGAATTTGCGCTGGCAGGCCAGCCGGTTCATATCACACCGTTCACCCTGGCCGGCGCTATGGCCCCGGCCACGGTCGCCGGGGCCGTCGCGCTGCAAAATGCCGAAGCACTGGGCTGTATCGCGCTGACACAGGCCGCCGCACCTGGTGCGCCGACGTTCTATGGGCATTTCACGTCCAATGTGGACATGCGAACCGGGTCCCCGGCCTTCGGCACGCCCGAATATGCCCAGTCCGTGATCATCTCCGGACAACTTGCACGACGCTACAAGCTGCCGATTCGATCTTCGAGCACCACCGCTTCGGCCTGTGTCGACCTGCAGGCTGCCTATGAAAGTGACATGTCGATCAATGCCTGCATTCAGGCCCATATCAATAATGTCATGCATGCAGGCGGCTGGCTTGAGGGGGGACTGACCTGTTCTTTCGAGAAACTGATACTGGATGCGGAACTGCTGCAAATGCAATCAGCCTTCTTGCAACCGGTCATCGTGGACGACAGTACACTGGCACTCGATGCCATTGAGGAAGTCGGACCAGGCGGCCATTTCTTTGGTGCGGCCCATACCCTGGAACGCTACAGGGATGCCTTCTACGAGCCGATCCTGTCGGATTGGCGCAATTTTGAAACGTGGCGGGATGATGGAGGCCAGACAGCAACCCAAAGGGCGAACAGAATCTGGAAGAAAATCCTCCGGGAATATGAAAAACCTGCCATCGACCCGGCGATTGAAGAGGAACTGCAGGCCTATATGGCCAGACGCAAAGAACAGATCAACAAGGAAAGGGACTGATGGACCCACCTGACCTGACAACCCGTACCTGACCCATGGAAAACAACCACTGCTCCGGGGAAATAGCCGCGGGCATTGACAATCTGCTGCAGCGCTGCGCCCGGGTCCAATCCGGGCAGACGCTGTTGATCATCGGTGAGTCAGGGGAAAACACCTATTTCGATCACGACCTATGCCGAATGGTGCAACAGGCGGCCAATGCACGGGGGATTCACACGACAGTGGAATACGCCAGACCAGGAGCCGATGCGTCATCCAGTCTGTCTGTACGATTATCGAAGAAAATGGCGTCGGCGGATGTAACGCTCTTTTTCTCCAGGCTGGGGGATCAGACCCGGTTCATGGTTTCCCCGGGACAAGGGAGGAAAGTGATGTGCTACACCCTCACAAAAGCACACCTTGGTGCGCCGTTTGCCACGCTGAATCACCATAAAATGGCCGCGATGCAACAGGTACTGGAAACCCGCATCCGCAACGCCTCGCACTACCAGATCACAACCCGCTGCGGCACCTGCCTGACCGGTGAAATCATTTCCGATAACCGCAAAAATTATCGTACGGAATTTCACGTTGATCTGTTTCCGACCATGATCTTCCCACCCATCAATTGTCATCGACTGGCCGGCGATCTGACGCTTTCACGATTTATCACCTCCACGTCCACACGGGCCTATGCGGACAGTGTCCTGATGATTGAGTCCCCTGTGACGGCCCGTGTGGAAAATTCGGTGATCGTGGCTCTGGACGGTGATTCGGACACCGTCCGTCTTATTGACCGGCAACTGAACCGGGGCGGTGCACTGACCGGCGGTGATCCTTATGTTCTCCACTCTTGGCACACGGGCATTAACCCGGGCACGTTTTTTGATGGTGATCCCCTGGCAGATCTGGAATACTGGGGAACCGTCGCCTACGGATCCCCCCGCTATACACACCTCCACGCAGCAGGACGGGCTCCCGGTGATGTGGCCTATCACCTGATTGATGCCACGATCCGGTTCGATGACGAACTGCTCTGGCACCACGGGCAATTTGTCTTTCTCGACACGCCGCAAATCCAGTCACTGTTTACCTCCGACGAACGCAGGCTAATCCATTCGAAATACCGCCTCGGCATTGGTCTTTAGACAGTCCACACACCGGGCATCGCCGGAACCGATGTTCATCTTTGTCAGTGCTGTCGAGGACAAAAGACCGACCCGGACAGGCGGCGATGACCCAGGCACAATAAAGCGGACTGGACGGAACCCGTCGCATCCAGTATAAATTCACCTTTATCAAGATCAAATCTCTTAACCATCATGATCGTCAAGCAAATCTGGACCGGCAATGCCTACCGAAATTTCAATTACTTGATCGTCTGCCCGGAAACCGGTGAAGCCATGGCGATTGATCCACTGGACCACCGCCAGTGCCTCGCTGTCGCACAGGCACAAGGCTGGCACATTACCCAGATCGTCAATACGCACGAACACCATGATCATATTGGGGGCAATCAGGCCATGGTCGCGGCCACTGGCGCAAAAATACTGGCGCATGCCGGTGCCGGGAACATGATCCCGGGCATGGACAGCGGACTCAGTGCAGGGGATATCCTCCAGGTGGGCAAGACCGTGGAACTTGAGGCACTCGATACGCCGGGCCATACCATGAGCCATGTCTGCCTGCTTTCCCGTACCCAGTCACCGGCCCTGTTTTGTGGCGACACCCTGTTTAATGCCGGCGCCGGAAACTGTCATAACGGAGGACACCCGGCTGAACTTTACGATACCTTCGTCAAACAACTGGCTGAGTTGCCGGATGAAACACGCATTTATCCCGGACACGACTATTTGCATAACAACCTGGCTTTTACCCTCGACCGGGAACCGGGCAATCAGGCGGCGTTCACCCTGCTGGAAGAAACCGCAGAACAAAACCCGGCCGATGCAAAGATCACCACCCTGGCACAGGAAAAGGAGATCAATACTTTTTTCAGATTACAAAACCCCGAAATCATTGAACAGCTTCGACTCAAGTTTCCGGACATGAGCACAACGCCGGATTCAAAATCAGTCTTCCTCAAGCTCAGAGAGTTGCGCAACAGCTGGTAATCGCCCGCCTGCCGGTCACTGACAAATCGGGCGTTAATGGAGATAACGAGCAATTATCCGTCTGAAAAAGACGCACCTCCCCCGGCTTCGACGTATTAATCCTCGGCGAATCGGAGTGGCAAACCCGATGCTTTAGAAGAACCTGCCACCCGCACCCCTAGTCTCGTCCGGTTGAACCAAATCCGCTATCGGCACGATCACTTTTCTCGAAAGCATCCACGACAGTGAACTGTACCTGCGCCACCGGAACCAGCACCATCTGCGCAATCCGGTCGCCCGGATGAATGGTGTAGTCAGCCTGACTTCGGTTCCAACAGGAAATGAAGATCTGTCCCTGATAATCTGAATCGATCAGCCCGGTCAGGTTGCCTAGCACGATACCATGCTTGTGCCCCAGGCCGGAACGGGGAAGCAGCACCGCCGCCAAGCCCGGATCGGCGATGTGCACTGCGATACCGGTCGGAATCAATTCCGTCTGCCCGGGCGACAGAACCAGCGGCGCATCCACACAGGCGCGAAGGTCGACGCCGGCCGACCCTTCGGTGGCATAATGCGGCAATCCGAACGCTTCCCGGATCCGGGGATCCAGAATTTTCATTTCAATGATTTTCTTCATTTCAATGCGTCATTAATCGATCGGTTTTTCCGTTCATACGCTGTACCGAGATGCCGCATTATTTCCAGCGCCAGTGCCTGTTTGTCCATTCTATCGATGACCGTCTCACCGTCAGCAGAGATCAATGTGACCGCATTTTGTGTACTGCCAAAAACACGGTTGTCCCCCGTCACAAGATTGGCGGCAACCATGTCCACTCGCTTGGCACGAAACTTGTGATAGGCATTCTCCAGCATGTTTTCTGTCTCGGCTGCAAACCCCATGGTAAAGATGTGACGTGAATGTGCCGCGACCATCGCAAGAATATCGGGATTCCTGACCAGTTCGATCGACATCACCTCATGGTTCTTTTTAACCTTGTGTTCGGCCGGAGATGCGGGACGATAATCGGCCACCGCCGCCACGGCAATAAAGATTTCGGTGGTGGATAACCGGGCGGCAACCGCCGCCATCATTTGCTGCGCCGAGACAACATCAATCCTCTCGACCCCTTCAGGCGTTGCAAGATGTACCGGACCGCTGACCAAGGTGACCGTCGCTCCACTGTCTCTCGCGGCTTCAGCCAACGCATACCCCATTCTTCCCGAACTATGATTGGTTATACCCCTGACTGGGTCAATGGCTTCCCAAGTCGGCCCGGCCGTCATCAGAAGTCGGCTCCCGGCCAGACTTTGGGGGATCGGATCACCGACCACCTGCTGGGCAATTTGCTCTGGCTCCAGCATACGACCTGGTCCCACTTCGCCACACGCCTGATTCCCCGCTCCCGGCCCCAAAACGGTAATACCGCGATCGATTAAAATCTGCAGATTTTTCTGTGTCGCTGCATGCTGCCACATTTGCTGATTCATTGCCGGTGCCACAAAAACCGGTGCGGTGGTCGCCAGAATCAGCGTCGAAAGCAGGTCATCCGCCTGTCCGTGTGCCATCTTCGCGATAAAGTGGGCTGTCGCCGGCGCAACGAGCACCGTATCCGCCCACCTTGCCAGTTCAATATGACCCATCCCCGATTCCGCTTCGGCATCCAGCAGATGCTGCAACACCGGATGCCCGCTGACAGCCTGCAGCGTCAATGGCGTCACAAATTCATTGGCAGCCTGTGACATCACCACTCTGACCCGGGCACCGCTTTCCTTCAATCGTCTGACCAGGTCTGGTGTTTTATACGCCGCAATACCCCCCGTAATACCGACCAAAACCTGCTTTTTCCGACTTGGTTCCATAGTTCAAGTGTATCTGAAATTGGTCAATGATTTGTATGGGTTGATCACCGATGAGGCAACGAGGGATCCGTCAGTCTGTATGGCTGACTATACTTGATTGGGGACCATGAGGTCGAGTACACAATGGGACGAAGGCAGTGGCAGCGGTGCCGGTCCGCAGCCCGAAGAAAAATGGATCTCCAGGGTGCATGGGCTGAATTTGTGGCCGTGCCGGCCCAGAGACACTGGGCATGATTTTAAATCGCTGAGGTGATGCGATGAAGGGCATTCTCTCGGCCTACGGCTCTTTCAGGCAGTTGATACTCCGCCCCTTATCGCGTTATGGGGTAGAATTGATCTAATTCATCCATCTGGTTTCGGGAGATACGCGGTCATGGGATTATTCATTGTTGGCATGATAATGTTTTTCGGCATTCACCTCGTACCTTGCCTTGTCGGCACGAGACAGAAACTGATCGGGAAGCTGGGCGGGACAGGATACAAGGCTGCTTTTTCCGTCATCTCTGTTATCGGTTTTGTGGTGATGCTGTATGGATGGACGTCGTTGCCTCATGAGTCGATTTTCATTCCCCCGGCATTCGGCCCGCTTTTTGCCAAATTTATTATGCTGCCGGCTTGCATTTTGATGGTTGCAGCCTATATCCCCTGCCGGATCCGTCGTCGGGTGGGTCATCCCATGATTATTGCCGTCTTTTTGTGGGCACTGGTTCATATTCTTGCCAATGGTGATTACAAATCACTACTCCTGTTCGGCGCTTTTCTTTTATATTCGGTTGCCGACTGGGTTTGTGTGGTACGGCGGCAATCAAACAAGCCGGATGCGGAGCCTTCCCATCACGATTGGATTGTCGTGGCAGTGGGATGTGCGGTCTATTTCGGGATTTACTACCTGCACGAACAATTCATTGCCCCGATCGGATAATTTTTGTCATCCGGTGCCACAAGCTGTCGACCTGACAGCGGCCCTACATATCGGTGAATGCCGAGTCACCGTCAATCGGGGTCATGCATTGTTCCCGTTTCCCGTCAGCAGGCCGCTGATCTTAGAACGAAGTGTTCCGGCCCCACTTCGTCATAGACGGAAGGACCGGGATCATACCCCGCAGGAAATATCGGAGAAGGAACGGGTCTGAAACTCACCTCGTTGCGACAGCCGCGCTGGCGTGGGTCGGCAACCGGAACGGCCGACAGCAGTGACTTTGTATAGTCATGGCGAGAATCCTCAAAGACCGCTGCCCGTGGCCCGATTTCCACAATACGCCCCAGATACATCACGGCGGCACGATGGCTGATGCGCTCGACCACGGCCATGTCGTGGCTGATGAAAAGCAATGCAATACCCAAATCGGCCTGCAATTCCATCATCAGATTCAATACCTGGGCCTGTATCGAAACATCCAGCGCGGAAACCGCCTCGTCTGCGATGATGAGCCCGGGATTTAACGCCAGGGCGCGGGCAATGGCAACCCGTTGGCGCTGCCCGCCGGAAAGCTCGTGCGGATATCGTTTCATGAAACTGCGGGACAGTTCCACCCGGTCGAAAAGGGTTGCAACACGGTCCACAAGTTCGGTTCCGCGGGCAAGACCGTAGTTGCGCAGGGGTTCGGAAACCTGGTCAATCAGCCGGATTTGTGGATTGAGCGAGGCAAAAGGATCCTGAAACACCATCTGCATGTTACGTCGTGCTGCCCGAAGCTCGCGATCGCTCATCGCCATGACATCCTGCCCGTCCAACCTGACCTGTCCACGCAGCGGTTGGTCCAGCCGCAGGATGGACCGTCCGCAGGAGGATTTTCCACAGCCGGATTCACCGACAAGACCCAGGGTCTCTCCCTGATTCAGCGTAAACGAGACATCCTCCACCGAATGCACGTTGGCCACAACCTGCCTGAAAAACCCCTTGCGAACCGGGAAGCGCGTGGTCAGCCCTTCAACCTCCAGCAGCACACGGGGTCTCGCGATATTGGTCCTGGCAACCGTTTCAGGCTCACCGCCCCTCATGACTTTCATCGAGCCGGGCACCGACCGGCCCCGCATCTCACCCAGTTTCGGCACCGCAGCCAGGAGGGACCGGGTGTAGTCGTGTTGCGGGTTTTCGAAAATCTCGAACACCGTCCCCTCCTCGATCTGCCGACCACGATACATGACACTGACCCGATCCGCGATCTGGGCGACCACGGCCATATCGTGGGTGATGAACAGGACCGCCGTATCGTGATCACGCTTTAGCCGGTCAATCAGTGCCAGTATCTCGGCCTGGACCGTCACGTCAAGCGCCGTGGTCGGCTCATCACAGATCAAGAGCCGTGGCCCACATGCCAGGGCCATCGCGATAACCACCCGCTGGCGCATCCCTCCGGACAGTTCATGCGGATACTGCTTCAACCGCTGCTCGGGTTCAGGAATCCGGACATCGTGGAGGAGTGTCTGCGCTCTGTCCCGTGCCTGTGCTTCGTTCAGGCCGAGGTGAATTTTGATCCCCTCCGTCAACTGACGTTCCACCGTGAACACCGGATTCAGGGCCGTCATCGGTTCCTGGAAAATCATCCCGATACGATGACCGCGAATTTGACGCATCCGTTGATCCGTCGCCCGGCCAAGATCGATATCCCCTTCCAGGCCATGATAGCGCAGGCAGCCGGAAGTAATCTTTCCGCCACCAAACTCAACAAGGCGTATCAGACTGAGCGCGGAGACCGACTTGCCCGACCCGGACTCACCAACCACACACAGGGTTTCACCGGGCATGACCCGGAACGAGACATTCTCAACCCCCACGACGGTCCCTGAGCCCGTCTCGAACTCCACACGCAGGTTGCTGACATCAACAAGCGGCTGACCCGACATACATTTCTCCAGCATCATGGCTGCACTGATTATGGACAGGGAAGCCCCGGAAGATGCCCTCCCCTGCCCCGGGCTGGCAATTGTTCTTTGCCAAATCGATACCGATAATGGTAATCTGTTTCATGGACATCTTTCACCATTCAATGCTTTTTACACCAATGTCCATCTTCGGCCATCGCGGTCATGATGATGACGCACAACAGGGAAAGTGTCCATTCAATCCGGTTAACTGAATTAGACAACAGCATGAAATATCTTTCTCTCTGGCTCACGGCTGCCACCCTGGTACTGGCACCAATGGTCATGGCCCAATCGGGCCGCGACGGACATGTCAACATCATTTACTGGCAGGCCCCGTCCATCCTGAACCCGTTCCTTTCGGGTGGAACGAAGGATATCGAAAGCGCCAGCCTGATTATCGAGCCACTGGCACGGTATGATGAAGGAGGCAACATGGTGCCTTGGCTGGCCACAGGAATCCCGACACTCGCCAATGGCGGTATCAGCGAGGACCTCACTTCCATCATCTGGCAACTGCGTGACGACATCCTGTGGTCGGACGGGACCCCCCTCACCTCGGCCGATGTCAAGTTCACCGCGGATTACTGCATGCATCCCGAAGGCGGCTGTGCACAGCTTGCCAACTTCTCAGGCGTCACCGGGGTCGAAGCAACGGATACGCACACGGTCAAAATCACGTTCGAAGAACCCACACCGTTTCCATACGGCCCATTCGTCGGTGCTGAAACGCCGATTATCCAGTCCGCGCAGTTTGCCAACTGCCTCGGCGCGGGCGCACCCAACTGCACCGAGCAGAACTTCAATCCCATCGGAACCGGTCCGTTCAAGGTGGTGGAATTCCGTCCCAATGACGTGATCACCATGGAGGCCAATCCACATTACCGTGACCCGGACAAACCGGCCTTCGCGACACTGACTTTCAAAGGAGGCGGTGATGCCACCGCTGCAGGCCGTGCCGTGATGGAAACAGGCGAATTCGACTACGCCTGGAATCTGCAACTGGCACCCGATGTCATCGCTGAAATGGAAAAAGGCGGCAAGGGCCAGCCGGTCGCAGGCTTCGGCTCTTTGGTCGAGCGGATCATGGTTAACCTCACCAACCCGGATCCCGGCCTGCCCAAGGGCGAGCGCTCGACAACGAAACATCCTCACCCGTTCCTTTCGGACATCCATGTCCGAAAGGCGCTTTCCATGGCAATTGATCGCGCACTGCTGGTGGAAATTGGTTATGGCAAGGCTGGGCGACCGACCTGTAATATCGTTCCGGCCCCTGATATCTATATCTCCTCGGCCAACGACCATTGTCTGACCCAGGATATTGCCGGCGCCAATGCGCTGCTCGACCAGGCTGGATGGGTCGATTCAAACGGCAATGGTATCCGCGATCGGGACGGCGTTGAACTGGACCTCCTCTACCAGACATCGACCAACGCCGTGCGCCAGGACTTCCAGGTACTGATCAAGCAGTGGTGGTCTGAAATCGGTATCGCGGCAACGCTTCGCAATATCGATGCATCGGTCTTCTTCGGCAGTGATCCGGGATCTCCCGACACCTATCAGAAATTCTATGCCGACGTGGAGATGTACGCCAATAACTTCAGCGGCACGGACCCGCAGTCCTACCTCGCCAACTGGCTCTGCTCGGTAATTCCGCATCCTGAAACCCAATGGCAGGGCGGCAATATGCCTCGCTACTGTAATCCGAAGTACGATGCGCTGCACAAGGAACTGGCGACAACGGCACAGATCAGCGAGCGGGCACGCATCGCCCGGGCACTCAACGACATGCTGATGCAGGACATTGTGATGATTCCGCTGGTCCATCGGGGACGACTCTCCGCCCATGCCAACAGTCTTGGCGGCGTCAAATTGAACGTGTGGGACAGCGAACTCTGGAACGTGGCCGACTGGTACCGTATCCGATAGTGGCGCGAGGGACCCGGCCACCACCTTCTCCCGATGAATCCGGTCAGGGCCGGGGCCTGATCCGACCCTCATCGAGACCCTGCGGAGGGCCACAGCGGACAGGGCACAAGAACGCGTCTGGCGATGCTGACCTATACCCTTAGGCGTCTGATCCTGTCCATCCCGACGTTGCTGTTCATCAGCCTCGTCATCTTCGGGCTGCTGGAACTTGCACCGGGGGATCCCATGGCGCAGGTTCCGCTGACCGTGCCACCGGAGGTCAAGGAAAAAATGCGCGAGGCGCTCGGAATCGGACAGCCGGTGCACATCCGCTTCAACAAGTGGTTGTACCAGTTCTTCCTGATTGAACCGATGGTCCTGGCAGATAGCTTTTTTGGAACCACCTTTGCCGAAGGCGCGCAGCGTGTCATTTCATGGCAGACCCGTTCACCGGTCATGGACATCGTGGTGCAACGTCTCCCGCAGACACTCTGGGTTGTTGGCGTGGCCTATGTGGTCGCCGTGCTGATCGCATTACCGGTCGGCATCTACTCAGCCTATCGCCAGTATTCCGTGTTTGATCAGGCCGGTACCTTCATCACGATGATCGGCTTTTCGGTCCCGCCGTTCTTTTCCGGGGTACTTGTCATCGTGATCTTCTCGGTCCAGCTCGGCTGGTTTCCCTCGATCTACAACACGACACACGTCGTGAACGACTGGGACAGTTTCCTCGTCCAGTTGAAACAGATGGTGCTGCCGGTCATGGTACTGGCCCTGCAGATCACCTCGCAACTCAGCCGCTTCATGCGGGCTTCGGTACTCGACAATCTCAGCGAGGATTATGTCCGCACCGCCCGGGCCAAGGGACTGTCCGAGCGTACCGTGGTACTGGTTCATGTTCTGCGCAATTCGCTCATCCCGGTCGTTACCGTCATTGCGCTCGGGGTACCGGCAATCTTCGGGGGGGCAATTATCACCGAACAGATATTCAAGGTGAATGGAATCGGTCATCTGCTCATCACGGCCATCCAGGCCAATGATCTTCCGATGGTCCAGACACTGACCTTCATCTTCGCCGTCCTGATTGTGCTTTTCAATCTTCTCGCCGATCTCCTCTACGGCATCCTTGACCCACGAATCCGCTATGACTGAACAGAGCCTCGATCATGGAACGGGAAGCGAAATCGGCCGTTCGCAATGGTGGGATGTGTGGAAGCAGTTCACGACTCACCGGGGGGCGCTGGCCGGCATTGTCGTCTTCACCTCGATCATTCTTACGGTACTGATCGGCCCGATTGTCTACTGGAATGATCCGCAATTCGTGCCCTCGGGCCGTGATTTCATCACGCTCAGGGACACACGCCCGATCTATGTGGCACTGTGGGACACTGGCGCAAAGATCAACTGGGCGCATCCACTCGGCACTGACAATCTGGGACGGGATATTCTTGGGCGACTGCTGTCGGGCGGGCGCGTATCGATCGCCGTCGGCCTGACAGCAATGCTGCTCAGTCTTGCCATCGGCACGGTCATCGGTGTCCTCGCGGGTTATTTCCGACGGCTCGACGGACTGCTGATGCGTTTCACCGATCTTTTCCTTGCACTGCCCCTGCTACCCCTCTTGCTGGTCGCTGTGCTGCTTTTTCGTGCCCCCCTGTCTGCCACCTTTGGGCCCGAGGGGGGAATATTTGTCCTGATCGTAACACTGGTCGGCATCACGTCCTGGATGCAGACTGCACGTATCGTCCGTGGTGATGTACTGGCACTCAAGGAGCGTGAATTCGTACTGGCGGCACGGTCGATCGGCACATCGCCGCCATGGATGATCCTGCGGCATATCCTTCCCAACATCCTGTCACCCATCATGGTGTCGGCAACACTGGGGATTGCAACGGCCATCATCACCGAATCGGCACTTTCTTTCCTTGGCTTCGGTTTTCCACCGGACTTCCCGACCTGGGGCAAGCTGCTTTTCGATGCGGTCGACCGGATGGAGATCTACCCTGAACGCGTGGTGTGGCCCGGTCTCGCGATCTCGCTGACGGTTCTTTCCGTGAATTACATCGGTGACGGCCTGAGAGATGCCCTTGATCCGAGAATCCGCACTCGCTGAATACAGCGGACGCCGTGAGGGGACCGTCTCCGCCCGATTATGACACCCTGGACCCAGCCAGGCCAGCGGCCCTCATCACCGGTCAAAGACCGCCTGCCGCATCCCGGTGTGATGGCAACTCAACGTCTGTACTTCGTATAATACATCGTTCCCATTGCTGAATTTTCCAATACCATGAAAGTGAGCATCGAAATTATCCCTGCCGTTCATGTCGCCCGGATTCGTCATGTTGGCTCTTACCAGGAAATCGGACCCTGTTTCATGCGGCTTTTTCAATGGGCCGCATCGATCGGCGCCACTCCGGGTCGGGGAATCAGCCTGTCCCATGATGATCCTGAGATCGTCGCACCGGAAAATCTTCGCTCGGATGCCTGTCTCGAATTGGAGACGGATGCCGTTCCACCCTCTGGAATCGTACTTGAAATCCTTCCGGCCGGCCGGTTCGCCGTGTATACCCACCAGGGCCCCTACGACGGTATTGCCAGCGCATACCGTCAACTGTTCCATGAATGGTTGCCGACGTGTACAGAAGAGGTGGACAATGCCCCGTGCAGGGAGATTTACCTTAATACACCAATGGATGCGCCTCCTGAAGCATTACTGACAAAGCTTTGCCTGCCACTGAAAGCAGCAGACCTGAACTGACCACCAAAGTACCGCCGGGGTCACGTCTGAACCGATCCATCCTGGTCCGGGAGGATCAGCGATGGCCTCGACGCAACAAAAGGTATTGTGCCCGGCAAGAGACCGATCAGCGACCTGTATTCAAAGTGGACTCAACCATAGGGTGGTTCTTGATCTCGCCGGTGGTGACAGCATCTGTACCTCGGCAACCACTTCAGCCTGCGTACAGAGTCCCGGAACCCACCAAGGCCTTGGACTCAATCGGCCATGGAGGTATTGAATAGACGGTCACCTTGATATGGCGATAGGAAGATGCACTCACTGTCACCATTCGGGTCAGCGCCAGACATCCGGGAGTCTGCTTCGAACTTGATCGGTCCCGTTCCGTAACACCCATTTTTACCTCCTCACGCTATGTCCATCCTCTCGCACACATTGAGAATAGGCTCATACTGGTTGTGCGTCAGCTCAGACTATAAGATCGTTGAACTGAATTGCGTGTTGCATGGGGAGCTGACAGTGTTTGCAATAGCGGCAGAACCTGGCCCGCAGGATATCGACTACCACCAACGGGGGTGGGGTTGTGGGTTCGCACAGTCTCCCGATGCGGAACGCGGATCAGTGCTGTTGTCATTAATGCCGATATCAGCATAATGACGATGTCCTAATTGAGGGAAAGAACAGTAATGTGGTCTGCAAGCACCTGGACATACCCATATTACCCAGCGCTTCACCCGACCGATGAACGAATATCTCATCAACATCTTGGCACCCTATCTCTATGTATCACCGCCTCCGTGGCCTTCAGTACTTCGGCTATAACACTTGATAAGGCTTGGGAAGTTGCAGGTATCCTGAAATCCTCCGATACCATGACTATCGACTGGCTCTGGAACGAATATGGCGAATGAAATTTACAAACTGAACATTATGTGCAATCATCCCATTTCAATGAATAGGATGTGGTGATGAAATGAGCAGGCTGGCAGACGGAACGATGGGTTTCCTTGTGGAAGAATCTCCGGTGTTGTCGAAAAATGCCAGGAAATTCGTGCGAAGCCATCCTCGACAGGCACGTGTCGCAGTCGCGGCCGCTTTGGAAGCAGTGGCCGCTCAATTGGATTTTGAGGATGTTGGGGACGTCCCGGAGCCGTTACGGCCATTCATCGTTCGCCGGAGCACCGATGAGGGAATCATTGGCGTTTCCAAAGCTGCGGAGCGGCTTGAAGTCTCTCGCACGACAGTCTATGAGTGGGTAAGGACGAACAAGCTGATCGCATGGAAGATCACGAAGTGCGGTTTGTGCATTCCGGCAGGGCAGATTCTTGGTTCGGGACGGATTGTTCCGGGTCTCAGGGATGTTGTAGACGTGATTGGAGATCCCGAACTGGCCTGGGTTTTCCTGACTCAGGAATGGGCGTTTGAGGAGACAGTTGCGCTGCCGCTTGAATTGCTAAAGGAGGATCGTATTGACGAAGTACTGGGCGCGGCGCCGGGATTCGGCGCCACGTTCACATGAGCGAAGGTTCTTATCGCAAAAGCCGGATCACACCCGTTCTGGTGACGGTGCCCTTGCCTCCCAGCTATCGGATTATGCTGAATCGCTATCGGTCGGATCCACTGGGAACGCAGCCAGCAGATTCGCGTTTCTGTGCCCAAAACGGTGGATTTACGGTGCTATACACTGCACCCGAATTCGCCACAGCCTTCGTTGAGACGGTGGTGAGGGACAGGTTCACGAGACGTCAAATCTGCGAGGTTAAGGTGAGGGAAATTACAGCGCGGTTTTGGGCACGTATTTCAATGAAACCGGAAGCGTCGTTAACGCTGATAGACCTGCGCGGGAACGGTTGCACCCTGATTGGCGCACCAACTGACACGGTGAAAGCGAAAAATCACGCAGCAGGTCGTGCATTTGCAAAGGCCATCTATGCGAAACATGTGGATGTTGACGGTATCGTCTATACCTCACGTCTAACCGAGAAGGACATCTATGTTATGTTCGACCGTGCTTTAGGGAATCTTGATTCAATCCAAATCGGACCGCTGGAAACGCATCCAGATCTTCCGAAAGTTTTGCAACAGTACCGGATCGGTCTGGTTACATAGGGACAGTTTCGAGTCACCTAAACAGGCTCTGCCGGAGACATCGGTGTTTTCTTTCAACTTGCGGTGTTTTTTGGAACAGCGGCAATCGAAAGAAAGCACTCCGAATTTGGCAAAGAGCGATGAAGCAGTTTCCTGAACATGAACTCGCTGCTAAACTTCGGAGCGAATTGTCTCTCTTCTAGTAAATGGGCCGCTCGGTTCATTGGCTTTTCGGAGAATCCGTGACCACCGTCTCAACACACATACCTCGCGGCCAAAAGTTGCCGGAAAATTCATACGACACAACTTCGCTCAAGAACTCAGATTGTTATTTTTTCCGCTTTCGAAATGCTTACGGTACAATATTTAAGCATCTTATTTCCACCCGTGTCAGCTTCCCCGAACTCACTTTATCTCGAATCCACGACCACCGCCCCACCGTCATTTTGCAAAGCACACTCGACACCCCATTACGAATCCGGTTCGCCAGCCAATACAATCACGGGGAGAGGTGGTCCATCCCATTAATTTCCCATGCCCGTTCAATATTACTTGACCCGAACGAACACAGGGTCGAGAATCCGCCATGCTGATCAATCGTGAGACCGAGTTGATAAAAAATGAAATCCAGAGAACGGCGAGAAGGCGTAACACTGGTCCATACCGGGGAAGGGAAAGGCAAATCTTCCAGCGCGTTTGGCGTGGTCTTTCGTGCCGCAGGCTGGGGAATGAAGGTTTGCGTCATCCAGTACATCAAGGGAAAATGGAAAACCGGAGAACAGCAGGCCGCCGAGAAATTTGACAATATCGAATGGCACGCCATGGGCGACGGGTTTACCTGGGACACTCAAAATCCGGATCAGGACATTAAGACATCCCGCCGTATCTGGGCATTCAGCAGACAAAAAATCCTATCCGGGGAATTCGATCTGGTGTTGCTCGATGAGATCAATTATTGCAGCAGCTATGGATGGATTACCGGCCAGGAAATCGCCGATTTTATCCGCAATGAAAAACCGAACTGGCTGCACCTGTTGCTGACCGGCCGGGATGCGCCACAGGAAATCATTGAGGCGGCCGACACTGTCACCGAGATGTGTAAACTCAAACATGCGTTTGACAGCGGTACCATGGCGGCCCAGGGCGTCGAATTTTAGCCACCCCGGATCCGTCACTGCTTTGATCAGAAATCAGACAATCGATCTGTTTGTCGAATGGCGTTTTATCCTCACAAAGAGCCTCACGGTAAACCTGGATTCACTGTATAACCGCTGTCCGGCTCTCATTATCCCCATGCCACACCGTGACGGTCTGCTGTTGTTATACAGGAAATCCGGTTACTATAATCCGATTCGGCTGTTCGGGTGATCCGCTGATTCCTATGAGTGCATCCTGATTTCTAAAAACCGATATGAAACGTTACTCGATTTTCAGTCTGCTGCGAAACGCGGTCAGTTATCACCAGCACTGGCAGCGCGCCTGGCGCAGCCCCGAGCCCAGAAAAAAGTACGATGTCGTGATTATCGGCGGGGGTGGTCATGGCTTGGCAACGGCCTATTATCTTGCCAAGGAATGCGGTATCCGCAATGTGGCGGTGGTTGAAAAAGGTTGGCTCGGTGGCGGCAATACCGGGCGCAACACCACCATTGTTCGTTCCAATTATCTGTGGGATGAATCAGCTGCCATTTATGAGCACGCGATGAAGCTATGGGAAAACCTGAGCGGCGCACTCAACTACAATGTCATGTTCTCCCAGCGGGGGCTTTTGCATCTGGCGCATAGCGTACACGATATGCAGGAAATCGGCCGGCGTGGTCACGCCATTCATCTCAATGGCATTGATTCGGAGTTTCTGACACCCGCTCAGGTCAAGGAACTGGTTCCCTTTATCAATCTGAAATGCCGTTATCCGGTCATGGGCGCCTTGCTGCAGCGTCGGGGCGGTACCGCCCGTCACGATGCGGTGGCATGGGGATACGCCCGGGCAGCGGATGCCCTGGGCGTCGATATTATCCAAAATTGCGAGGTCACCGGTTTCCAGATTGAAGACAATGCCGTCAGGGGGGTGAGGACGAATCGGGGATTGATTGGTGCCCGGAAAGTGGGCTGCGTGGTCGCCGGTCACTGCAGTGTGCTTGCCGAGATGGCGGGATTCCGGTTGCCCATTGAATCTTTTCCGTTACAGGCGCTGGTCTCCGAACCGATGAAGCCGGTGCTGAACTGCGTCGTGATGTCGGGCAGCGTCCACGCCTACATCAGCCAATCCGACAAAGGTGAACTGGTGATTGGTGCCGGTTCCGATATTTATAATTCCTACTCGCAACGTGGCGGTTTTAACGTGATCGAAGAAACCATTGGCCCCGTGGTCGAGTTATACCCTGTGTTCTCAAGAGTCAAAATGCTCAGACACTGGGGCGGTATCGTCGATGTGACGGTTGACCGGTCGCCGCTGATCTCGACCACCCCGGTCCATAACCTGTTCTTTAACTGCGGCTGGGGAACCGGTGGGTTTAAGGCCACACCCGGTTCGGGTCACGTATTTGCCCACTCCATTGCCCAAGGCATCATGCATCCGATTGCAGAACCGTTCTCCATGAATCGTTTCAATACCGGAGCCTTGATTGATGAAGGCGCCGCCGCAGCCGTCGCACACTGATTGAGGATCGAGATGCTACTGATCGAATGCCCCTGGTGCGGAAAACGTGACCAGATTGAATTCAGCTACCATGGCGAGGCCCATATCACCCGCCCGGCCGACCCGGATGCGCTTTCCGAAGAGGAATGGGGGGACTATGTTTTCTTTCGGAAAAACACCAAGGGCATCCACCATGAAAGATGGGTTCATGCCCACGGCTGCAGACGATGGTTCGTGGTCATTCGAAACACATTGTCAGACCATATTTATGCATCTTACCGACCGGGTGAGGCGGCCCCCGAGGTAGAAACATGACCCAGATACACCGCCTCAGCCAGGGAGGGCGGATCAATCGCACCAAATTGATCCGGTTCTGGTTTGACGACAAGGCCTATCAGGGCTATCCCGGCGATACGCTGGCCTCCGCCCTGCTTGCCAATGGCATCATGCTGATCGGCCGCAGTTTCAAGTACCATCGGCCAAGAGGCATTTATTCGGCCGGATCCGAAGAACCGAATGCTCTGGTCCAGCTGGGAAAGGGCGCCTACACCGAGCCAAACCGAAGGGCAACCGAAGTCGAACTGTATGACGGTCTCATTGCCCATTCCCAGAACTGCTGGCCATCGGTCAAGTTTGATTTGGGTGCGATCAGTTCGTCGATTGCTCGCCTGTTGCCGGCCGGGTTCTACTACAAGACCTTCATGTGGCCACGGTCTTTCTGGATGGTCTATGAAAGATACATTCGCAAGGCAGCCGGGCTGGGCGTCTCACCGGCGGAGACCGATCCGGACCGTTACGACAAAACGTACGCACACTGCGACATCCTCGTGGTCGGCGGCGGTCCGGCCGGCCTCAGTGCGGCCTATACGGCAGGCATGACCGGTGCTGAAGTCATACTGGTGGATGAAAAAAATGAATTCGGCGGTTCTTTGCTTTTTGAGACCGGAGAAATCGACGGCTCACCGATCAGCGCCTGGCTGGCCAACCAGATCGCTGCATTGAAAAAACTGACCAATGTCACTTTGCTGGAAAGAACGACGGTCACGGGCTACTATGACTACAATTTTCTGGTCGCCAACCAGCGTTGCACCGAACATCTGGGACCGAACCGGTCGGGCAATTTGCCAAAGGAGCGCCTGTGGAAAATACGGGCCAACCAGGTCGTCCTGGCAACCGGCGCCATAGAGCGCCCCCTCGTTTTTGCCGATAATGACCGGCCCGGTATCATGCTGGCCAGTGCCGTCAGACACTACATCAACCGATTCGCCGTTCTGCCCGGGAAAAGGATCGCGATCCTGACCAACAATGACAGTGCCTACCAAACCGCCATTGACGGCAAACAGGCCGGGGCCCATGTCGAAGTGATCGATATTCGTGATAATCCGCAGGGGACACTGGTTGATCAGGCGAGGGAACTGGATATCGATATCACCGTCGGCAGTGTGATCAGCGGGGTGCATTATGCCAGTCACAGGATCAGGCACATTGAAATCCGGTCACTCACTCAAGACGGTCGCCAGGTCAACGGTCCAAAACAAAACCGGACGATTGATCTGGTCGGTGTCTCGGGGGGGTGGACGCCTACGGTCCATCTGTACTGTCAGGCGAAAGGCAAGCTCAAGTTTCTGGAAGAGCGGCACTGTTTTATTGCCGATACCGATGTGCCGAACGAACTGAACCGAAACAACCACTCATTCAGTGCAGGCGCCTGCACCGCATCCTATGGATTAAAGGCCTGCCTGACGCAAGGCC
>LXNI01000694.1_pt1 | contig 36700 bp, 30 predicted proteins | sample 809091 | NCBI WGS metagenome assembly LXNI01 (sample SAMN04870527, study PRJNA318959) | sponge metagenome | biome: 01000161; feature: marine sponge reef; material: water | host: Sarcotragus foetidus | place: Greece: Milos, Mediterranean Sea | collected 2013-05-29 | depth 5-7 m
GCCTATGGGGGCTGGTGGGGCTTCATATGCACAACAGGGTGCGATATTCCCACCTGGCCAAGAAAAGATTCATCATGTTTACGACTTTGCTATAGCAAACAACCCAGACATAATATTCAGCAAGAGCTTCACAGTACGTGATCTGGGTGGTCGTACCCTCGGCAAAGCCGTACCCGGAACGCGTATTTTTCCGATGGTGTTAGATGATCGTTTTGGCGAAGAACTCGATGCCAAGGAAATGGATATTCTCCTCGAGACCATTATTCATGAGGGGCTCCACCAAACGTATTCTGTCTTCAAGAATATGAGGTTGGGAGCGGATCATCCTGAAATTTATAAGGAGGCAGCGACGCGCACGAGGCGATTGAAGAGAAAATTCAGAGGGTACTTAAAGGACTTGTACGAATGAAAAACTTCCTATCTGCTCTAACCTTTGTTCTGCTCATATCTTCTTGTACGACGACGGATGACTTGTTCGTCGTAGAGGGTATCGTCACAGACCTAAGCGGAACTCCTATCACGCTCGCAACAATATCGATAAGTAGACAAGAATCGGCAGTAACCGGAACGGACGGATATTTCTGTTATGAAGGGCTGCAGCCGTCGCGCAATGTATTGGTTGAGATCAGAAAGAAGGGTTACGCACCTGCTCAACGGCAACTCACTCGGAGTGCTTATCGACTTGATGTAAAACTCAGCTTACAGGCACGCGGTGGTACGATAGATGTGAACAATTTGCCAGAGGACGCCGGTGATGACTTTTATTGTCGGTCAGCACGATAAGCTGCACAAAAGGGGTGTTCGGGGCAGATGTGTAGGAACCATGATCCCCGAAGAACTAAGGTGCAAACTATTATCGATGGAAATGGTGGTCACCGTTACATTCTAACAACAGACCTTTGATGCTCTTCAGGTTAATATTCAAAATAAAATAGGCACACCAGGCGACCTTAGCGTCCTGCAAATCGATAATGACCATTATGATTATTTCCGATCTATAGGCTTGCAAAAAGCACCTATGGAGGAAGGGGTGTGCCTAGTGTCTTATATTGTTCAGCATGTGATTCGGTTTCAAATTAGGGTGAGTGCTATGCAGAAATTAATCTCGCCAATCTGGATTAAAATAACCATTTTTCTAATGGCGTTTGTTAATTCAGGTTGTTCTGCCTCAATGGAGATCGAAGAGACGATTTCTATCAGAGGGAATAATAATGCCTATTCGATTCCTTCAAAATATACGAAACCATCCAGCTCTATCTTGCATATATATTTAGAGGGTGGAGATAAGAGTGCGTCAACTGCGTTACTAATATCTGATATTGATGATCCAAATTTGGGTTCTGATTTCTTGTTCTATCTGCTACTGATTCATGATAAGTCGTATATGCAAGAAAAAGTTCTGTTAGATGCTTCAAAAAGTGTTTCAAAGAAATCGTCAACGATGGCAGAGGTTGACAGCCTGTACCTCTATCAAGATGGACTTGGAGGTAATGTAAAAAATTATTATTTCAGTTTTAATCCATTAAATGCTGTGCCAAGCAGTCTAAATAGGAAAGATTTCTATGCACGTATCAAAAATACTGCTGGGCTTGATATAGAGGGAATAACTACAGTCCCTAAACCTTCTTGTCAGATATATAGCGTTTACGATGGGATTTTAATCCAAGCTACGGTCGTAGATAGTGTTTGCTTACCATCGAATTTAACTAAGCTGAAAAACTTACAAGACAAATTGATGGAAAGCTGGAGAAGCGATTAGAAAATATATCATTACGAGGGGGACAAAATTATTGTCCGTTGACAAGTGGACATTTGGGAAAAGCAGAACCTGGTACCCTGCCTGTTAAAACCTGGTCAGGGTTGTTCCCACTGAACCACTTGACGCGACTCATCCCACAATCAGCCTGTTCCAGTGTCATCACTGGTGTCGTCAACACGAATTACATATACTCTTGCCTGTCAGCAGCAATCCACTGCCCATAGCTCAGTTGGATAGAGCACCAGGCTTCGAACCTGGATGACTCGAGTTCGAGTCTCTCTGGGTGAGCCATTTCTCTCCCTCCCTGGCAATTTTCCGATGAGTCCGCTTAGCGAATAGGAAAAACAAACCGGAGAATGCCATCAGGTGTCAAGTATTCCCAACGACGTGCTGAAAACGTTACCGACACCCACTGAATGCTGGTTGATGAGCAAGGCTCTCAGCTGACAAGCCACCGGGCAGTTGTCTTACAGCGAAGCAGCGGGATGACTGATGATGGTTTGAGGTGCCCAGTCAGACACCTTCCGGGAAGGTCAGAATGGCAGATCGATAGCGAGTAATGTACTGAACGTGGGTGGCGCTCGGGCCGCGATGTGTTTGAGGATCTTCTCAATGACGTCCGGGTTGGTCACGTCGGCGATGATGTGCAGTTTACCGCCACGATGAGGGCAGGTTGAGATATCGATGTTGAAAACGCGCCGCAGCCGTTCGGCCCAGGTCAGACCCGATGCCTGCGTTGCTGTTGTCGGCTTTTGCGCGCCGTGGTGCTGCTGCTTTCTGGCGCCGGCAGTTCCTGGAACGATGGCAGCGCGATACTTGTGGTTGGGTGCGAGCACGCCGTGGTATCGAAGCAGATGATGACGTGGCGGTGGGACCAGGGCAGCAAGTTTGGCGAGGAAATCCAGCGGCGAGAAGAGCACGGCGGTTGTACCATCGGCGAACGGGTGCTTGAGTTCGTATTGAATCTGATGGTTGCCGTTGATACTCAGTCGGTCCAGGCAGACCGCGCCTCGCGTGACGTAGCGGCACAGGCGTTCGAGACGTTACCGTTGCTGTGGCAGGCAGACCACCGCGGCATTGAGTAAGAAACCATCACGGCTGCTGGTGAACAGTTTTGACGGACTGTCAGCGCGCGCCAAAGCAGGATTGCGTAGCGTCATGGTGCGGTTGCCGGAATGCGGGCCGATGGCTATGCGGTAGCGAAGCGATGATGCGTTGATGCCGTCCATTGCCGTGGTGTCGCTGTCATCCAGCTAGCGTTGTTGCTGCGACGGGTCGGCAACGAGCAGGCCGTCACGTTGCAGTTTCGCCACCAGGCGCTGGATGATCCTGTCGAGTAGGGGCAAGCTCTCTCGGTGTTGGTGCCGTTACCTGATGGAATCGTGGATTACCGGGTTCATCAAAGCTGTAGGCACCTTGTGGCATCGGCGCTGGACGCGACTGATCTTGATCCACTTCGTGGCTTCGGTTCGAGCACTCGACCGCATTTTGCTTTGGAACTATTACCAATTTCCGCTGGCCGAGCGGGGCGGAGATCGAATTGTCTATTGGGACAAATTTGGACGTCCTGAACTGCCCGACGGGATGCTGGTGGCGCCTTTCCTACTCGAAAGCGAATTTTTTGGCCACGAAAAAGGTGCCTATACCGGCGCGTTGTCGCGACGCAAAGGCTATTTTGAAGAGGCCGATGGTTCGACCCTGTTTCTGGATGAAATCGGTGAGCTGGATTTTTCACTGCAAGCCAAATTATTGCGCGTCGTAGAAACTCAGGAAATCCGTCCGGTCGGGTCATCATCAACTCGGTCGGTGGATGTACGTATCATCGCGGTGACCAATCGAAACTTCCATGATGAAATTAATGCTGGGCGGTTTCGTGAAGATCTATTCTACCGACTGGCCGAGCTAGAAGTTACCGTGCCGCCACTGTGCGAGCGAATATCCGACATTTCCCTACTAGTCGACTGGTTCCTGGATGAAATCAAAGCGCAGGTTAACTCGAACGTTGTCGAACTCGACCGCGAAGCCTATCGCTTACTGGTAAACCACGATTGGCCGGGTAATGTCAGAGAGTTACGTAATGTCCTAAGTCGCGCCGCACCAGGTTGCGAAGGCTCGGTGATACACGCCAGACACCTCGATTTTGGCTCGCGACTTCATGCCGATCAAAATCAGGAAAAACAGCCGATTAAAGTCATTGACCATCCAAAGGGTCAGCACGTCACCATGGCTTTAATTTGACTGGACATCGGCAATTGATACTTTTAGGATGCTTTGCCGTTTCTTGAAAGATGCGGTTTACAATACCTATCCTCCAATACAAATCCACAATCGAGAACTGAAGATGCATCTTCCAGAGAGAAACAAACGATGAGAACCCGGCAAACCGTCCAGATGCTTGCGCTTTGTGCCACGCTATCGCTGATGGCCTGCGTTGGACCACACACGCAACAAAAGCCCGTTGGACCACACACCCAACAAAAGCCCAATGTGATCTTCTTTCTTGTCGACGATCTTGGGCAACGGGACGTGGGTCCCTACGGCAGCCAATTCTATGAAACTCCGGCGATCGACCAGTTGGCAAAAGAAGGCATGCTGTTCGAGAATGCCTACTCGACATCCCACGTCTGCTCGCCGAGTCGCGCGAGCATCCTGACCGGGAAGTATCCAGCGCGTACGAACTTGACCGAGTGGCTGGGCGGGCGACCTGAACGCGACTACGAGATGTTGCATCACGGTGATAAACTCATGGCCCTGCCTGATGAAGAACAAACGCTGGCAGAGACATTACATAAACATGGTTATGCCACCGCGAACTACGGCAAGGCTCATTTGAACAAAGACCCGAAGACGTACGGCTTTGATGAAGCCATCACGGGATGGGTTCGATCCTACTATCATCCGTTCTCGCCGGAGTACACAGAAACGCTGCCGGCAAAAGAGGGCGACTACTACACGGATAAGCTGACCGATGCGGCCATTGATTTCATTGAACGAAACAAAGATCGGCCGTTCTTCGTGCACCTTGAACACTTTTCCGTTCACGATCCGATCCAGGGTCGCAAGGATCTGGTTCAGAAGTATGAGAAGAAACTTGCGACGATGCCGCATCAGGAAGGCCCGGATTACATCCTCGAACCTAACCCGGATGGCCCTGCGATCTCAGGGGAAAGGCTCAAAGCCCTGGGAGAAAATGACAACAGTACATTGCACCAGAATGAGCGAGTGTGGTGGGTGAAGCAGAAGCAGGACAACGTCGAATTTGCTGGAATGGTTGAGGCGACAGATGAAAGCCTCGGCCGAATCCGCGCGAAGCTGAAAGAACTCGGCCTGGAAGACAACACCATCATCGTCTTCACGTCAGACAACGGGGGCATGGCGGCCTCGAACAACTATCGTGGAATCAATCACCCTCGCGAGACACTGAATTCGCGATTCGCGAGCTCTAATCTGCCGCTTCGTGGCGCCAAAGGCTGGAACTATGAAGGTGGAATTCGAGTGCCCTTGATTGTCCACTGGCCGGGCAAGACTCAACCTAACTCCAATTCCCAAGCGATCGTTACTGGAACGGATTACTATCCAACGCTGCTCGAAATGTTGAAGCTCCCCGCGCTACCAGATCAACATGTCGACGGCCAAAGCTTCGTCGCTGCTCTGGCAGCAGAAGACTACGATCGCGGACCGATCTACTGGCACTTCCCCCACTACAGCAATCACGGTTTTCAAAGTCCGGGTGGCGCAATTCGTTCCGGACGATACAAACTGCTCGAATACTTCGAAAACGGAACGGTTCAGCTATTCGATTTGGAAAATGATATCGGCGAGCAACACGACATCTCCAGGCAACAACCGGAGACGACCAAGAAACTGTTGAAGATGCTCCAAAACTGGCGCAAGGACGTCGATGCCAAGATGCCCTATCCCAAAACGCCGACTTCAAAGCCCGCACCGGGGTCGCGAGTTCTCAAGTTCAACCGTGATGGCATTCCCTGCATATTTCATCAGGGGCAACTGGAAGCTTGTGGTAAGAATCGACGGAAGTAATGTGTTGACCGTGTTCCCGCCAGGCCAGGCGATGCCAGCAATGGCAACGTGCTCTCAACGGTAGAGGAGGTAGTGAGCTTTTTTGCCGAGCTGAACTGCGGTGACGCGGTAAACTTCACCTGGGACGTACAGAACTTGTGGCAGATGGGCACCTTTCCCTCGCTGGCGGGCTACCAGCAGTTGCGGTCATTGCTCGCCTACTACCACCTGAAAGGCAGGCAGTCCGAGCCCGGCTCCACCGCGCTGCAGTGGGCTCGGGTCTCGCAGACCCTCATCCACATCGTGCATCCGGAGGCGACCGCCCTCTCCATTGTCGATCTCAAGATAGTGAGGTTCGAAAGGGAATCCCGCGAGATTTTGAATTGTTCGTCGGGTGTTCTAAGGACTCTCATGTCGGCCACCTCTGGTTTACGAGGCCCTAAGTATCAGTTAGCGAATCAGACGTGTCTATTCACATTTAGATTTCATCTGATAAGAGAAAGCTATGAGGAAATGTTCAGATCCAGATCCCATTTGCGGGATGGTTGAACTTCATAACACCGTATTATCAATTGATACGGTTTTGTTGATGGACCCAATGCAGAGGTTGCGCCAAACTACCGGTTCTATGTGCGTTCCATGTGCGTTCGATGTGAGAGGAAATTACCAATGACACAGTGCACAGAACTTTGGGTAGATCTCAAGCAATTGAGAAAAACCCGCGTAGTCACCGCAAAGTTACCGCCGTTGGAGGAGGGCAAAGTGCTGGTGGCGATAGACAAGTTTGGTCTCACGGCTATGAACGTGCAATACGCCAGGGCGCGTGAGAAGGTTAGCTACTGGGGATTTCCGACTGAGGGCGATTGGAGCAAGGTCCCGGCCTGGGGCTATGCCGATGTCCTTGAGTCCAACTGCACCGACCTGCCGGTGGGTGAGCGCCTTTACGGCTTCTTTCCGATGGCCAGTCACACGGTGTTACGCCCCGGACAAGTCCGCGAAGACGAGTTCGTCGATATAGCGGAGCGTCGCCAGGACGTGCCGGAAACTTACAACAGATACAGGCGGACAGGGGCTGAATCCGAGGTGCTGCGCGAAATGGAAGTTGAGCGCTGTCTGATGTTTCCTCTGTTCCTGACCTCCTTCATGCTGTACGACTATCTGGTGGATAATGATTTTTTCGGCGCCAGCCAGGTGTTAATCAGCTCGGTATCCTCGAAAACCGGCTTTGGGCTGACTCAGTTATTACGCGATGATGCTCAGGTCCATCAGCGCATTGTCGGACTAACATCAGCTTCCAATGTTGCTTTCGTGGACAGGCTGGGTGTTTGTCACCAGATAGTCGCCTATGGTGATGAGTCTCAGATCGACCGGACTGCGCCGGCGGTCTACGTGGATATGTCGGGTAATACTGCCCTCCGGTCCGCGCTGCACCAGCTGTTGGCGGAAAATATGAGGGTGAGCTTGATGGTAGGCGCCACCGACTGGGAGCAGCAGGGCCAGTCCGGCGATTTACCCGGGGCACTGCCTGAAACTTTTTTTGCCCCTGGTCACCTACTCAAACGGGAAGCTGAATGGGGCCCCGGTGTGATCATGGACAAAGCGTTGAGGGCTTGCGTTGAAGTCGCTGGCAAACTGCGAGGTACGCTGGCAGTTGAGTGGATCGAGACCGCGGATGATCTGGCCGACACCTGGAACGACCTGCTGGACAACAAGGTGTCGCCCGATCGGGGGCTGATGGCCTCGCTGCGGTAAAGGATCTTCTTGAAGGATCAACTAGACGCAAACCGGAAACAGTCGATGGTTGGTACTTCGGCTGATGATCGCACCTCCCGCCGATGTATTTCCAACACATTGACCTGCAGCCTGGTAATGGGCAGGTTGAGTTCCACGACTTCTCCTTTCTCTACCGCCGTGTAAAAGGCTTGGAAGTATTCCTCGACAAAACTTACCGTGAGTTGCGGATAGCGTTGCCGATCCTACGCAATGGTCGGTAGCCGCGCGCTTGATCTAAGGCTCGATCCAGATCGGCGATGTCCAAGCACGGTTCTGCAGGGTTGCGGGCACATCGTTGGGGAGCGCCACACCGACGCTGTTGGCAAGCCAGGTCGTCCAGCGGCAGGTCGGATTCTCCAGCACCCGGATGTAGTAGAAGGCACGCTGATCTGGAGCGAAGTCGGGATCAACAAAATGTGCACTGAGCTCGGCTGCGCCAACATCGTTCTTTTGCGCGCAGGTCTCAAGGTCAATATCAGCCGCCGTTTTCGGACATCGGCTCGAGTCGTCCGTACTGCGTCCGTCGGCGCAGGCAACGTCCCACACCTTGTGTTGTTCCTCACCGTTCTTGAGCCAGCCTTTGATGACCTGCACGCGGTCGAGAGGTGCGCCGAGGGGGTCGCGGGCGACCGATACCCAGAAGCTGGGCGCACTTTTTATAGCCGCCAGGGTACCGCCCATGGGTACGCCGTGTGCGTATGCGGCGGCGACGTTGGCGGTGCTGTTATCCATGTTTTCCGGTAACGCGCCTGCGAAAAAGCGCACCTTCAGACGTGAGCCGCTGGTCGCAAACGTTTCCCGCCGGTGCAATGAGTCCCAGATCTCGGTGCGCGTATTGTCAGCCGCCCATACCGCAGCCAGTGCGCCCACGCTCGTGCGGCGCATATCGCCGACCACGACGTGCGAGCGCTCAAGCACCTGCTGCACTGCCTCGGCGTTGCCGCGCGCCGGTGCATACTTGTTACGCGGGTCGACGTTGCCCGGGTCAGAATTGTGTGTGTCCGTCGAGCCGATAATACCGAGCTTGAAGGGATTGATGCCGCGCTCGCTGGCAAGTTGCAGGCCATCCAGCAGGGCATTGCGCACAAACGAGGTCTCGGTCGCGCAGCGTGCGCTTTCGCCGTTGGCACACGGTTCGAAAATTTTCTCGAAGCCGCATTCCTCGTCCGTGGTACCGAGGCCGACGTGGCATTCTGATTCTCCCTTTATCTGGGCAACCTCGGCCAGGCGTTCGAGGCGGGCGCGCCGATCGAGGTCCACGGCTTGATACTCTGCACCATCCTCGTCGGTGCGTGAAAACATCAGGCCCCATGAATAGTTGTTATTGTGCGGAATCGTTATGACCCGGCACGGCAGTTGGCAGGCTGCGTCGAGCTTCTGAAAAAGATCCCGGGTACTCGAGACATCAAGATTGGAAAAGGCATGAGGGATAACCTCGGATCCACGGAAGATCACATTGCGGTGCAGCATGCCGTATTGCTGCAACATTGGCGTGAACTCGTAAGCGATCAGCGTTGTGAATTTACCAGGATCGTTGAATTCCTCGGCGACGGTCTGGATGCGTTGCCAGGTTGTATCGGCATTAGCGACGCACGCCTCGAAGTCGGCGCAAAGCTCCGGGTCGGGGGTTTCCGGGCGAGCCTGGGCTCTTCCGACTAACGTATTAAAGAGTTCGGAATCCCATCTTTGCGTGCGCATGACCTTACAGACATCAGAATCGTATTGGGAATTATCTTCGTAAGTGCAGGCGGCCATGAAAGCGAAACCTTCCGCGTGGTCGGTCAGGGCGGTGAAATCGAGCGGGGTCGCCAGCTGGGTGACGATACCGTTACTGATTTTCACGGCCTCACCGCGGGCGAAGCGGTATGCGTCGCGTGGCCCGATGCGGTTTCCCCCCATGCCGTAAGCGTCGTGCGACCAACTCGTATGCACATGCAGATCACCGAAATAGACGTTAGTAGGCATACTGGCATCAGTGGGTGTCTCCGGCTGAGCGACGCGGGTCTCCGGAGTCGGCGAAGCGTCATCCTCGACGGACTTCTCCGAGCAGGCAGTTAGAAATACCGAAATCACCAGTGACAAGACAACCGAATAGGTGGGGCAAACAAACCGGACTGCGGGCATACGTCGTTTCGCTCTGTTTCAGTAGGAGGCTGTCGAGGATACTTGTGCAGCCACGTATACTGCAAACTTGGTTGACGGAGTATCGATATGGTTCACATTAACCCTGACGCAGAAACACTAGCGCAAATGGAGGACCGTGATCCGGACGAACCGGTGATCATGGTGAATCTCGTCAAGTTTCGGGACATGGCCGCGGAAGGCTTTGGCGTGGACGGTATGACGGGCCAGGAGGCCTACTATTATTATGGAAAGAAGTTCGAGGAACTCGATCTTGGATTCGTCAACGAGATCCTCTGGGCTGGTCCTGCCGAAACGATCATCGGTGACGAGGATTGGGATACCGTCACCGTGATTCGATATCCTACCCGTGGCAACCTTGTGACGATGTTCAAGAATCCTGATTTTCAGGCGCTATTGCGCATCCGTGCAGCCGGACTAAAAGACTCCCGCCTGATTGAAATGAGCCCGACTACCGCCTAACGGATTTTGGTTACACCGTTTAAGAAACTGATCTTCGGTGCTGCCTCGCTGTTTGAAAGATCGCCGCCCATGGATACACCCTTCGCATAGGCTTGTTCAATGGCGTTGTTCGCAGTCAGCAGTGTTGGATCAAAACTCGCAGAGCCAAAAAAGCGCACCTTTATGCGAGGCCCGCTGGTGCTGAACGTTTCCTTGCGACGCAACGCCGAAAATATATCCTCGCGGGTGTTGGACTCGGCCCATACACCGGCAAGACCCGAAGCCCCCCAGTACTGGGCGGCGGCGTTGGTATAGGTGCGACCATCGGTTGCGACGATGGGTTCTCGCGTGTCCGTTGCCCGCAAAACATTGTTCTGTACTTCATTAGCGTTTGCTTCATCCAGCGGCACCGAACCGCGTCGTTGGGGTGTGGCGTCATCAAGGCCGGTCTTGCTCCAGAAATTGTCTTCCTGATAAGACCCCGCTGCGACATGCGTATCGGATGAACCAATCACACCAAACTTGAATGGATTGACGCCCCAGCTTGCTTCAAGATGTCCACCGCCTCACTCGACGGTTTGCCCGGTTCTTCGGATCGCGAACAGCCAAAAAGTGTGAGTACAGCCAGGGTGCAAACGAACACTGGCGATAATTTCATAGAATTCTCCGTCACCACCACTGTGCCTCCGGACCCAATTCAGCGTTCCATGTGTCCCAGAGAGCACGCAGTTCTGTAAACTTTTCCGGCTCACGACTCGAGAGATCGTTGCTCTCACCGATGTCACGTTTCAGGTTGTAAAGCCGCATAGGCGTCACTTCTTTTCTTGACGCAGGGTACGGGAATTCATCGTCATCCATCTTGGCGGTGTACCTTACCAGCTTCCAATCGCCCTTGCGCACCGCCATTTGCCCCCAGGAACGCCAGTACAATACTTCGTGAGGATGGCGGTCGGATTCTCCCTTCAGGTAAGGCAGCAAGTTAACGCCATCGAGGTCCGATTCGGGCTTTGCGTCAACGCCCGCGGCTGCCAGTGCTGTAGGTAAAATATCAAGCGCGATGGCTGGTTTGTCGTATATCTCGTCTTTCGGCAGATGTCCCGGCCAGGACACCACGAAAGGAACGCGGATACCCCCTTCTAAGGTCGACCCCTTGGAACCTCTTAGCGGCGCGTTAGATGAGGCATTGTACGCATATCGCTGTACCGTCGGTCCGCCATTGTCGCTGATGAAAAAGACCAGCGTATCCTGCTCGAGGCCAGATCGCTTCAGTTGATCCATGACCCTGCCAATCGCTTCATCCATCGCCAGCGTCATCGCATTGTAGATTTTACGTACCGGATGGGTCACCGAATCGAATTTGGCCAGGCGGTCTTGTGTTGCATGCATAGGGGTGTGTACTGCGTTGAAGGAAAGATAAAGGAAGAACGGCTTCTTCTGATGTTGCTGTATGAATGAAACCGCCTCTCGTGCAAAGGCATCCGTTAGGTATTCCGGTTCCTCCACGCGCTCGGTGCCGCGACGAATCTGATGGTCTAAGGTGGCGCGACCCTCGGGTATCTCCCTAAAGTCTGGACCGGCGCCCGTTTCATCCGGAAATATAATGATGGGCCAGTCCGGAAAAAACACGTGTCCACCATCCAGAAAGCCGAAGAACTCGTCGAACCCCCGCTTCAACGGATGAAACTCAGGCGTAACACCCAGATGCCATTTGCCAACGATTCCTGTGACATAACCTGCTTCCCTCAAGCGATCCGCGATTGTTATTTCGTCGAGAGATAAACCGTTGCCAGGTACCGGTTCATGCCCGGCAGCAGCGAAACGTTGCTGATAGCGTCCAGTCAACAGACCCGCGCGCGACGGACTACACCAGGTGCCGGTTACATAGCCGTCGGAAAGACGCACGCCACTTGCAGCCAATGCATCAATGCTCGGAGTGGGGATATCCTTTACACCCTGAAAACCCAGATCCTCATAACCGAGATCGTCAGCAACAATGAGAAGAATGTTTGGCTTGCGCGTGGTCTCCGCTATTAACGAACCAGCCCAACATACTGCTATCATCCATGCCATGAGGTGACCTACCGATTTACCCAGTCGCACTCGCATAGTTCTCTTTCCTTGTCGTTAAGCACCGACTGAAAAGCAGCCAGACGATTTGTAGTCTACATGATCCAGGTTATGGGTGTGGCAAAAACGATAACGATTGATTATCAGGTGATAAGTTACGGTTAATGGACTGATGAACGATTTCGTTCGATAATTCTCTATAGTTTAAGAGACCCCATGCTATGCAGCAACCAGAAAATATACCCACAGTAACGTTATACGGATCACCCTGTTCTTTGTATACAGGCAGGGCGCGCAGCTATTTAATTAAGAACGGAATTGACTACCGGGAAACTGGCCCCACCAGCCAGCACTACGAAGACCACGTCCTGCCCGCTGCCGGTGGTAGGCGCGGCATGCCAACCATTGAGTTCGCCGATGGCGCGGTCATCAGGGACAGCGTCGCCATTGTTGATTATTTTGAACAAGAGGGTGGTCATCCGAATTCCCCGCAGACACCGAAACATAAAATCATCAACAGGTTGCTGGACGTTATCGCGGCGGAAGGCATGCTGCGTCCTGCGGTGCACTACCGCTGGAACTTTCCCGAGAACGAACCGTTGATACAGTTTCAGTTTGAACACATGACGCCAATAGATCCCGCCGTGGAGTTCACGGTGGAGGGTCGATTCGCTAAGATGCGGCAGGCGTGTATCGATCTTGGTGTGCCGGAAGAAAACCACGCCCTGGTTGAGTCTCTCTATTTCGATCTGGTTGAAAAACTCGACGCTCACTTCGCAAACTATCCACATTTGCTCGGCGGCAGACCTAGCGTTGCCGACTTTGGCCTGATTGCACCCATGTATGGTCACCTTGGGCGTGATATCAAACCGCTGTCAATCCTGCATGAACATGGCAATTGGGTGCTTCGCTGGGTCGAACGTATGAATCGACCGGAACCGGATGTCGGCGAGTATGAGAACCCGTTGGAAGACTACTTCGCCGATGATGAGATACCCGACACGCTGGTTGATGTGCTCAAACAGTTTGCCATTGATTTCGTGCCGGAGACCCTCGCCGCATGCGATGCGAATAACGAATGGCTTGCATCTGAGAATCCGGCTGCTGGCTCTGAAGTTCCAAGAGTTGCGGGCTTTGGTACCTTTGAGGTGAAGGGTAATGTCATACATGCGGGAGCGCAGCCTTTCAGGTTTTATCTGCTGAGACGTGTGCTGGATGAATACGAACAACTGAATGAGTCAGATCGAAGTGATGTGACGGAATTGCTCGAACGTTGTGACATGCTGCCGGTTATGGAAGCAAAGCTAACGAGGGACATTGGCCGCGATAACAATCTTGAAGTCTGGCTTTAATTCTATACAGAAACGATAGGCATCATCCGGAGATGCTCTGGTGCCAAACGCGTAGGCATCAAATTTCGCGTACTTGTGATCATAACCATGATGATTGATGACCAGTTTGCTGCGATCTACGTCGGTAGGAATCTTTCGGAACTCCGGGACCTCATCACCAAACGTGGGAAGGCCGGTAAAGGTCTCCTGTTCGCCGTCTATGGAGTAACCACCAGTCGTCACCAGGCCAAAGCGGCACTCACTGGCCGGTTTAGACAAGGTAACAAACGGATCACCGACCGTCGTAAACCAGGGGTATTCTGCAAAAGCTTCCCTCGCTTTGCCCTGCGGAAGCAGTGGTTTGGCAAACTCCACCCAGGATTCAAACTTGGGCTGCCAGTCGTCTAGTTGTGCGGCATCACTCATACGGAATTTTCCTCTTTGCTTTCCCCAACTACATTAAGTCTAACTGTCCACGTAGATAAAAGCATCTGCCAAGCTTTTCCCTTATAGCTTCTTCCTATCAAATGATATCTAGATGTGAATAGACACCTCTGATTCTTTGACTGATACTTAAGGCGTAGTATTACAGAGGCAGCAGGCATGAAAGTCCTTCGAACACCCGATGAACAATTCGAAAATCTTCCGGACTTCCCCTTCGAACCCCACTATCTTGAGATCGACGATGGAGAGGGTGGGCGTCTTCGGATGCACTACCTGGACGAGGGCCCGCGAGACGGCCCGATGGTCCTGTGCCTGCACGGCCAACCGGTCTGGAGCTACTCCTTCAGGAAGATGATCCCGCCACTCGTTGCGGCCGGGCATCGTGTGATCGCTCCGGATATTGTCGGCTTCGGACGATCGGACAAACCAACGGAAAAATCTGACTACACCTATGCACGACACGTGGATTGGATGCAGCAGTTTATCCTGGGTCTCGATCTCACTGGGATCACATTGGTGGGTCACGATTGGGGCGGCTTGATCGGCCTTCGAGTCCTGGCCCAGAACGTGGAGCGCTTTGATCGCGTCATCGCATGCAACATGGGACTCCACGACTTGCGGGATGTGCCGATGGAACGAGGCCCGTCGCTTCATAAGACCTTCGATGAGACGCCCGTTCTCTCACCCGAAGAGCTGATGCGCCAAGGAGAAGCGCTGACGCGCAAGATGATGGCAGAACCCGGCGCCGACCAGCGGACCGTTTTTTACCGCGTCTTCATGTTTTGGGCGAAACACTGTGCCGAGTATCCCGATTTCGATCCAGCAGGAATCCTTCGCCTCTGGCTCCGTGCCCCGACCAATGAACAACTTCGGGCGTACTCAGCACCATATCCCTCTGAAGCGTATATTCAGGGGGCGAGGCAGTTCCCCAGCCTGGTGCCGATCTTTCCCGATGACCCGTCCATTCCCGCCAATCGCCACGCCTGGGAGGTCCTGAACACGTTCGAGAAACCGTTTCTCACCGCGTTCGACAAGCCGGACTCACTTGAAGCGCCCCGGTTCCAGGAGGAAATTCCTGGCGCGAAAGGCCAGAACCATGTTGTCTTCGAGAACTCCGGGCACTACCCCCAGGACGATGTCGCCGAGGAATTCGCGCGCGTTGTTATCGAATTCGCCCGCATCACGTGAGAGCTCGAAAGAAACTAGTTGGGGACGTCGCGACGGTAGAGCAGCAGATCCAGAAGCGAGACGAGCGAGAACAGCACGAGGGCTAACACAAATCGGAGATCCGAATAGTTAATGTCCCCTTCAACGGGATAGACAAAGGTTTTGTCCAACGCAGCCACTTTGAAATCGTGCATACTCTCGAAAATCGGATCGGTTGCTATCTCCATCAGGTCGCGTCTGCTTCGATATCGCACCAACCCGGCTGAATCCCATGATTCGACATTCTCAATCCCGAGAATATCCAGTGATTGAAAAACCACCTTGCCCGCATAAACCGGATGACTGGCCCGACTAAGCATCGCTGGCCACATATGCTCCATATAGCGCCCCATAAGCTGGCTGGCACTTTCTCCCGGTTCTGCACCTTCAACATTGGGCGGTGACTCAGCCTTGTCGACGTTGTTCAGCATGATCAATTGCCGACCGGAATCCTCCTCCATAAATTTTCTCAGGAACGCGATGCGTTGTTCAGGTGTTCCGGTTGCACGCATCCTGGCTGTGAAATCATCGATTTCTTTTGTTGTCAGCGGCCCACCACCCGTGTACCAAAAGGCAAACACGAGGTATACCAACAGGGGTAACCCCCATAGGGCAGTACGTTTACTCACCATCACGGGTTATACCAGATCGGTGAACTCCAGGCGCGATCCTGTAGTGTCGTGTGCAAGTCTTCTCTCGGTACAACACCGGCCCGAATCGCGTCCCAGGTGCTCCAGCGACACTTTGGATTTTCCAGCACTCTGGCGTAGTAAAAGGCGTGCTGATCCCGATTGAATTCAGGGTCCTGCCACAACGCTTTCATTTCCGGATCGCCAACATCCTGGGGGATTTCACAGGTCTGAATATCAACCGTCGCGCCATTGTCCGGGCAGCGATGAGTTTTTGGATCGACCGTGCCGCCGTCAGAGCAGGCAACGTCGTAAACCATTTCCCTGGGTTCGCCATCCTCGATCCAGCCTTTGATAATCTGCAGTCGCTGTAGCGGCGCTGTGTCGGGGTCTCGCATGGCCCAGACAAAGAAAGAGGGCGCAGTGCTGCTGCGAGCAAGATCGCTCCCCATGGTGACGCCGTTAGCATAGGCTTCGCTGACAGCATTCGACGACTTGACGATTGCAGGATCAAAACTGGTCGAGCCGAAAAACCTGACTTTGATATGGGGTCCGCTGGTACTGAATGTTTCCTTGCGGCGAAATGCATCGTAAATAGCATCCCGGGTATTGGACTCGGCCCAGACACCGGCAAGGCCGGAGGCGCCCCAATAATTAGGTGCGCCGGTTGCATACTTTGGCTTCTCCGGTGGCGAGTCGGGGAGGGGCACAGAGCCTCGTCGGAAGGGTTCAATATCTCGACGACTAAGCTTGCCCCAGTAGTTGTCTTCCTCGAAAGAACCTGCGCCGTTGTGCGTGTCTGAAGCGCCAATCACACCGAACTTGTAAGGATTAAACCCGGCGGTTTCCTGCATGACCATCCCGTTGAGATAGGCTTCCCGCACATAACTGCCGGGAGGTCTTGATAAGTCAGGGGTGTTGATTTCGTACGGCATGATTTCGAAATCCGCCCATTCGTCATTGGGCGAGAGCATCGGGTGCGTGTCCGATGTTCCCTTGATCTGAGTGTTTTCCACCAGAGGTTCGTTGCGCATGCGCAGTTCTGCATAGTCGGCGTCCATCGGATCGCCGGCAAAGGTGGTCTTTTGAAACATCAAGCCGTCTGATCCGTTGGAGTTGTGCGGGATGGCAAGCGACTCCATGCCGTGTTCGCGCAGACCGTCCATCCATCGCCACAGATCCTCAGGGTTTAGAGAATCAAGGGATACGTGTAGCTGTTCAGGAACATTGCTGCCGCGGAAGATAACATTGCGGTGCAGGTTCTCCATGGTAGGACCAGTGGTCGTGAACTCGTAGCCAATAAAGGTGGTAAAGTTGCCGGGGTCGTTATGCCGCTCGGCAGATTCTATGATCTCCTGCCATGCGGAAGCTGCAATATTGCGGTCGTCGAGTTCGTCGGGAGTTGGATCCGCCGTCACAGTGCGATTAGTCACGTACCGGTGCAACCAACCCATCGCCTTCAGTGAACCCTGATAGTCAGTCGCCTGTTTCACAAGTGGCGCCATCTCATGACTGGCGTATGGCGAACCCTCTCTTTCCAGCTCGCGCATAATTCCAAGGTACATTCCGTGGTCAGTGACGGCGACAAAGTCCAGCGGCTTTTTCATCTTCATCACAAAACCGGACGCATGTTCTATTGCACCGCCTTTGCCAAACAGGTAGGCATCGTCAGGTGTACGGCGGGTGCCGAATATATAGGCATCCATCGAGAGCATTGTGTGCACATGGGTGTCGCCGAAGTAGGCGTTCTTTTGGGGATTGGAGGCAACCGAATCCTCAGGTGGAGCAACAGGGGAGGCAGGCTCGGTCGGTTTATCATCCTGACATCCTGTTAGCGTTAACGCGACAAACATTACAAAACCCAACTTTCTCATAGCCGATCCTTTCCCAGTATTCATCGTGAGCGCTATTTATCAGGCCTCGGATTATATCGGACATCTCTAATGTGAGAATAACAGTATTAACGTATCTCATGCACCAGCGCCGCGAACAATCCCTCGATGACTACCACACAGAGCTATTGGACCAGTATGAAGTGGTCTACGAATAGCTGCATTTTTAACGCCCTCTGCTAGCTGACCAAAACCCGTAGGTGAGCTTGATGGGCAGACAAACGCTGTCGGCTTCAGGTGTTGGCATCACACAGACCTCGAATGGTACTATTCGGAAGAGACGCATCATAGAGGCAAGGCGCGCGCAAAGGAAACAGGAATATTTTTCAGATAATTCATAACAATGGGTTATCGATCGATACCCTAATGTGAATAGACGTCCCTCCTGATATATGCAAAACTATCAGGGCGGTCTCTGCAGGGGGCATTGATCTTTCGAATCAAGTATGAGGATCAACATGAAGAATTCAACGATGGTAAGTCTGGCGACGCTGGTTTTCGTCGTATGTGGTAGTAATGTAGTTTTCGCACAACAAGCAGGAGACGCTGCTGAAGAACAAGTGATAGAGGAAGTGCTGGTTACGGCAACCCGCCGCACCGAGAACTTGCAGGACGTGCCAATCTCCATCTCCGCGGTACGGGCGGAGGACATTGTCGCTACCGGTAGCGTGGATTTGCAGGATGTGGCACTCCAAATTCCCAATCTGGTATTCGCCGAAGTGGTTAACCAGGGGCTGGCGTTTATTTCGATTCGCGGCATCAATTCCCGGACTGAACCGTCGGCGATAGGATTCGATTCGAGCGTTGGCGTCTATGTAGACGGCGTGTTTCACTCCCGCCAGTTCAATGCCAATGTCAATATGGGCGAGATAGAACGGGTAGAAGTTCTGCGTGGCCCCCAGGGTACGCTGTTTGGTCGAAATACCATCAGTGGCGCCATCAATATCACGAGCAAGAAACCTACGACAGATCAGGTTTATGGGAACGTCTCGGTCGATGTCGGTGACCGCGACATGATTCACGTCCGTGGCAGCGTGAACGTTCCGATCATTGACGACACGCTGGCCGTCAAGGTGTTTGCTGAAAGCTACGACATTAATGGTTACGTGACGAACATAACGACGGGTAACGATGATCTCGGTAGCAAAGATAAAACCAGTGCCCGCGTTCAACTGCGATACACACCAAATGATCAGACCACCATTGACCTTTTGCTCAGTGCATACGAGTCCGATTCCGTGGACTATTTTTTCGAACACATAGATGGGCCGGCATCGGATGATCGCCAATTCACTACCACCAATAACACTGAAAGCACCTCAAGAGTAGATTTGTTCAATACTTCAGTTGCAATTCAACATGAATTTGCAAACGGCTATACCCTTAACTCAACTACGGCCTGGCTGGAAGATGAGCTGAACTTCAGCGCGGACGTAGAAGCCACGGCTAACCCGGTGATTGGCATCGAGTCGTTCATCACCGACGAACTGTTTAGTCAGGAATTGCGCCTTGCGTCACCCGCTGATCGCAGTTACGACTTTATTGCCGGTTTTTACTACGACGATGAGCAAGGTAGAAACACGGATGAAATCTTTGTCGGCGGCGGTTTTCCCTTTCCACCGATACGCGACTCAAGTATTAAGCGAGGCGGCAACACGCTGGATCGAGAAAGTTGGGCGGTATTCTCCCACGCAAATTTTGACCTGAACGAACTGACGACGCTATTCGCTGGTGCGCGTTATACCGACGAAACGAAAAAACAGAAGTCCCATCCTTCCTCCTGTGTGAACCCGTTTACTTGCATCATCCTGGGTAATCCTGCACTCACGACAGTCACTGATGCGCCGGTCGACGTAACAATGGAAGAATGGACGTTCACTACAGGTCTGCGTTATCACATCAATCAGGATGTCATGGTTTATGGCAGCATTGGCACGGGGATAAAGTCCGGCGCATTTAACAACACCACTGACCCGGTAGGTGATTTTGCTACACGCAACCTGATCACCGACCCTGAAGAAGTGACCAGTTACGAGTTAGGCGTAAAATCAAGTTGGCCGGAGCATCATCTCAATGTGAATCTAGCCGTGTTCTTCATGGACTACGAAGATCTGCAGGTGCGCCTCGGTTGTAGCAGTTGTGGGCCGGGTGGAATTGGGGAAAGATACCTGTCTAATGCGGGGACTGCCAGTGGCCAGGGGTTTGAATTGGAAGTCGTTGCATTACCAACCGATAGCCTTAAATTGACGGCAGGGGTTGGTTTCATGGACACAACTTACGATGATTTGAAAGATGTGGAAGACCTGCGTCGGGGCGGATTTTTCGATGCCGGCGGTAATGAATTACCACTCGCACCCAATTGGACAATAAACGCATCGGCTCAGCATACAACGGATATGGCCGGCGGTACGCTCACGTCCCGGCTTGATATTGGCTATGTGGCTGACCGTTTTTCAGATGCCTCTTTCCATAACCATCCCGACGATATTCTGCCGTCGCAGACTTTGGTGAGTGGTCGAATAAGCTACCGATCTGCTGGGGATAGCTGGGGGGTCTCGGTGTGGGGCAAGAATCTCACCGACGATGACAGTATGGTTTACCGCGCGTTTGGGGCTGCATTTCTCCCTTTTGCAACAAAAAGGGCGCAGTTCCAGGAACCCAGAACCTACGGTGTGACGCTCGATCTCAGGTTCTAAGTTGATGGGGTAGTCGTCGCGGCTGATCAAGACGCACTACAACGGCGACGAGATCGAGTGGCACATATAGCCCGCGTCTGCTGCTCCGTGAGCACCCCCTTTTTCTTTAATACCGTACGCATAACACAGTGTTATCGCTCGATAGTTTTCTCGTTATAGACATGGTTTTTGTCTTGCGGGAGACTAGCGTCGGAGCTGTAGTAACATAAGGAGTGATAACTTGGTTCACACGTTGTTTGGTTCGTATAGTCGATTACTCATTCTATTTGCAGCACTGTCTGTTACGTCGGTACTGCAGGCGGATGATTTGCCCTTCACCCGCGACATTGATGTGATCTACCACAAGCAGGGTGGCTATGCCCTGACCATGGACCGGCTCACACCGAGGGGTGAGGCCAACGGTGCTGCGGTGATCGGGGTGATAAGTGGCAGATGGATATCAAAGCATGAATTCCTGGCGCCCCAGGTCGCGGATCAACTCCCTGGTATTGCCGGGGGTATCCTCAACCCAACGGAATTACTACGGCGTGGTTATACCGTCTTCTATGTGGTCCATGGTGCCCAGCCGTTATTCACCATTCCCGAAATTCATGCTCACCTCAGTGCTGCCGTCAGGCACATTCGTCACAATGCCGAACGCTACGGCGTTGATCCGTCGCGCATTGGCATCATGGGCGGGTCGGCCGGTGGTCATCTTTCACTGCTCCAGGGTACCAGAGGTCTGATTGCCGATGACAACCCGAAGACACAGGCAGAGCAAAGCAGCCGGGTACAGGCAGTGGTGTCCTATTTTCCGCCGACCGATTTTGTTAACTACGGTGCGTTGGGGCAGTTTTTTATCGATTACATGACGAAGGCTAGTGGCAATAATTCCCTTCAGACACTGGACCTCGCAGACCACGATGACAAGAACTTTCTTCGCAACAAAGTTAAAGATGAAGCAAGGCTGACTCAACACTATCGGGACATTGCACCTTATTACCATGTCAGTGCCGATGATCCTCCTACATTACTGATTCATGGCGATGCGGACGATCGAGTGCCTGTTCAGCAGTCGGAGCGCATCGCAGAGAGGTTCCAGGCCGAAGGGGTGGTACACAAGCTGCAACGCAAGGCCGGTGGTGCTCATGGCTGGACACCTGACGACGAAGAACTGAACCTGGTCGCTGACTGGTTTGACACTCATCTGGCTAGAGAACCCAAAACAGAGGAGAACGCTGTCGACCTGGAAGTTGAAGTCACCGGCGGCGCGATTCGAGGCATTGAGGTGGCGGGCCTCAAACAATACCTTGGTATTCCCTACACCGCGCCGCCTGTAGGTAATCTTCGCTGGGCGCCACCGGCACCGGTTGTTCCCTGGAAAGGTGTTCGCGATGCGAGCGCGCCGGGTCCTATATGCCCACAGCGTAAGGGTGGTTCGGGCGTTGCATTTTATAGTGGTCCCCCTCCCGGTACACCCAGACCGGAACAGAACGAAGACTGTCTGACCTTGAACGTATGGAGCAAGGCGACCCGTACCGATGAGGCCCGACCAGTTATGGTATGGATACATGGCGGCGGCCTGGTGGGAGGCTCGAGTGCCAAGCTCACCGGTAGGTTGCTCGCTGAAAAAGGTGCCGTCGTGGTATCAATGAATTATCGGCTTGGACAATTGGGATTTTTCGCCCATCCCGAACTCAGTGCTAAGAATCCCAAAGGTGTTTCGGGCAATCAGGGTTTTCGCGATCAGATACAGGCATTACAGTGGGTGCGCGACAACATCGGGAAATTTGGTGGTGACCCGAACAACGTGACTATCTTTGGTGAGTCTTCCGGCGGTACCAGCGTTGCCGTACTGCAGGCGAGCCCACTCGCAAAAGGTTTGTTTCATCGTGCAATCGGCCAGAGTGGCGCACCGTTTCACCCCATGCGCCACCGCATCCGCGACTACAGCTTCGCCCCTTCCGGCGAGTCAAATGGATTGCGTTTTGGCGCGGCCCTCGTGGGCGAGGACGCGGACCAGTCTCTTGCCGCACTGCGCAAGGTGCCGGCGGACAAAATCCATGAAGTGACTCAATCCAGTCAGGCCTTCCGCGTCTATGAATATTTTGCCATGGTCGATGGCGAAGTGCTGCTGGAGGATGTGGCCACCACCTTCGCAAACGGGAAACAAAATGATGTGCCCACACTGGTGGGTGCAACGTCCGATGAGACCTCCGTGCCCGTGGATCATTTGTCGACAATCATGGGGACCGGCATCAAGGGGTTTCAGCGATTTACTGCGTCCATGCTGCCCGGGATCAGGGATGAAATCCCGACCTATTATCCTGCGACGACCGACGAGCAGGCGATGCAGTCCTGGCGAGACCTGTTCAATAATCTGAACTTCCATTATCCAATGAGAGCCTGGGCCAGGGGTATGGAGCACGTCAAGAGCGACGCCTATTTGTACTGGTTTTCCTGGCGTCCACCCATACCCAATACCGATCACATTGGTGCATTTCACGGTTCTTTTCAGATGTATCTGTTCGGTAACCTGAAAGCCTATAAAGCCAAGCCGACTGACGCAGACAGACGATTTTCTGAAATGCTCGCTGAAACCTGGGTCAGGTTTGCGCGGACCGGTAATCCCAATGGGGGCACCCTGCCAGAGTGGCCGGCATTCACCGTGGAGAATGAAGCGTATATGGAACTCGGCGCAGCGCTTCGAGCTGGTAACAACCTTGAAATGCCGCGGGTGGATTTAATCGGCGAGGCCTGGGCCAAGCGTCGGCATGCCGCCATGGGTGGTGAGGGTGAGTTCAAAGCCGGTGAACGGTTGTGGTAAATACACCAATGACACAATGCACAGAATTCGGGGGACAGAGTACCTAACTCAATTCGAAGGGCTTTCCTTTCGTGTCTGTTCGCGCCTGAGTTTGTTACTGGCTGCAAACAGATTGATAGTAGGTGCGACAAGGGAGCTGACGACCGGCAATCAGGTATACTCTACCTCGAATTCGACGCGGCGCGCTATGCCGGAACACCCAAGAGGCGCTGCCGCTGCCGGATCACCGTGCGGCGATTCCACTCTCTTGCCCACAACCCGAGTACCACGTTCGTGAACGCCGCCGCCGCGAAGATGCCGACGTGGCCGAACCAGTGCCGGGCGAGAAACGCCAGCGGGACGTAGAAAACCCCCAGCCGCAGCAGCGACAGCACGAGCGGCGGCAGCGGCTTGGACAGGGCGTTGAAGGCGCCGTTGGCGGTGTTGAACATGCCGGCGAAGCCGATGGTGATCGGGATGATGTACAGGTAGCTCGTTGCCGTGGCGACGACCTCGGCGTCGTCCCGAATGAGCGTCACGAACAGTTCTCCGCCCGTCCACATGATGACGGCCGCGATGACGCCCCAGACGAGGCAGTAACGGTAGCACAGGCGCAGCGCCTCGTCGACGCGATCGAAGCGCCGGGCACCCCAGTTCTGACCGACCAGCGGCGCGGCGTTGGAGGCGATACCGATCACCACCATGAACACCACCGACTCGATGCGCGAGCCGATGCCGAAGCCGGCGACGACGGCCGCGCCGAATGGCGCCAAGAGTCTGGTCACCACCGCCGATGCCAGCGGTTCGATGATGTTGCTTGCCATGGCGGGCAAGCCGACATGAAGGATTTCCCGGGCCGACGTCGAGAACCGCATCAGCGAGGCGCGGATGATGCGTTCCTTGAAGCAGAACCAATACACGCCGATCAGAAACGATGACGATCGCGCGATCACGAACGACCAGGCCGCACCTTCCACTCCTAACGCCGGCAAGCCCAGCCAACCGAAGATCAGAAACGGCCCGATGAGTACCTGCAGGATCGATCCGGCTGCAATGACGATCCCCGGATAGACGGGATCGCCGATGGCCCGCATCAGGCCGGTTCCGACCATGGATAAGCCGAACAGCGGATAGCCGATCGCGGAAATCCGGATGTAGGCAACGACGAGGTCGAGCACGCCCTCACGGGCGCCCATCAGGTGGAACAACGGTCGTGCGAAGGCCAACACGAGCACCGAGCAGAGGATGTTGAAGGCTAACACGAGCAACAGGCCATGGGTGGTGAGGAAGGCCGCACGCTCTCGATCCCCTCCCCCAATGGCCCGCGCGAGAACGGCGCCGATCCCAACGCCGATGCCGCGGGTCGCGGCGCCGATGACCATGAGCACGGGAAATGCGAAGGTGACCGCAGCGATTGCCTCCGTGCCGACCCGGCCGAGGTAGACCGTCTCTACAAAACTCGCCAGCGTCATGGCGAGAAAACCCAGGATCATGTACCCCGAAAGGCGCATGAGATGGCGAGACAGGTCGCCCTCGGTAAAGCTCGCGGTGGCGGACTTGGAACCGGCATCCATGCGGTTCACACTAAACGATTCCAACTCTTGCAAGGAGCAACCATGAACAAACGGTTCGCGGCGACGTCACCCACATGGACCACTTGGCGACCCACGCCGATGCCATGGCCGACTTAGCAGAGATTGCGCCGATCTGGATCGCCACGGCCCCCAGGGGCAACCCCAACAGGACAAGACCCGAGCGTTGGCGCCACTCCAACAGGCCGATGTCGCAAACAAGGCCCGAATAGAGGGGAAAGACGATGAAACCGGCGAGTGCCCAGTGCCACAGCCGGAGCGGCCAGTCCCAGATCGTGGGATCCGGTTTCATGCATAGGGCCTGCCGTCCTTGTGCGAGAACGGGCCGCCAGCCCCGCGACCCCTGATCTGCATGTCGATATCGGGATAGTCCACGTCATCGTCGGCCCGGCGGCTGCCGACCTCAAGGTAGGTCACCGACTGTTCGGTCTCATTGACCAGATGATGGCCGTTCGCCTCGCCGGCCGGGAAGCCCGCACACATGCCCGGTTCCAGTGGTGTGCGACCCTCGTCGGTCACAAGTGTCGGGCAGCCATCGAGGATGTAGACAAGTTCATCCTCCGCCGAGTGCCAATGCCGCTGCGACGACCATGCGCCGGGTGGCAGGATGACGACGTTGACGCCGAAGTCGGTGAGCCCGAATGCGTCACCCAAGGCGTGTTTCTGCCGGTCGGCGCAGGGCACGGAAAACGGGTTCGGATACCCGCTGCCACGACGCGGGGGAACGGCGGCGGCGACAATTGCCGTGGGCTTGGTCTCGCTCATGGGTGCTCCAACAAGGGTACCTTTACGTACAACAATATCGTGGGCCATGTATGTATTTCTCCGAAAGAATAGTCTTCGTATCAGGACAATTTGAATGTCAGTATACCCTAGGGCAGCAGCCTATTGTCCAAACACCCGGATGCGCTTGAGTAGTGAAATTTTTCTCCAGAGTAATTCCGGCCTGTTCCATCGGCACAGGAGTCGCTAACGCAAAGAGCCAGCCCCTTGCGGGGCAGTCTCACCAAGGGGATGAACGAAAAGAAAAAACGGTTAATCAAAAAGGGGCTTTGGCGAAAATCGAGAAAGTGCTATTCTGTATCAATAGTATGATTTCCCCCGCAACCCCTTGGAGGCTGTTTTATGGGCACAACACGGAAAACAATCACAGTCACCGATCAACAAGACAACTGGATAAAGTCGCAAATTGCAGCCGGACAGTTCACCAATGACAGCGAATATGTCCGCGACCTGATCCGCCGCGATCAAGCAAGCCAAGCCGATATTGAAGCAATCCGCGCCGCACTCATCGAGGGCAAGGAAAGCGGAGAGCCGCGACCGTTCGATAGCAGTCAATTTAAACAAGAAATGGCTGCCAAGCATGCCGGTCCGTCCGGGGGCTGATGGTCTCGCTGCGCCAGGAGGCTGTCCGAGAACTGCGACCGTAGCGAGGGCGAGACTGTCTTGCGTTCCAGGCATAACTTTCAATCTCCAATTGGGATAAGAATGAATAGAGGCAACTCTCTACCAGGTACAGCCGTTTTGTTTCTTGTGGTGTTATGTGTTGGCTGTACCGACAGCCAGGAGACAGGCGAAGCGTCCGGTGTCGGCGCCGAAACTACCGACGTGACAGTGGACGATAATCCTGGCAGTACTGATGACGCTAACCCAGAACGGAATGCTTACTTTGGCGATCTGCACGTACATACCGCAAACTCCTTTGACGCATTTGTCCTTGGTACACTGCTATCCCCTGACGACGCCTATCGCTTTGCGAAGGGCGAGGCTTTCCAGCACCCGGCAGGGTTCGAGATGAAAATACGCGAGCCATTGGATTTCTATGCGGTGGCTGATCATGCGTTCTATCTTGGTATCACACGTGCCATGGCAGACCCAACAAGCCCAATGTCCAAACATCCGGATGCCAGGGCTTTGACCACGGTGGAGACGCACAAGGACCGTATGAACGCTTTCCGCGTCGGCGGACAGTTCTCTAACCCAAAGAGCCCACGTTTCCGTGAAATTGACGACCCGGTGACCAGTCGTGCTGCCTGGGAGGAGAATATCTCTGCAGCCAACAGGCACAATGATCCCGGTCGATTTACCACCTTCATTGGTTATGAGTACACACCCGGGGGTTTGCATAGGAATGTCATTTTCAAGGGAGCAACGGCACCCGAAAGACCGTTCTCTCAATTTGATTCCCTCAATCCGGAAGACCTTTGGGCATGGATGGACGGACTGCGTGAACAAGGCATGGAAAGCCTGGCGATACCGCACAGTTCAAACCTGTCCAGTGGTCGGATGTTCAGCCTGCGTGATTTCGCCGGCAATCCCTTTGACGCAGATTACGCATCGATGCGTATTCGTAATGAGCCCCTGGTTGAAATCAGTCAAACCAAAGGTACGTCTGAAGCTCACCCCGCACTATCTACAAATGATGAGTGGGCGGAGTTTGAAATAATGCGGCTGCACACGAGAGGACGAGTATTGACGCCAACCGGTAGTTATGTCCGTGAAGCGCAATTGAATGGTCTGAAAATGGCAGAAGAGCAGGGGTTTGATCCATTTAAAGTGGGCGTGATTGGTTCCAGTGACACCCACAATGGCACCGGTAGCGGCGATGAAAGTGACTACTGGGGTGTCGTCGGTAAGATGGACAGCGATGGTATCGGTCGCGGTTCACTCCGGGATAGCACTGGTGCATACGCGCAAGGCTCTGAACGCGCCGTTACGTTCAGTGCTTCAGGTTTGGCGGGTGTTTGGGCGGAACAGAACACCCGCGATGCCATCTATGAAGCCATGCGCCGCAAGGAAACCTTTGGCACCAGTGGCACCAGAATCAAGGTGCGGCTTTTCGCGGGTTACGACCTGCCTGCCATCGACAGTAAGAATCTGGCTAACGAAGCCTACGCGGGTGGTGTGACCATGGGCGCAGACCTCGTAGCAATGGATGATCAGGCACCTGCATTTATCGCATGGGCGCTGCGTGATCCGTTAAGCGCACCTTTACAACGGGTGCAGGTTATCAAGGGCTGGATTGCGGAAGGCGAAATCCAGGAGAAAGTGTTTGATGTGGCGTGTTCCGATGGGGGTGTAGTCGACCCGGTGACCCATCGTTGTCCTGACAATAACGCCAGGGTGAATCTGACCGACTGCAGTATTGTAAAAGGCACCGGCGCCCCGGAACTGAAAGCCCGTTGGCGCGATCCTGAGTTTAACGCTGATCAGCGAGCCTTTTACTATGCGCGCGTGTTGGAAGATCCCGTTTGCCGCTGGTCAACCTGGGATGCACTTAGCGCGGGGATAGAGCCTCGAGAAGGCGTTGCCAAAACCATCCAGGAAAGGGCATGGTCTTCACCCATCTGGTATATACCCTTGGGGTTGGAGTAAAGTGCCAGAGTAAAAGGAACCCAAACTATGCAGCAAGCATCCACAAACGTCTTACTCCGGCACTTTACTCTGACCCCAGCTATCCCGAACGGCGTACTTGGGCACTTTACTTTAATCCTGTGTTTGCTCGTCTGTACCGGTTGCGCTGAAGAACTGGATGAACAAGCGGCGGAACAATCCTCAGCACAATCCGCTCCGGATCATAATCAATCCCCACTCCAACGCTTTCAGAAGCTCGCCTACGATATGCCAGCGGATATTGTCACTGTCGATCCGTCAGCCAATGCTGAACGTAACGCCTACTTTGGTGACCTGCATGTTCACAGCACCTATTCGTTCGATGCGTTCTCCTATGGCACCATCGCCACACCCTATGATGCCTACCGCTACGCGAAAGGCGCCAGGCTCAGGCATCCCGGCGGCTTCGATGTTCAATTGAGGGAACCACTGGATTTTTATGCGGTCACTGATCACGCGTTGTATATCGGCGCAATGAATGCAGCAGCTGATCCCTCGACGGAATTCTCGCAGTACGAGCCCTTTAAGATGCTGCACAATCTGAACTCACCCGATAGAGAGGTGGGCCTGGATGTACGCGCGAGGGCCATGCCGACGTTTATTTTTTCGACGTTTACCGGTATAGACGAAGGCGCCTTCGATCTTGAGGCAGTCAACAAAATTTCCCGTGATACCTGGTCCGACATCGTTGCCGCGGCGCAGCAGCATAATGATCCGGGTAAGTTCACGACGTTTGTGGGTTATGAGTACACGAGCAGCTCTGATCAGCAGGGTAATCTGCATCGCAATGTAATTTTCCGTGGTGCCGACAAACTCCCGGCCATACCATTCTCGCGCCTGCACAGCAGGAACCCGGAAGGCCTGTGGGACTGGATGGATGGCCTGCGCGAGCAGGGCATTGAAGCACTGGCGATCCCGCATAATGCCAATGGCTCCAATGGAGCCATGTTTGAGTTGGTTGATTGGGCGAACAATCCGATGGACGAGGCGTACACCCGTCAGCGCATTCGCAATGAGCCGCTGATAGAAATTACCCAGATCAAGGGCACTTCGGAAACACACCCGGCACTGTCTCCCAATGATGAGTGGGCTGATTTCGAAATCATGGCCTATAAAATCTCTATCGATGAGACCAATCCCAGCGAGCCGAAAGGGTCCTATGCCAGGGATGCGCTCAAGAACGGCCTTAAGTTCCAGGAAAAGGGAATAAGTAATCCCTACAAATTTGGTTTTATCGGTTCATCGGATACGCACAACGCATACATATCAGACGATGAGTCCAACCATTTCATGAAAATGGGTTTAAGGGACTCCACGCCTGAGCTCCGGGGTTCCGTGCCGCTTACAGGGCAGGCGCTCGAAGACGCACAGAAGGTGATGGCAGAGCTTAACGAGGAGGAATTGCCACCATTCATGGAGGTGGGTGGTGAACTATACGCAAGAAGACCGCAGATTCTGTGGGGTGCCTCAGGGCTTGCGGTGGTGTGGGCAGAGGAAAACACCCGCGACGCGATTTACGACGCATTTCGGCGTAAGGAGACGTTCGCGACCTCCGGCGCACGGATGAAAATACGTTTCTTTGGCGGCTACGGCTTTGATGAAGCCACGTTAACTGACGATGATATGGTGGCGCGTGCCTATGCGGAAGGTGTATCGATGGGCTCCGACCTTCCCGCAAAGGATGATGCTGCGCCTTCCTTTATTGTCTGGGCGATGCGGGATGCGTTATCAGTACCGCTGCAACGTTTACAGGTCATCAAAGGTTGGACAAATGATGGTCAGCATCATGAGCAGGTTTACGATGTTGCCTGTTCCGATGGGAACCAGGTTGACGCTGACACCCACCGGTGTCCGGACAATGGCGCCAAGGTCAATCTCAGCGACTGCTCAATATCGAGGGATGTTGGTGCGGCAGAATTAAAAGCTGTCTGGACAGATCCGGACTTCAATCCGGATGATCACGCATTCTATTACCTGAGAGCGCTGGAGAACCCGACCTGTCGCTGGTCGACGTGGGATGCACTTCGCGCCGGGGTAGAACCCAGAGAGGATGCGCCAAAAACCATCCAGGAAAGGGCATGGTCTTCACCCATCTGGTATATACCCGTGGGGTCGTACCCGTGGGGTCGGAGTAAAGTGCCGGAGTAAAAGGAAACCAAACTATGCAGCAAGCATCCACAAACGTCTTACTCCGGCACTTTACTCTGACCCCAGTGCTACTGGCGTTGATGGCCAGCTGTACCGATATGCCGATGACTACCGAATCGTCGCAGGAAGTAGGCCTGGAAATGGCAGTGTTCGGCGGTCTCGTTCGCGGCATTGTTGATGAAAATGGCGTCAAACAGTATCACGGCATACCCTACGCGGCGCCGCCCGTGGGAGACCTTCGCTGGGCGCCACCGGCGCCAGTGACACCCTGGACAGGCGTTCGCGATGCCAGCGAGCCTGGTCCGATCTGTATACAGCACGAAAAGGCGGGTGTTGCCTTTTATGATCCTCCTGCGGACAGGGTCTTGCCTGAACAAAGCGAAGATTGTCTGACATTGAATGTGTGGACTATGGTGACTCGACGCGACGAGGGACGCCCGGTCATGGTGTGGATTCACGGTGGTGGATTAGCAGCCGGTTGGGGCGCACGGAGTGCAGGCCCACTGCTTGCCGAGAAGGGCGCAGTGCTTGTTTCATTCAACTATCGCCTGGGCCGGCTTGGCTTTCTCGCACATCCGGAACTGAGTGCAGAGAATCCGAAAGGAGTCTCCGGGAATCAGGGGTTTCGCGATCAGATCCAGGCCCTCGAGTGGGTACGTGACAACATCGCGCAGTTTGGCGGTGATCCGGGCAACGTCACGATATTTGGGGAGTCCGCAGGAGGTACCAGCGTTTCCGTGATGCAGGCAAGCCCAATGGCGCGAGGGCTCTTTCACCGTGTGATCGGCCAGAGTGGTGCTGGCTTCCACCCCATGCAGCACCGGACGCGAAACCAGTCTTTTATTTCCTCCGGTGAGGCCATTGGTCTGCAGTTTGGCGCCGCGCTCGTAGGTGAACAGGCGGATCAGTCGCTCGCGGTATTGCGTGAGGTTCCTGCACAGAAAGTGCTGGAGGTGTCGGGATCAAGCCCCGCATTTAGCACCTATGAGTACCTGCCTACCGTTGATGGTGAGGTATTGGTGGAAGACGTCGGGACGACCTTTGCCAACGGCCGCCAGGCTGATGTGCCGGTGATGGTTGGCTCTGCCTCTGACGAAGGTGCTGCGGTACTGGAACACTTTATGCGATTCCTGGGTCCCGGTTTAAAAGGATTCAACATGTTCGGTGCCGCCATGTTGCCCGAGGGCAGGGACGAAATTCCGGAATACTATCCCGCAACAACGGACGAAGATGCCATCCCATCCTGGCAGAACCTGTTCACCGATATAACGTTCACCTACCCGATGCGCGCCTGGGCAAGGAGCATGGACGACCTGAAGAGTGAAGTGTATCTATACTGGTTTACCTGGCCCGTGTCGCTGGCTGGAGGTAAAAATTATGGCGCGTTTCACGGTTCCTCTCAGATATACGTGTTTAGTGATTTTGATCTGATGCACGAGGTGGCGCCCATGGATGCGGATGTAGAGTTCTCACATCTTATAGCGGATACCTGGGTCCGGTTTGCGAAAACCGGCAACCCCAATGGTGGGTCGTTACCTGAGTGGCCTGCCTTCACGCCGGAAAACGAAGTCTACATGGACCTCGGCTTAAGGCCGCGGGTTGGCCATCATCTGCGAATGCCACAGATGGCATTGGTCGAAAGAGCCTGGGATAAACGTCGCGCAGCCAATTTGCTGGCTAATCCTGAAAGAACAGCCTACTTTGGTGACTTGCACGTGCATACCACCAACTCGTTCGATGCATTCCTGTTTGGTGGTACGGCAACAATTGAGGAAGCCTACCAGTTTGCCAAAGGTGCGCCGGTTACGCACCTGGCCGGCTATGAGATGAAGCTGAAGGAGCCATTGGATTTTTACGCGGTGACCGATCATGCGTTTCTGATGGGTGCGATGACGGCGATGAAGGACCCGACCGATCCGATGTCCAGACATCCGGATGCCAAAGCACTGACAAATCTCAAAACCCGCGAAGATCGTATCAGGGCATTTATGATTGCTCGGCAGTTTATTCTCCCGGGGCCCCGCTATCGTGAAATCGATGATCCACGGACGATCCAGTCGACCTGGGCGAAGATTATTGAAGCCGCCAATCGGCACAACGATCCGGGTCGATTTACCACTTTCATTGGTTATGAGTGGTCATCGGCGCCGCAGTCACAAAATCTGCATCGCAACGTTATTTTTAAGGGCGAAAAGGCGCCGGTGGCACCGTTCTCCAGGTTTATATCGTCTGATCCGGAAGACCTGTGGCGATGGATGGATGTGCTGCGGGAGCAGGGCCTGGAGTCCCTCGCGATTCCGCACAATGCCAATGGATCAGGCGGCCAGATGTTTAGTTTGATGGATTTTTCAGGTAACAGTCCTCTAGATGCTGATTATGCGCAGCGCAGGGTACGTAATGAGCCGCTGGTTGAGATCACCCAGGTTAAGGGCACGTCCGAAACTCACCCCGCCTTGTCGCCGTATGACGAGTGGGCAGATTTTGAGATTATGCCCTATCTGGTAGGCACATCCAGGGTTGGCAAGGTCAGCGGCAGTTACGTTCGTGAAGCCTGGCTTAATGGTCTTAAATTGTCCGAAGAGCAGGGGTTCGATCCATTTAAATTTGGCGTCATCGGCTCCAGCGATTCCCACAATGGCAGCAGCGGTGGCACAGAAGACGACTTCTGGGGCAAAATGGGCATAGTCGATGGTATTGCCAAGACGCGCGGCTCAGTACCATTGGCCCCGGGTGAGGACTTCCATCCTGCTGAGGACTTGCTGGTCGATCCCGTCAACATGAGCTGGGGTTCAGCAGGTCTGGCTGGCGTCTGGGCTGAGCAGAACACACGCGACGCCATCTATGAAGCCATGCGTCGCAAGGAAACCTTTGGTACCAGCGGAACCAGAATCAAGGTACGGTTCTTTGCGGGTTACGATCTACCGTCAATCGATAACAAGCAGGTGATCAGTAAAGCCTATGCCGGTGGAGTACCGATGGGCGCCGACCTCGCGGCTGAGGCTGATAGAGAACCCTCGTTTATCGTATGGGCACTTCGTGATGCGTTGAGTGCGCCACTGCAGCGGGTACAGATCATCAAGGGATGGGTAGACGAGGGCGAGATCCAGGAAAAAGTCTTCGATGTGGCGTGTTCTGACGGTGGGGTGGTTGATCAGGTGACTCATCGTTGCCCTGACAATAATGCGAAGGTGAACATCGAGGATTGCAGCATCAGTGGTACCGGTGCTGGCGAGCTAAAGGCCCGGTGGCGTGACCCGGAGTTCAATGCCGATCAGCGTGCTTTCTACTACGCACGTGTCCTGGAAGATCCGATCTGTCGCTGGTCTACCTGGGATGCGGTTCGCGCAGGAGTAGAACCTCGAAAAGATTTTCCAAAGACCATCCAGGAAAGGGCCTGGTCTTCGCCTATCTGGTATATGCCGGGGTCGTAAGGCAGGGAAGTTGATGGTCATTCGCTTTGTATGTCTGTCTTTCCAGCAACGTTTATCGCGTAGGGGCGGATTTCCTCTCGAATCTCTCCGGCATTGTTGATCTCGGCCTGCCTCAGATCATAGGCAGACTGCAGGTTTAGCCAGGATTGGGCATCGCCCCCAAAAAAGCGTGCCAGTCGCATTGCGGTATCGGCACTGATTGACCTGCGTTCCTTGACGATCTCATGCAACCGGGTTGCGGGCACTCGCAGCCGTTGCGCCAGGGCGTTGACGGTAAGACCCATCGGCTGAAGGTACTCTTCAGTAAGAATCTCACCAGGATGTATCGGGCGCATTTCGTTTCTGGTCATTTTATTACCTCAATGATAATCCACAATTTCTACGTCATAGGCACTGCCACTCTCGAAACGAAAACATAGACGCCATTGCTGATTGATCCTGATACTCCAGACATCGCGACGTCTACCCGATAGTTTCTCAAGATGGTTTCCGGGCGGAGACCTCAGAAACAGGATGGTCTCCGCGCTATGCAACATGATCAGCTTTCGTTCCGCCTTGACGAAACCGTTTTGGGCAGACGCCATGAAAAAGCCGCTCAGTATCGGCGCAACGAAATGATCTGATCACTCAACCATGGTATTACGTAATGCGTGTTACGTCAACCGTAATACGTCAACCGTAATACAAACTGTGGCGACAGGTGCTACTAACGGCAAGATTCGTGAGGCAATAAACGATCGGGCTGAGTGGATCGACCTATATCCTCTATTCCTGGATGAGGATGGCTCCATCGCCGATCAGTACAGCAACGACGAACTACACCTGCACGGGGCAGGTTATACGGTATGGGCGGATTCGATTGGTGATCAGGTCAGGGTGCGTTAATTAGTGCGCAGGCTCATACCAGATTGGTGAACTCCAGGCGCGTTCCTGAAGGGTTGCTGCAACGTCTTCCCTGGGAGGGACCCCCGCACGAAGGGCGTCCCAGGCGGTCCAACGACAGGTTGGGTTCTGTAGAACGCGGACATAATAAAACGCGTGCTGGCTCTGGTTGAAGGTCGGATCCTGCCAGACGGCCTTGAGTTCTGTGGCGCCCTTGTCGAGGGTGGTACTGCAATCGGTAATATCGACCGTTACGCCATTGTCCGGACATCGATGTGTTTCAGGGTCAGGCGTTAGTCCATCGGAGCAGGCAACATCGAAGACACGCTCGTGCGACTCTCCGCCTTCCATCCAGCCCTTAACGATCTGTGCGCGTTGCAGCCAGGATTCCCGGGGGTCGCGCAGTGCCCAGATGAGAAACTGAGGTGCAGCGTCTCCCATTGCTGCGAGGTCACCACCCATGGGCACGCCGTTAGCGTATGCACCTGCGATCGCATCATGGGTTTCGATGAGTTTGTTGGAGTAGCCGTAGCCGGCAAAGAAGCGCAGCTTAATTCGGGGCCCTGTGGTGCCGAAGGTTTCCTTGCGGCGCAGCGCAGCGAAGATTGACGCTCGTGTATTCTCCTCAGCCCACACGCCCGCCAGTCCCGAGGCGCCAAAATCAACTATGGCTGGGTTGACCGGCCGGTTTGGATTTTTTGGTGGCACGCTGCCTCGTGCTTCCGGAGAACCATCGTTGCGACCGAGTTTGCCGAAAAACTGATCCTCTTCAATGGGACTCGCCGAATTGTGACCGTCGGTCGAACCAATGAAACCAAAGTGGTAGGGGTTCTTGCCGATTGATTGTTCCAGTTCCAGCCCGGTTCTTAACGCATCGCGTGCATAGGCGCCGGTGGTCGCCCCTTCCGATCGAGTCATCTTGCCGTCCATGGTGATCACGAAACTGCTCATTCTCCAGATGCCGAAATCGGCCCACTCGTCGGTGGATGACAACGCCGGGTGTGTCTCCGAGGTACCTTTTACCTGGGTGATTTCAATCAGCGGTTCATTGCGTGCACGTAGATCGGCATAGACGGCATCAATGGCTTCACCGGCGATGTTGGTGCGCTCGAACATCAGGCCGCGACTCCAGTTCGCGTTATGCGGAATCGCCAGTGCCTCGATACCACTGTCACGCTGCGTGTCCATCCATCGCCAGAGGTCTTCCGGGTTTCCATCGGCAGCCCCAAAGGGCAATCCCGGGACCTCGCTCCCGGCGAAGATGACATTGCGGTGCAGGTTGGCGCCACCCGGTTGGGATGAGTATTCGTAACCGATAAACGTTGTAAATTGGCCGGGCTGGTTGTGTCGTTCAGCAGCTTCGATATTTTCCCGCCACACCGCGCCGATGACAGGCGCGACCTCCAGACCGGGTACGGGTTTGCCGATCAAATTGGCAGAACCAAGCAACATTTGTGCTGCCGCGCGTTCCTGTGGCGTGCCACTGGTATATTGCACCACCACTGGGTGTTTTGAGAGCGAACTGTCGGGATCCACATAGGCGGCGCCAAGACCCATGTTTTCCGCATGGTCGGTGACGCCATAGAAGTCCAGGGCACCGCCCCGCAAGCGCATTGGGTAACCCAACGGATGGCTAACGGCTTCACCTTTCGCGTAGCGATAGGCATCATCCGGGGTCGTCCTGACACCGACCCCGTAGGCATCGGATGAATTAGTCGTGTGGATGTGCAGATCGCCAAAGTAGGCGTTGCGTAGAGGATTGGTGGACGACGCCACTGCAAACGTGGTTTCTTCCGATGGTTTCTGCGTTGATGCTACCGACGCGCTGTCATCGGATTGGCCGCATCCAGAGAGCAGCACCAGCCCCGTTACTATATATAGACGAATACGATATAGAGTACGGTTCATGGGTTTGCCTTGATAAATCCAATCACCACCCGGGCGAATCGATCGGGGTCCGCTGCGACAATCCTTAATGTGATGGGTCCGCCCCAGTCTTGAGCCACGAGGGTGATATCGTTTATTTCCACGTAGCTGGGGTGGTACGGGAAGGCATCAAGATCTTGAAA
>LXNI01000695.1_pt1 | contig 36688 bp, 28 predicted proteins | sample 809091 | NCBI WGS metagenome assembly LXNI01 (sample SAMN04870527, study PRJNA318959) | sponge metagenome | biome: 01000161; feature: marine sponge reef; material: water | host: Sarcotragus foetidus | place: Greece: Milos, Mediterranean Sea | collected 2013-05-29 | depth 5-7 m
CGGACCTGGATCAGCGCTGGGCCCCGCGCCAGTGTGGTCGGAATCCGATGTTGCTCATACATGCCCAAGGAATCGCACAGAGCGAGTGCATTTGTCAAGTCTCAACTTGTGTGTAAACGGCAGCGCACGGCTGCTCCGGGTGGCGATGTCGCGAGAAGAATTGCAGAGCACACAGTGGTGGGCAGATATGCGGACATGGGAGGAGGGCACAGGGAGAAACTACCTGGTGCTTGCGGAGTGATCGGACGCTGCGAGAAGTTTCGGACGGTTAGCTCGTTCATGGACGTCTCATGTTGAAGGGGCCGTCAAACAGCGGGCGCTCTGGGCAACAACCTGTCTGGGACGGGCTCCCTACGTCGCCATGGGCTCCCCGCAGTTGCACGCGACGGGGCCTGACCATCCAGCTCGTCCGCCACCATTAGCCTCTCCAGCCCGGCGGAACCGGCCCGCCGCAGCGCAGTGCGCGTGGTCCGTTTCAGTGCTTCGAGGTCGAACGCGGCGCTGCGCTCGGATTCGAGTTCGGTGATGGAAGCGGGCGCAAATCTTGTCTTTGCGTATGTCATACGTAAAGAAATGCAGCACTGCATTAGCCATTGCAGAATCCCTCACGTTCTTGTCGCGCGCCCTGTGGTTTGTGAGCCTTTGCTGTGTTCGCTGATTTTCCGTATAGTCAGAATTCCAGCAGAGCAAGCAGATGGAACTCGCCAAGATCACCGCACGGGGGCAGACGACGATCCCCAGGAGCATCCGCGAGGCGGCCAACTTGGCCGAGGGCGATCTGATCGCTTTCGAGATCGAGGGCGACCATGTAGTGGCTTACAAGGTCATATCCGGGCGAGATGACTACCTAGAGGGCCTGTCCAAGGGCCCGAGCGAATGGAATTCGCCCGAGGACGAAGAGGCGTGGCGTGAGCTTTGAGTCGCTTGAAGTGGTCGTCGTCCCCTTTCCCTTCACAGATCGCCCTGCTGCCAAGCGTCGGCCAGCCTTGATCGTCTCATCGGCAAACTTCAATCGTGCTCGCCAGTCCCTGTCGCCCCAGACACCGCATGCCCCGCAGCACGCTCGTCACGGCGGCCTCGCACAGTCGTTCAGGCTCATCTCTCATTGGAAGAGACGCGCACTTGCGCTGATTGGGTGGTTCTGGTAGCCTCAACTTGCCGAGGGCTGCCCACGGAACCCTTCGTTCGAAACTTGCCTCGCTTGGGTCGGCTGGCGTCCCTGCTGGCCGCCGGCGGCGTTCTCTGCGCACTGTGCGCACAGCCGACGGCCCCCCATCAGCGGCTCGTAGACCAGTACTGCACGACCTGCCACAAAGAAGGTTTGGCAACAGCTGGTCTTGCGCTCGACGCTGCCAGCGCCCGTCCCGTCGCCGAGAATGCGCCGCATTGGGAAAGGGTGGTGCGCAAGCTCCGCAGTCGCCAAATGCCACCGTCGGGAGCGGCCCGGCCGGACGAGTCGACCTACGAGGAGGCGGTGCATGCATTGGCAGCGGCCCTTGACGCCGCCGCTGCGGCTCGGCCCGATCCCGGCCGCACCGATACCTTCCGGCGCTTGACGCGCACCGAGTACCAAAACTCGATCAGGGATCTGCTCGGCATCGAGTTGGACTTGTCCTCGATGTTGCCGCGCGACGAGTCCAGTTCGGGCTTCGACAACATCACGGTGGGAGACCTCTCGCCCGCGCTGCTGGAGAGCTACGTACAGGTCGCGGACAAGATTTCCCGCTTGGCGGTGGGCCGGCCTGTGCCGTCGCTCGAAGTCGAGAGAGTCAACATCAAGCCCGACGTGACCCAGGAGTGGCATGTTGCCGGGCTGCCGCTCGGCACTCGTGGCGGAACGCTGTTCCGGCACTATTTCCCGCTTGACGCCGAGTACGAGATCGTCATCCGGCTGGCCCGCGACCGCGACGAGCAGGTGGAGGGATTGCGGCAGCCCCACCAGGTGGAACTCTTGCTGGACCAAGAGCGCGTCCGCCTGTTTGAGGTCGTTCCGCCGCGCCATGTCGGCAACCATGCGGCCGTCGATGCCCACCTCAAGGCGCGCCTACCCGTGCGAGCCGGCCCGCGCCAGATAGGCGTCACTTTCCTGCGGCGGCCGTGGAGCGTGCTCGAGACCGACCGGGAGCCCTACCGGGCGCACTACAACGTATACCGCCACCCCAGAGTCCAGCCCGCGGTCTACGAAGTCTCCATCGCCGGGCCATACGACGCGCGAGGTCCCGGCGACACGCCCAGCAGGGAGCGCATTTTCCTATGTCGACCTGATGCTACCGGGGAGGACGAGAGCTGCGCCATGCGCATCGTTGCGAGCCTGATGCGCAAGGCCTTTCGGCGCGAACTTTCCGAACAGGACTTTGACAGCCCAATGGAGTTCTACCGCCGCGGACGTGCTGCCGACGGGTTCGAGGCTGGCATCGAAATGGCGCTGGCCGCCATTTTGGTCAGTCCGGAGTTCTTGTTCCGCATCGAGCGGGACCCTCCGGGATTGCCGGCCGGCAGGCCGTATCGGATTAGCGATGCGGAGTTGGCATCGCGGCTGTCGTTCTTCCTGTGGAGCAGCATGCCTGACGAAGAGTTGTTGGCCGTGGCGCTGCGTGGGGAACTCGGCGGACGCGAGGAGTTGGAGCGGCAAGTGCGGCTCATGCTGGCAGACCGGCGCTCTCAAGCGCTGCTGACCAATTTTGCCGCGCAATGGCTGCACCTGAGGAACCTTGAGTCGGTGACGCCCGACATGCGCTCGTTCCCGAACTTCGATGACAACTTGCGCCAATCGATGCGCCGCGAGACCGAGCTGCTGCTGGAGAGCGTGATCCAGGAGGATCGCAGCGTGCTGGACCTGCTCTCGGCCGACTACACGTTCCTCAACGAGCGGCTCGCGAAGCACTACGGGATTCCGCATGTGTATGGATCTTGGTTCCGCCGCGTCCAGTTGGACGACGACAGCCGGCGAGGCGGCTTGCTCCGGCACGGCAGCATTCTGGCCGTGACTTCGTATAACACCCGCACATCGCCCGTGATCCGGGGGCATTGGGTGCTAGAAAACCTCATGGGTGTGCCTCCCCCGCCGCCGCCGGCGGACGTCCCGCCGCTGGAGGACAAGACCATCGACGGCAGTCTCTCGGTGCGAGAGCGCTTGCTGGAGCACCGTGCCAATCCGGCCTGCGCCAGCTGCCACAACCTCATGGACCCGGTAGGATTCGCCCTTGAAAACTACGACGCGGTCGGCAAGTGGCGTAACTCCGAGAGCGGCCAAGCCATCGACGCGACGGGCAGTTTTCCCGGCGGAGCGAGCTTTGAGGGCGTTGCGGGGCTGGAAAAAGCCCTGTTAGAGCGTCCGGAGTTGTTTGTGGGCACCCTCGTAGAGAAACTCCTGACGTATTCTCTAGGTAGGGTTGTCGAGCACAGCGACGCAGCAGCGGTACGCAAGATCGTGCGGGAGGCCGGTTCGGACGGGTTCCGGTTCTCGTCGATCGTGCTGGGCATCGCCCGCAGCGAGCCGTTTCAGATGAGGAGGGCACGATGATCATCACCAAGAAAGCGCTACCGCGCCGCACGCTGCTGCGGGGCATGGGCGCCACCGTGGCCCTGCCTCTGCTAGACGCGATGGTGCCGGCACTGACGGCTGCCAGGGCAACGCCTGCCCGGCCGGTGCGGCGCCTCGGTTACGTATTCATCCCGATGGGGTCTGACAGCAACCGCTGGACTCCCCGCAGCGACGAGACGCTCAAGGAACTGTCGCCGATCCTGCGCCCGCTGGAGCCGCACAAAGACCATCTCACCGCCCTGACGAACATGGCGTTGAAGAATGCCTATCCCGGCACCCACGCTACCTCCAACTCCGCCTACCTCAGTTGCGCCAAGGCCAAGCTGACCGAGAGTAGCGACTACTACCTCGGCACGACGGTCGATCAGATCGCGGCCAGGGAGATCGGCCAAGACACGCAGCTTCCTTCGCTGGAACTGGGCATGGACCTGCTCGAGATCGTGGGCCAGTGCGATGACGGCTTCGCGTGTGTCTACCAGAACAGCCTCTCGTGGTCGTCGCCGACCACGCCGTTGCCCTACGAGGCGCGGCCGCGCAATGTGTTCGGGCGGCTGTTCGGAGAGGGCAGCCCGGAACAGCGCGCCAAGACGCTGAAGAAGAAGGCCAGCCTGTTGGATCGCGTCAAGAGTGACATCTCGCGCCTGCAGGGCGAGTTGGGCACCGGCGACCGCGCCAAGATGGAGCAGTACTTGGACAGCGTGCGGGAAGTCGAGCGTCGCATCCAGATCGCTGAAGCCGGCGTCGCCGAGAATCCTCGCCCGGATATGGATCGGCCCGTCGGCGTGCCTGCGGCCTATGCCGACCACGCCCGCCTGATGTTCGACCTCCAAGTGCTGGCGCTGCAGGCCGACATCACCAGGGTGATCACGTTCCAGCTGGCCCGTGAAGGCAGCACGCGGAGCTACCACGAGATTGGTGTCTCCGAGCCGCACCACCCGTTGACGCACCACGGCAACAACCCGGAGATGGTCGCCAAGATGGCGAAGATCAACGAGTACCACGTGTCGCTGTTCGCGTACTTGGTCGAGAGGTTGAAGTCCACGCCAGACGGCGATGGCACGCTCCTCGACCATTGCATGTACATGTACGGCAGTGGCATGGGCGATCCCAACAAGCACGATCACATCAATCTGCCGATCTTGGTCGCCGGCGGCGGCGCGGGCACGCTCAAGGGCGGACGCCATATCCGCTATGACGAGCAGACGCCGTTGGCCAACCTGCACCTGACACTGCTGGAGAAGGCGGGCGTCCGCATGGACTCCTTCGCCGACAGCAAGGGCAAGGTTGACGAACTGCTGACGATCTGACAAGGGCAGGCGAAAAGGAGCCATGTTGCGAGCGCGGGTCGGAGTCTGGGTGGCGGCCTGCTTGGTCGCCGGCGGTACAACCGCCTGGGCGGCCGAGGCTCCGGTGGCAGATGCGGTCCAGGGGTTGGACCGCCAGGCGCTGCACGCATTGCTCGAGACTTCTGGCGACGTGAACGCGGCCCAGGTGGACGGCATGACAGCCCTGCATTGGGCTGCCCGCCACGACGACGCGAAGATCGCCGAACTGCTGCTGCAAGCCGGCGCTGACGCCAGTGTCTCCAATCGCTACGGCGTGACGCCGCTCACCTTGGCGTGCATCAATGGCAACGGCCCCTTGGTTGAGCTATTGCTCGATGCGGGAGCGGATCCGAACACGGTCTTGCCGGGTGGCGAGACTGCCTTGATGACCGCAGCGCGAACGGGCCGACTTGCACCGGTGAAAGCGCTCCTCGTGCGAGGTGCCGATCCGCACGCGACTGTGCTGGGCATGGGGCGGCAGGAGGGCGTGGGGGCCAACGCGTTCTTGAGGCGGATGGAAGATCCCACCATATTCGACTTCCAGCTCAAGTCCGAGCAGACCGCCCTGATTTGGGCGGCTGCCGAGGGCCACGCCGAGGTCGTGGCAGAGCTGATCGAATTCGGGGCCGATTTCCGGCAGACCTTGGAATCTGGTTTCACTCCGCTCCTGTTTGCTGTCAGGGCGGGGCACATGGATGTGGTCAAGACGCTCGTGGAGGCCGGCGCCGACTTGAAGCGGCGGATCGAGCCGGCTAAGGACTGGCGCCATCGCGGCTACGTTGCCAGGCTGCGCCCGGATGCTACTGCCCTGCACGTGGCGGTGGAGAATGGCCATTTCGAACTGGCGGCATACCTATTGGATTACGGGGCCGATCCCACTGCGGCCGACCCTGTCGGCTATACCGCGCTGCACGCGATTACCAACGTGCGGCGGGTCGCCTTGGGTGATGCCAATCCGCCGCCGCTGCCTACTGGCGAGATGACGAGCCTGAACTTGGTCCGTAAGCTAGCCGAGCATGGCGCGGACCTGAATGCGAGGTTGACTGGTCCCGGACTGCTCAATCTGGGCATCCAGGTGCACGGGCCGACGGCGTTCTTGGCGGCCGCCCAGACCACGGATCTCGAATTCATGCGCACGCTGGTCGAATTGGGCGCGGATCCGCGGCTCACGGACCGAAATGGCAGTAACGCCCTGATGCTGCTCGGGGCCCGCACGGGGAGCGAGGCAGAAGTCGTAGCCGGAATCGACATGTTGCTTGCCCTAGGCATCGATATCGATGCCGTCAATGAGAGTGGCGAGACAGCAATGCACCAAGCCGCATACAGGGACAGGAGCGCACCGATCAAACTGCTTGCGGCGAGGGGCGCTGACGTGGCGGTCTGGAATCGAGAGAACGCGTTCGGCTCTACACCGCTAGCACTGGCGGCCGGCTATCAGGGGAAGCGGACAATCCGCCCCCATCCGGTTGCCGAGAGTGCGATCCGCGAAGTGATGATCGCGGCCGGGCTCCAAGTGCCGAAGATCGTAGCTGTCGCCGCGGAGTCAAAGCAGGCCTACTAGGTTCCGGCGGACGGACCGGATGTTCGAATCGGCGGCTATTCTTGGAACGTCAATCTGGGTTCGAAGCCGTGAGGCTCCCACAGAGGCTCCCGGCGCCGGAGTGGACACCGAGCCCTCGCCTGAGTGATGGATGGGGTTACCGGCCGGTGAGCCAGCCTTGATCCACTATCGACGAATGAACCTAGGACTCGGACTGGCCGTCGCGGATCTATCGCAGCGTTGACTGCGAGTTGTGGCTGCCGGGACCCTTCCACCGGTATACCCTGTCGCGGGCACTGACCTTGCCCACCAATACCCGCAAGGCATCATCTTGGATGTCGTAGATTACGCGGCAATTCCCTACTCGATACCGCCACCACTCACCCAGCGGGCCAGAGAGCGCCTTGCCCAAGCTCCGTGGATTCTCCACGCGCGCCACCCGCTCGTCCATGTAATCGACAATCCGTCGAACTGTCTGCCTGTCGAGCTTGCGAAGCTGATTCTTGGCGGCAGTGGTGTACTCAATCGTCCAAGCCAAGGGCATTTCTTACGTCAGCGGAGGAGTACACCTTCTCTTTGCCCCGACGAAGCCTCTCTAGTACATCGGCGGCAAGGTAGTAGTCCTCCATGTCCTCCAGGCCGCGCTCGATCACCTCACGCAGGTAGAATGCCTTCGTGCGCCCGGTCTGGGAGGCCAGAAAATTAAGCCGCTGCTCGGTTTCAGGGGCAAGTCGAATCGAAGTAGGCATATTTTTTGATCCTCCAAGGTTCAATGACTATTTGTATTCACTGGATCACATGTGCCAGCGGAAGCGGCGTGTCGGTCTGCGTGCACGACTGATTCTGTTCTCTGGATCCTACCCGGCCTGTAGCATTCACCGCTTGGACCGTTACGACCGGCCTACCCAACAAGTCCGACGCAAAGGCAATCTGCTTGGTCGAGTCATTGAACGCGAAGGAGCCCCGTCTCCAAGAGCGTCCCACCCGCCCGCGTGCTTGGAATGCAGGCTTGTTGCATCACTTGGTAGGACTCCGATCTAGGCTCCGCTTCGCTTGGTGTGCTCATACAGCAGCTTGCCGGTTTCGTCGTAGAACCGGAATTCAGCGCGCGCAGCCGTGCCGTCGGGCACGACCGAGATGATCAGGAAACCACCGCTGGCTTCCGGGGAGTGGAACGGCTGCTGGATCTTGCCGTCCGGGTCCGTTGTGTTCGCGTCACCGGGAAAGCTGCCAAGGATGGCGTTGGCGTCCACCAGCGCCCCGGAGGAGAACTCTTCGTATCCGTCAGGACGGATCGAGTGGTACTGCCAGTGCCTGTCGCCGCAGGCTATGAAGAACTCCTCGCTTGTGATTCCGCTTTCGGCCAGCCATTTGAAGAACTCGTCTCCCTCGTGCCGGTAGCCGTTGAAATTGGTGTGGTTGTCGCGCTTGCTGCTGGAATCAGGGCCAACCATGGGTGTGGACGAGATGAGCAGCTTGAAGGTCGCGTCGCTCTCTTCAAGCGTCTTCATCAGCCAGGCCTTCTGCTCGGCGCCCCAGATGGTCTTGCGCGGCCCGTCCGGTTGGTCGAGGGGGCTGCGGTAGTCGCGCCCTTCGACGAACCAGACTTGCAGGTCACGGCTCATCCTATGCGTGCGATACGTGACCGGCTCGCGCTCCGCCGGGTCGACTACCGGCAACTGCTCTTGGAACACGCTGATCCCCAGCGCGTGCGACGGCTCAAAGCCGGAGCCGGACTCGCCCTCGTGGATGTTCGTGCGCGGATAGTAGTCGAGCTGCTTGGCGGCCCGGATGCGCACCGCGTTGACCGCGTCTGAGTCGTCGAAGCGATGGTCGTGATCGTCCTTCATCCAATAGGTCGCCACCTGTTGGAATAAGTCAAGGAAGCGTGGCTGGGAATACTGCTCGTGGTGTTTCTTGCGCATCTCATGCCGAGTCTGCGCGCGGCCGCGGTGCCCGGGGTGGTCGTAGTAGACGTTGTCTCCCGTGCCGACGAAGAAATCGGGCCCGAGTTTGAGCATCGAGGCCAGGGCGGGGTAGCCGAGTGCCTTGTCCGGCCCGGAATAGGGCGATGTCCGGCCGCTCCCCGTGTAGTGGAAGAATGAGTAGTTCATTCCCGTTACGACGGCGATGCTGTACGGCTCGGCAATCGATCTGCCTCCCAGTGTGCGAAACGTCGCGGCGTCGGAGACCCGCAGATCTTCTTGGTCCGGGCCATAGTGCAGCCGATAGTAGTAGCGCGTGGCCGGCTTGAGGTCGTTGATCTTGAGCTTGACGATGAAGTCTGAGTAAGGAGACGCCTCGACCCAGGCCGAAAAATGCGACGAGTCAAAGGGCTCGTTGTCGGCGATCTCGAAGCGCGCCCAGCCCTCCGCCCCCCGCACGCCCTCCCAGCGGGGGTCTTGGCGCGGGTTGGACGAGGTCAGCCGCGATTGCAGGATGACCGAGGTCTCGCCCACCTCGCCGGCCATGATGCCTTGGCGTAAGTTGATCGGGAATTCGGGGGCTTGGGCAAGCGCCGGAATCGTGAGTAAGAGTCCGGCGAGGATCGTTCGGAGCATCGGACCTCGGGTGGCGATTTTGCGCCGCATGTTCAATCGTACACGAGCGATTGACTGGTGAAACTAGGGCCTTGAAGCCTCTGAGCATATCGATTTCCGAACTTTACAATCCAGAAGGGCCGGGGTACGATCGGCACCGCCTCCCATTCGGTGCTTCCCTGAGCGCCGAGTTGGGCGTATCGGTTATGGGTTCGAATAGCACGCGGGGACAGGCAGCATGACCTCATTGCTCGCAATCAAGACCCTTGCCACCATTGCGATCCTTGCAGTGGCGATCATCGGAGGCATCATTCCTTTGCTGATGACCCGCCACCACGCGAGTCACCGCTTCTTTTCCCTGGGAAATTCCTTTGCCGGCGGTATTTTTCTCGGTGCGGGATTCATCCACCTACTGCCGGAGGCGGCGGAATCGCTCGAGGATGTGTCCGAATACCCTCTTGCGGCACTGCTAGCGGCGGTTGGTGTCGCATTACTTCTGCTCATTGATCGGGTCGTTTTTCAGGCTCCCGTCGAAATCAGTTCCAGCAAAAGGAACAATCCCGTCTATCCGTACATCTTGCTTGTAGTGCTATCGACACACTCGGTGATCGCCGGCGTGGCCCTTGGGCTGCAATCCGAAGTGGTGACGTCAATATTCGTGATGGTCGCCATTCTCTGCCACAAGGGCTCAGCTGCTTTTGCCCTGATCGTCAGCATGGTAGTCTCAGGCGCTGACCGTGGAAGGCTGAGGCGTGTTCTCGCGATCTTCGCGGCGATGACACCGTTGGGGATTGTGCTGGGCACAGTGGCTTCGGGCCTGCTCGAGAGTACAACCGCGGTGCTGATTGAGGCCAGCTTCAATGCCCTGGCGGCAGGAACTTTCATATACGTGGCCATCTTGGATGTGATCAATACGGAGATGTCTAGCATCGATGATCGCGTCGCGCATTTCGTACGAAGCGCGATGGTCGGCGAGGACGACATGCCGATGCCGGTGAAAGACCACGACAGAGGGCTCAAGTTCTTCTTGGTGCTCGTTGGCTTCATCGGCATGGCGGTGATCGCGGTCTGGGCCTAGCCGTGGTCGCTTTGGCGAACATTCCGCGGCAGTCAGGCCGCGTCGCCGTACACGCATAGGCTATGGGCAGGGCCCGGCGCCAGACGGCGCCGCGCTACTCGAGTCGCATTGATCGTTCGCCCGCCCTGTCCTCAGGATTCGGTATCGTTCTGTTCGACTCGCTTCCGGAGCCTGCGCAGCTCCCGGTCGAGTTCGGGCAGCTTCCCGTAAACCGCTGTCGATCTCAGCCATTGGCGATTGTCGAACGCCGGCGAGCCGGAAACCTTGGCGTTGTCGGGCAGGTCGTGCCCGACTCCCGATTGGGCGGTGATCAGGACATTGTTGCCAATCTTCAGGTGGTTGATAACTCCCACCTGTCCCGCAAGGATGCAGTTCGCGCCGATCGAAGTGCTTCCTGCAATGCCTACCTGTGCGCAGAGGATCGCGTTGGCGCCGATCTTGGCTGCATGTCCCACCTGCACCAGATTGTCGATGATCGCTCCGCGCCCGATACGCGTCTCGCCCACAGCCGCCCGGTCCACGCAAGAGCCGGCTTGGATCTCCACGTCATCTTCAATCACCACCCGACCCGTCTGCACGATCTTCTTGTGGCTGCCGTCTGGCCGGCGGGCGAAGCCGAACCCGTCCGAGCCTACCGTGACCCGCTGGTGCAGAGTCACCCGGTCGCCAACGCGGGTGCCGTGGCAAACAGTCACGCCGCAGTGGGCAGTGAATTGGTCGCCAATCCGACTGCCTTCTTCGACGACTGCATGCGGATGGAGCACGGCTCCGGACCCGATCTGTACATCGCGTTCGATGACCACATAGGGGCCGATCGCTGCTCCGGAGCCGATTCGGACGGACGGGTCAATCACTGCAGTCGGATGGATCGCAGGCTTGGCCGGCTGAGGAGGATGGAAGAGTTCTAGAGCACCCGCGAAGTCCAAGTAAGGGTCGCTCGAAAGCACGAGCGCGATCTCCAGCCCCTCGACCGGGGCGGCAGCCAACAGCGCTGCGGCCTTGGTCTGCTTCGCGAGCGCTGCATAGCGCGGATTCGACAGGAAGGTGAGTTCGCCGGGGCCAGCCTCTTCGAGACCCGCCACGCCCGAGATCTCCAAGTCCGGGTCGCCTTCGATCCGGCAATCCAGCGCTTCGGCAATCGTCCGTAGTTTCATCGCAGCACCAATTCCCAGTATCGGTTCAGAATGTCGTCGGCGCAGAACAGGGCTGCGATTCCCGCGAACGCCAGGTAGCTCCCCAAGGGCAGGGGAGAGCGCCATTGCTTGCGACCTGCGAGAACCGCGACAGTGCCATACAGAGTGGCCAGCAGACAAGCGCCCAACACGACGAGCAGCGCTTCCGAACTTCCCTGAAAGGCTGCCAGCATGGCCACCAACTTGACGTCGCCGAAGCCGAGACCCTCCACCCCTCGAAGCCGGTAGAAGATCTCTCCCGTCAAGTACAGAATCCCGCCGAAGATAGCCGCACTCGCCAAAGACTCGAGGAGCGACACCGCCCACGTCGCGGGGTACAGGCCCAGAATCTGGCAGGCCACTTGGGCCAGACCCGCCCGTAGCGGCTCGAACGGGCTGAACGCGATACCTGCAAGCAAGCCCGACACAGTGACTTGATCGGGCAGGACGAAGTGTTCGAGATCGGTGAAGAACAAGATTGTCAGCATCGCTGCGAACAGCCCGGCTTTGAGCGCCGCAAGGCCTGTGCCGAACTCCAACACTACGAGCGCAAATAGGCTCGCGGTCGCGAGTTCGACCAGGATATAGCGCGGACGGATGGCGGAGCTGCAGTTGCGGCAGCGGCCGCGCAGCAGGATGTAGCTCAACACTGGGATGTTGTCGTGCCAAGCGATCTGCCCGGAACAATTGGGGCAGTGCGAGCGGGGCGCGACGACCGACTCTCCTCTCGGCCAGCGGTGGATGCAGGCATTGAGGAAGCTGCCGACCAGCAGCCCCAGCAGGAATCCCAGTCCGGTCACGCCGAACCCTGATGCTGCGGGGACCTGCCGGGCCGTAGCACCCGAGCGTACACCTGTGCCGTCTGCTCGGCCATTGTTTCGTAGTTAAATTTAAGTTTAACTTTCGCAAGGGCCGCTCTTGACATGCGTTCCCGCAGGCTGCGGTCCTCGCGCAGCCGGCGGACCGCCGCGGCGATTGCGGCGGCATCGTTTTCCACGAGCAACCCAGTGACTCCATCCTCTACTGCCTCCGGGATGCCGCCGACGTTGCTCGCGATGGTCGGCAGACCGGCCAACATCGCGATCAGGATGGCCGATCCGAGCCCTTCGGTGCGCGAAAGGTAGAGCAGCAGGTCTGCCTTGGGGAGGTCTCGCGCCAGGTTGTCTGAAGCGACCAATTCGACAGCGGACCCGCGGCAGGCCTCGATGGCTAGGTCGCGGCCCTTGAGGGGATCGTCGGAATTCGGCGTTACGACCACGAAGCCGCTGTGCTGTGTCGGCCCGTCGGCTGGATTGCTGCACTCGTGCGGGAGAAAGATCTCCTCATCGGGGGCGGCGTCGTAGACCACGCTGACCTTCTCGGGCGGGACGCCCCCGGCGGCTAGCGTGTGAGCCACATGTCGGGAGATCGCGATGAAGTGTGCGGCCTTCCGGTATTTCCACTTCGACGCCGGGCCGCGGCCGATCGGGAACTCGACCCGCCGCGCCACCACGACCGGCTTGCCGCTGCCGTGGACTAGCGCCAATGTGTGGGCATGGGCATCATGGGCGTGGATCAGATCGCAGTTGGGGGCGTGACGCCGGATCGAAGACCAGGTCGTCGGCTCGAAACCGTGTTGTGCCCGCATCGCGGGACCGGCCAGCAGGGTCTGCTCGCAATCATGCTTGGCAAGGGACCTGTGCAGAAGCAGTGTTTGGTGCTGTCCGCCGCGCATCTCCCGACCGGTGTCCAGGTGGAGGATGCGCACGGTCTCTTCGTGCCTAGCGCCGCGCCAGCGCGCGCGCCTTGGAGTATTTCAAATAGACGTAGCGTGCGGCCATGTAGGCGATCGTCAGTCCGGCGCGGCCATCGAGGAATCCGAGTTGGAGCACGTAAGCTTTGACGAACGAGTGGGCCGGCGCGAGCAGCGGTCGCCAAGCTGCCACTTGTCGGCCGGCATCGCTGAGTTCGCGAGCCGCCAGGTCCGTGTACCGGTCAACGTTCGCTTCGTGGGCGTCGATGGAATCGCAGGTGTAGTGCAGCAGGTCCCCGTCCAGATGGCCGACATTGCCATCCACGTGGACGGATTCGTGCACATAGTCGCCCACCCAGCGTCCGCGAGTCCTGTCGTAGAGGCGCACCTTGCGGTCTGGGTACCAGCCCGAGTGGCGAATCCAGCGCCCGCGATAGCGGGCCAAGCGCGGGAAGTCATATCCAGCGCAACCCGGGTCGGCAGGTAGCAGTCGCTTGATGCCGGCAGCGAGCTTTGGGGTCACGGCCTCGTCGGCGTCGAGCGAGAGGATCCAATTGTTTCGGGCATGCTCGGCCGCGAAGTTCTTCTGCGCGGCATAGCCGGGCCAGTCCTTGCAGATCACGGTAGCGCCCATGGACTTGGCGACCGCCACGGTCCGGTCCGTCGAGCCTGAGTCGACCACCAGGATCTCGTCGCAGAATCCAACCGACTCGATGGCTCGGGCGATATGGCCCTGCTCATCGCGGGTGATGATCGTCGCTGTGATTTTCACGACTGCTCGCTACGGCCATCGAGGGCCCGAATCCGGCTCAGGTCGATAGTGGGCGGTCCCATTGTAAGCGCACTGTTCAGGCTACGAGTGCCGCCTGTCCGGCCATCAGCGGCAGACGATGGGTCATCAACTCGGTGGCCTCGCCAACAATCCGGTCGAACAGCTCCTGCACTGTGGGCACGTCGCGGATCATACCGATGACCTGTCCGGCCGAGAAGACTCCTTGGCTGAGATCGCCCGTCTCGATCATCTTCTTGCCCTCGAGCCCCGACATGAACTGCTTGATGTCTTGGATGGTTGCGTTTCCGGTGGCCTCGATCTCGAGCACCTTGTCGGCGTTTTCGTTGGCTAGGTAGCGCGCTGTGTTGCGCAGGGTGCGCATGAGCAGTCTGGTGTCCCGCTCGCTGGCATTGACCAAGGCCTGTTTGACCGCATCGTGAATGGGGCATTCTACGGTCGCGACAAAGCGGGTTCCCATGTTCATGCCGTCAGCTCCTAGCGCCAGCGACGCAACCAGCCCGCGCCCGTCGCCGAAGCCGCCGGACGACACCACGGGGATGCTCAGGTTGTCGCGCGCCAGGGGGATCAGGATCAAGGAAGTGACGTCGTCCTCGCCGGGGTGCCCGGCGCACTCGAAGCCATCGATACTGACCGCCGCGCAGCCGATCTTCTCGGCTTTGATGGCGTGCCGCACCGAAGTGCATTTGTGGATGACCTTGATGCCCGCTTCGTTCAACATCGGCATGAACGGCTCGGGATTGCGCCCGGCGGTCTCGATGAAGCGGACCCCTTCGTCGATGCATGTCTGGACGTATGCCGGAAAGTCAGGCGGGCGCAAGGAGGGCAGGAACGTCAGGTTGATACCGAATGGCTTGTCTGTTAGGGAGCGAACCTTGCGTATCTCGTCGCGCAGCTTTTCGGGGGAGTCGTGCGACAGGGCTGTCATGAAGCCGATGCCGCCGGCCTCGGCCACCGCCGCTGCAAGTTCGGCGCGGGCCAGCCACATCAGCCCTCCTTGGATGATCGGGTACTCGATCCCGTACATTTCTGTGATTCGCGTTTGGAACATCCTTCTTTCCTGGCGGCCCGGCACGCGTGCCGCAGTTCCGTAACAACATACCCGATTCAAGGAGGCGGCTGCAGTGCGGGACGGGCTTGCAAGGCCAGTCCATGGTCACATGACGATCCGCGAGACCCAGAATCGAAATTGAGTAGAGAGTGGTCGATTGCCAAGTTTCCATCGGTGGCGGGCGCGCGAAGGGAAACGGTAGGTCGGTAGCGAGGCCGCGCCGTGCGCGAGCTTCCGCGTGAAGCCGATCACACCGTGCTGCCGTTCTACGGGAGAAACCGGTCCTGGACCGCCCGATCCGGGAGTGCGCAGGCATTCGCGCCACTGGCCAACCGGCTCCGGTTGCGGGCGACCGCATCGTAACAGCGATCTAGGAATCGCTGCGGCAGCAGTCCCAAGGCAGCCAAGCTCTTCCAAGGCCACGCCAGCCTTCGGGCGATGAACAGGGCCCCTGCGGAGCGGTCCAGTGCTGGCTGCAAGCTGCGTTGCCAGTCGGGGAGCACGAACATCGTGCCAGCGCCGCTCTGGCTGATTCCGCGTTGGGCAAGCAACTTGCGACCTAGGTCGCTGCCGAGGGAGACGAATTGGAACGCTCCCGCGGGGTCGGACTGGGCCACGGAGAGGACGGCTCGTCGGCAGAATCCGCATCCGCCGTCGAACAGGATCAAGTGGCGGGGCGCAAATGCCTGAGCGTCAGGGCGCGGCGGGGTCTGCATGTGGCCTTGATGGAGCGATGGATCGCTTGAGGCGCGCCTGACGGGGCAGTGAATGCACCGACACCTCAGGCAAGCAGTCGCTCACCCCTACTAGAGTTGCACGCGCCGAGCGAGCAGGTGGAGGCGCGCCGCTCAATGTGGGCGCTGAACACTTGAGGGCGATCGCGGCGCACGTGGTGTCGCGGTATCTGGCACCATGATGTAGGAAGCGGCCGTGCGGCACATTGTGATCGGAATCAGCGGAGCCAGCGGAGCCATTTACGGGGTTAGGCTGCTGGAACGCCTCTCGGCAATCGAGGAGATCGCGACGCACTTGATCGTGACCCGCACTGGGGAGAAGACACTGCATCAAGAGACCGGGCGGCTGGTGGGGGATCTGCGGCCCCTTGTCCATGAACTCCACCCGGTGGACCGGATCGGCGCGACGATTGCCAGCGGATCCTTCCTCTTCGACGCAATGGCGGTGGTTCCCTGTTCGATTCAGACCATGTCGGCCATTGCCGGGGGCCTGACATCTAATCTCCTTACCAGGTCGGCCGATGTTGCTCTCAAGGAAAGACGCAGGCTGGTGCTGGCCGTACGCGAGACTCCGTTGCACTTGGGGCACTTGCGGAACATGGCGCTCCTGTCTGAGATGGGAGCGATCATTGCGCCGCCGATGCCGGCGTTCTACACCCTGCCAAAGACGATCGACAACCTTGTAGATCAGCAGGTGGGACGCTTGCTTGACCTGATCGGGGTGCTCGACCCCAAGACCAAGCGCTGGGCTGGCATCTAGCTTCAGGAAACTTCATCGACCGGAGTCAACTGTGAAGGGTCTCGCTACGCGTCGATGTGTGAACCTAGCGTTTCAGCCGCCTGCAGTGGCGCGGATCCTGGCAGTATTGGCGTTGGTAGCCGCATCCGCGGTCGGCTGGGGGCAGGACTGGCCGCAGTTCCGGGGGCCGAGCCGGGATGGCGTAGTGCCGGGTCAGGAGTCGCTGCCAGAGTTTCCGGCCGGCGGCCCGCGCCTGGTTTGGGAGCGTACGGTCGGATCGGGATTCAGCGCTCCTGCCGTAGCTGGCGAGCGGCTGCTGCTATTCCACCGCCAGGGCGGCCATGAAGTCGTAGAGGCGCTCCAAGCCATTGACGGGGAGCGGATCTGGGAATTCGCCTATGAAACCACCTACAAGGACGACTTCGGCTTTGAGAACGGCCCTCGCGCCACTCCGGTGATCGCGAACGGCCGGGTCTTCACGTTCGGCGCGGCGGGGGTGTTGCATTGCCTGGACTTGGAAACGGGGGCAGAACGCTGGAGCGTAGACACGCATGCCGAGTTCGGGGTGCGCAAGGGATTCTTCGGAGCGGCCTCGACTCCGCTGGTGCTCGACGGCCGGGTGATCGCCAATATCGGTGGCGCGGAAGGTGCGGGCATCGTCGCCTTCGATGCGGAGTCGGGGGCGAAGGTTTGGACCGCCACCGATCACGAGGCCAGTTATTCGTCGCCGGTGGCGGCTCGCATCGATGGCGGCCTGCTCGCCATTTTCTTCACGCGGGAAGGATTGATTGCGCTGGAGCCGGACACCGGTCGTGTCGCTTACGAACGGCGCTGGCGCGCGCGCAGCCACGCGTCGGTGAACGCCGCGACTGCGGTGGTGCTGGGAGACATCGTGTTCCTGTCTGCCTCCTACGGCACGGGGGCGATCGCGATGCGCCTGCGCGGTGGCCAGATCGAAGTGCTGTGGTCCGGCGAGGACGTGATTGACAACCACTATTCCAGCTGCGTGCGATCCGGCAGCACGCTGTTCGGCTTCCATGGCAGGCAGGAGTACGGCCAGTCGTTTCGAGCCGCCGACTTGGTCAGCGGCGAAGTTCTCTGGTCTAGCGATCGCCTGCCCGCCGGCTCGGTCCTGCGCGTCGGCGATAGGTTGCTGCTGCTGCTGGAGACCGGAGAACTGCTGCTGGCCGCTGCTTCCCGCGAGAAGTTCGAGGTGCTGGCTAGGGCGCAGATCCTCGGCCGGGAGGCGAGGGCCTTCCCGGCCGTCGCCAACGGACTGCTGTTCGCCAGAGACAAGGACACCTTGGCCTGCCTGCGGCTGTGGCCGGAGTAAGGCCAAGCCCTGCAACGGCTCGCGCGATTCGGGTGCGGTGCGCTTTTCGCTAGAATATCTGCGGACTGTCGGCGCGGGTCGGCAGAGGGGAGGAAGGTTTTGAGATTTCGATTCATGGGCTACGCGCTGGCGGCCGCGCTGGCGGCCGCTCCCGTGCTCGCCCAACACGCGGACGACACCATTACAAACCCATTCACTTCCGCCGACGACGTTGAAGCCGGCGGGCGGTTGTACCGTTCGCACTGCGCAGTGTGCCATGGCATCGAGGGCGAGGGCGGTCGGGGCGTGGATCTGACGACCGGGCGGTTCCGCCACGGCTCCTCGGACCGCGGGCTGTTTAACACGATCTCGGTGGGCATCCCAGGCACGGAGATGCCGGGCATCTTCTTCAACGGCAGGCAGATGTGGCAGCTGGTCGGGTTCGTGCGCTCGCTCAGCGAGGGCAAGGCAGCCGAGCAGGCCAAGGGTGACGCGGACAAGGGCCGCGCAGTCTATGCCGCGAACGGCTGCAGCGGATGCCACCGCATCCGCGGCGAGGGCGGTCGCATGGGGCCGGACCTGACCGATGTTGGCATTCGTTCGATGGGGCATTTGCAGACGTCAGTCCTGAACCCGAACGAATCGGTGCTGCCGCAGCACTGGATGGCCAAGGCCAAGTCCAAGGACGGGCAGCAGATCTCAGGCCTGAGGCTGAACGAGGACACCTTCTCGGTGCAACTGATCGATGGTTCCGGCTCCTTGATCTCTCTCCGCAAGGCGGACTTGGCGGAGTTCGAAGTCGACCGCACGTCGGGCATGCCTTCCTTCGAGGGCAAGATCCAAGGTGAGGATCTGGACAATCTGATCGCCTATTTGGCGAGCCTGCGCTTGGGGGGTCCGAACGATGCGACGCAGTGACCTGATAGGGCTGGCCGCCTGCGCATTGCTGCTGACCTCGCAGGTCGCGGCGCAAGTGACCTACGACCGCATCCTGCGCGCCGACGAAGAGCCGGGCAACTGGCTGACCTACAACCGCAGCTACGACAGCCGACACCACTCGCCCTTAGACGAGATCAACCGCGAAAACGCCGGCGAGCTTGAGCTGAAGTGGGTCTTTCAGGCCAAATCTCTGGAAAAGTTCGAATCTACGGCGCTGGCAGTCGATGGCGTGATCTACAACGTGCAGATGCCCAACGACGTGGTCGCGCTGGATGCCGTCACGGGCCGCAAGTTCTGGCAATACAACCACGTGCTGGCAGAAACGGTGAACGTCTGCTGCGGCCGGGTCAACCGCGGCCTCGCGATCCTAGGCGAGACACTGTACATGGGCACGATCGACGGCAAGGTGGTCGCGCTGGATGCCAAGAACGGCGCGGTGGTCTTTTCCAAGCAGCTCGTCGACCCGTCGGGCGGATATTCCTTGACGCACGCCCCCTTGGTCCTGAGAGACAAGATCATCGTCGGCTCGGCGGGTGGCGAATACGGCATCCGTGGCTTCATCGTGGCGCTGGACCCGAAGGATGGCGACGAGATCTGGCGCTTCAACACGATTCCCGGTCCGGGCGAACCGGGCCACGAAACGTGGTCCGGCGATTCGTGGGAGCGCGGCGGCGGGTCTGTCTGGGTCACGGGGTCGTACGATCCCGAACTGAACCTGACCTATTGGGGCGTGGGAAATCCGGCTCCTGACTGGAATGGCGACGTGCGCCTAGGCGACAACCTGTACTCGGACTCGGTGGTGGCGCTCAACGCCGACACGGGCGAGTTGGAATGGTACTTCCAGTTCACGCCGCACGACGAGTGGGACTGGGACGCGGTGCAGATTCCGGTGCTGGTGGACCGAGAGTGGGAGGGCAAGCCACGCAAGCTGATGTTGTGGGCCAACCGCAACGGCTTCTTCTACGTGTTGGATCGCGTGACGGGCGAATTCCTGCACGGCAAGAACTTCGTCAAGGTGACGTGGGCCAAGGGGTTGGACGAGAACGGCCGACCCATCAAGATCCCAGAAGCGTCCCCGACGAGGGAAGGTGTGCGGGTGTGGCCGGCGGTGCAGGGCGCCACCAACTGGTATTCGCCGGCGTACAGCGACAAGACCGGGCTCTTCTATGTGTCTTCTTGGGAGTACTCGAGCGTCTATCACAAGGGCGATCCGCTGTACACGCGGGGCAATCGCTACGTGGGCAGCTTGCCGCAAGGCGTGTGGCCGAACACGATGAAGGACGACGAGGAACAGCAGGGGCACGGCGCGATCCGGGCGCTCTCGCCTGACACGGGCGACATGGAGTGGGAGTTCAAGATGACGGGCGTCGGCGAGAGCGGGCTGCTCTCGACGGCCGGGGACATCCTCGTGACGGGCACGATGGACGGCTACATGTTGGTGTTGGACTCGTTCACGGGCAAGAACCTCGCCTCGCTCAACCTGGGCGGGAGGATCGCCAGTTCGCCGATCAGCTTCACCGCCCAGGGCAAGCAGTACTTGGCCGTGACGTCGGGCAACGCGATGTTCGTGTTCGGGCTGCGAGAGTGATTGCGCAGCAGAGCGCATCCGCCTGATCGTAGTCGCGAGGCTGCATCGGAACGAGTGCGCCGTGTGCGATGAGCCGTCGGAGATCGCGCCCGTGCGGCTCGTCTCGGGCTCCCGCTAGAAGTTCGATGCGAACGACATCGCATGTCGCAACTTCAGCGCAGAGCAACTCTCCGACTGGAATACCCGTCGGCGACCCGGTGTCGCGGAGATCGTCCACCCAGACGGAAGTGTCAACGAGGATCATTGACGCGCCCGCGCATCTTGTCGAGATCGCCGTCCCAACCGGCTCCGCGCATCCGGCGAGCTTCATTGAGGCTGCACGGCTCCGATGCGAGCGAGCGCAATGCGAAATTGATGGCTTCCCGCTTGGTCGCCAAGCCGTACTGCCTCATGACCGCTGCACAAGCCTCGTCGTCGACATCCACGTTAGTGCGTGCCATACATCGATGATGCACCACACAAGAGTTCGGCGGGCTCATTGATGGGTCCCGGCTCATGCTCTTGAAGACCGGTAGAACGGGCTGGTCGCAAGTGCAACGAGAATGCAACTCAAGATTCCTACCGCGCCGTAGAGGAAGAAGTGCAGGTCGGTATGCTGCTGGACCCAGAACAGGATGAACACGCTCGCCACAGCGCCGGTCATGGCTCCTGCGCCATTGGCGCTGCGGAAGAAGATGCCTAGCGCGAATAGGCCGGCGAGGCCCCCGCCGAGCAGACCCATCATGCCTTGGAACGTGTCCCAGAGCGAGCCGATGTCGAACGTCGCCAAAGCGATGGAGGTCGCCGTTGCCAGCACGCCCAGGCCCGCCGTCAGCAAGCGAGCCAGCAACAACCGTCTGGCATCGTCGGCCGCTGGCCGGAAGCGCACGTAGAAATCCGTCACCAGAGCCGCCGACACGCTGTTGAGGCTGCTGTCCAGTGTCGACATCGACGCGGCGAAGACGGCGGCAATCAGCAAGCCCGCGATTCCGGCGGGCAACTGCTGCGCGATGAACAACGGAAAGATGGAGTCGGTGGGCAGGGTGGGGTTCAGCAGTTCTGGGTTGGCGCGGTAGAACGCCCACAGGCCCGTGCCGAGCAGGAAGAGTGTCAGCGTCGAAGGCACCAACAGAGCGGCATTTGTCCAGATCGACTTGGCGGCGGCCTTTTCGTCCTTGGTCGTAAAGTAGCGCTGCACCACCGCTTGGTCGGAGGTGTAGGGCACGAGGTTGAGGAAAAAGTTGCCGACGATCACAACCCAGACGGCGGTCGTAGTCCAATCCCACGTCCAGTTGAACATGTGGAACTTGTCGTAGTCGATGCCGGCCGACACGATGGCACCGAGGCCGCCGTCGGTCTTGTAGAGCAGGATGACCAAGCTCAGCAACGCTCCGCCGTACAGCACGAACACCTGCACCACGTCCGTCCAGATCACGGCCTTGATGCCGCCCATCACGGTGTAGAGGGTCGAGAGCACTCCCATCACCACGATGCACGTGTAGACGCTGATCCCTGTCACCGTGGAGAGGGCGATCGCGGGCAGGAACAATACGATCGCCATCCGGCCTAGTTGGTAGAGCACGAATGACACGCTCGCGTACATGCGGACCGGCAGGTTGAAACGCTTTTCGAGGTACTCGTAGGCGCTGGTCATCTTCGTGCGCCGGAAATGCGGCAGGTAGAAGAACACCACCGGGAAAGCGACCATGATGATGGTCATTTGCAGCAGGAAGTAGACCCAGTCGGTCGAGTAGACCTTGGCGGGCACGGCCATGAAGCTGATCGAGGACAGCTGTGTGCCGAAAATCGACAGGCCGGTCGCCCACCACGGCATGCGCCTGCCGGCAAGGAAGAAGTCTTCGGTGCTCGATCCCTTGCCGGCAAAGTAGAGCCCCATCATCACCAGCACGCCGAAGTAGGCAATCAGCGTGATGTAGTCCACCGTGGCGAAGCCGGAAGACGGCGGCTGGATTTCCGCCGCGAGGATTCTGGTGGCTGAACCGGGCACCGCGACGTCGCTGCCGGCGAAGACGAGCCTCTGCCCCCAAGTGGCGGAGCCTGTGCTGCTGAGCTGGGCTGGGAGGATTCCCAGGTCGATCCATGTGTCGGTGACTGTGTGGTAAGCGGAGACGCTGGTGCCGCTGCCACCCGCGGTCCGCAGTGCGATATGGGTGGGGCCGGCAGCCAGGGCGGCAGTCGGCAACGCCGGATTGGGAAGATCGGCGATCGGAGCCCATCCCGATCCAGTGGTGTAGCGAAGCGCGCCCCGTCGGCCGGGCGAGCTGGTTTGGCCTGCCAGACCCGTGCCGTCAAACAAGTACAACGCTGCATCCTGGGCCACTAGCGCAGGAGAGCGGCGCGCACTCCCGGGCGGCGCTGGCGCGGACGCCCAACCTGCACCCTCGGCGGCTAAGTCCAGCATCCACATCGCCGTGGCTTCAGTGGTGCCTTGGCCCGGGGAAGCGCCGGACACGAAGTAGAGGACTCCGTCAAGCACGGCCGCACTGCCGCCGGCCGCTTGCGCGGGCAATTCCGGCAGCGGGTCGAAGCTCAGCCCGTCACCCACGAGGCTGACCCGGAATGCCGAGTCCCGGCCGCGGTTCTCGGCAAGATCTGAGCCGCCGACGAAGAATGCGGAATCGCCATACGTCGCTACCGCGCCGAACGAGGCAGGTTCGGGCAGAGCTGTAGTGGTGCGCCAAGATGCATCGGCGGAGTCCAGGATCCACGCGTTGGCGGTTGCCGAGCCGCCGCTGTCGGACACCCCGCCGGCGACGACCAGCCGTCCGGCCACCCCTGCTACGAAAGCTCCGCGGGCGTGGCTGGGGGAAGGGATCTGAGGCAGCTCTGTCCACTGCAACTCGGTGCCGTTCGCAGCATTGAGCGCGAGTGCTGATAGCAAGGCAGCGACCGAGAGTTTCAAACGCATGGTGCGGACCTCGATGAAGCGGCTAGAGCTGGTGTTTCTTCCAACTGCCCCGGCGGAACAAGATGTAACCGATGATGGCCCAAGTGGCGCCCGAGATCACGACTGCGCCGTAGACCCCGATCACGCCGATGCCGAGCGGTTTTGCAAGCAGGTAGCCGAGCGGGAGCTGCCAGCACCAGTAGCACAAGAAATTGATCCAGGCGGGCGTGACAGTGTCGCCCGCGCCGTTGAACGCTTGGCCGAACACCATCGAGAAGCCGCCAAAGATGTAGCCCGCGCTGAGGATCTTCAGGCTCTGAACGCCATTGTCGAGCACCTCGGTGTCTGCTGTGAAGACCCTCAGCATGGGCTCTGCGAATTGCCAGAACAGCAGGCTGATCACGCTCAGCATGGCGAAGTTGACGAATCCGGTCAAGATCACGGCCCGCTCGGCTCTCTCGGGCCGCTTGGCGCCTAGGTTCTGCCCGACCAGCGTTGCCGCCGCGTTGCTGACGCCCCACGACGGCAAGATCGCCACATGGATCAGCCGCAGCGTCAGGATGTAGCCAGCCAGCACCGACTCGCCGAACAGCGCGATGATGCGCGTCAGGCCCAGCCAAGCGGCGGTAGCGACAAAGAACTGCACCATTCCGCTGACGGAAATCCTCAGCACGCTCCAAAACACCGGCCCGTCCCAGCGCATCGACGCACGCGTGATCGAGACCTTTTGCTGCCCGCCGAACAGCATCGCCAGTTGGTAGACGACCCCCAAGCCTCGGCCCAGCGTGGTGGCCAGGGCTGCGCCCATCAGTCCGAGTTCCGGAAACGGCCCGATACCGAAGATGAGCAGCGGGTCCAAGACGATGTTGATAAGGTTGGCCAGCCACAGCGCCCGCATCGCGGTCACAGCATCGCCGGACCCGCGGAAGATCGCGTTGTTGAGGAACAGCAGGAAGATCGTCACCGAGCCTGCGAAGAGCACGGCGGTGTACTGGTAGCCCGCTTCGATGGCCGGGGTCGCGCCCATCCAGCGCAGCAGCTTGGGGGCCAGCAGGTAGCCGGCCAGGCTGACGGGTACCGCGCCCATGACGCCGGCAAGAATCGCCTGCCAGGCAGCCAGCCCGGCCGCTTCCGGGCTGCCCTCGCCGATGCGCCGCGCCACAGTCGCGGTAGTGCCCATCGACAGGCCCATCACGATCGCGAAGACCACGATGATCACCGATCCGGTCAGGCCCACGGCCGCGATGGCGGGAGGGCCGAGCTTGCCCACGAAGTAGATGTCGACCAACCCGAACGTCGACTCCATCACGAGTTCGAGCATCATCGGGATCGCCAGCAGCACGATGGCGCGGGGCAGGGGAATCTTGGTGTAGTCTTCGCGGGAGCCGCGAATAGCGTCAGGAACAGCGCGCCACAGGGATTCCTCGGGAGCGGCCCGGACCGTCCCAGTCCCGCCGGGCCTATCGTCGTCTAGCATGCGGAAATCGGCGGCGCCGTCACTGGGCGGCTCAAGAGTGCAATTGTCACACAGCGCCCGCACGGCCGACCGGGCGCGCGCTCGCGGCAATGCGGGCGTGTGGAGCGACGGCTCGCGCCGCTAGTCGGCGACCGCTTCGGGACGGATGCCTAGCGTGCGCATTTTGCGGTGTAGGTTGCTCCGTTCCATCCCGAGCGCTGTGGCGGCACGCGTGACGTTGCCGTCCATCGCCTTGAGCGTCCGCTCGACGTACTCGCGCTCATATGCGATGCGGGCTTCCTTGAGGCTGGCGAAGCCCTGCGAGGTCGGATGGCCGGATTGGTACCGGCGGTTGGAGATGGGAATGTCGGCTGCGCTGACATCTCGCCGGTCGTGCAGGATCGAAATGCGCTCCATCACGTTGCGCAGTTCGCGCACGTTGCCCGGCCAAGCATGGGCCGAGAGGGCCTCTAGTGCCGCAGGCAGGAGGCGTTTGGGCTTGCGGCCGTAGGAGCGCGAGAACTCGTCCAGGAATGCTGCGGCGAGCACCGGAATGTCTTCCGCTCTGTCTCGGAGCGGGGGCACGTAGAACGGGACGACGTTGAGGCGGTAGAAGAGGTCTTCGCGGAAATTTCCATTCGCGATCTCCTCTTCCAAGTTCTTGTTCGTGGCCGCGATCACGCGAGCGTCCACCTGCAGCGTCTGGCCTGACCCGACCGGCTCGAAGCGCTGCTCCTCGATCACGCTCAAGACCTTGGCCTGGGTCCTTAGGCTCATATCGCCGACTTCGTCCAAGAACAACGTGCCGCCGTCTGCCAATTGGAACTTGCCCGCCTTGGCCGTGACCGCGCCCGGGAAGGCGCCCTTGACGTGTCCGAACAATTCGCTCTCGATCAGGTCTTCCGGAATGGTCGCGCAATTGACCTCGACAAACCTCGCCGAGGAGCGCTGGCTGCGGGCGTGGATGGCGTGGGCCACCAATTCCTTGCCCGCGCCGCTCTCGCCGAAGATCAGCACCCGACCGTTGGTCGGGGCCATCAGCTCGATCTCTTGGCGCACGGCCTTCATGGGCACGCTGTCGCCAAGGATCCGGTGCCTGTGGTCGACCTCAGCCCGTAGCGAGGCGTTCTGAGCCAGCAGGTTGCGATGCTCGAGGGCGTTGCGCACCGCCACCGCGACCTTGGCCACCGACAGCGGCTTTTCGAGAAAATCGTGCGCTCCAAGCTTGGTTGCGCGTACCGCGCTCTCAACATTTCCGTGCCCCGAGATCATGACCACGACCGGCTGCGGGGACAGGTCGGCGTCGCGGATGCGCTCCAGTGTTTCCAATCCGTCAATGCCAGGCAGCCAAATGTCGAGCAACACCACGGCATACACCGCGGACGAGAGCATTTCCAGGCAGCGCTCCCCGCTTTCGGCGACTGCGACCGCGTAGCCTTCGTCCTCGAGCACGCCGGTGAGCGTCTCGCGGATGCCGGATTCGTCGTCCACGATCAAGATGCGGCCGGGTGCGCTCATACGACGGCCTCCTGCAGGTCGGCCAACTCCTTTTCGACCGCGGGCAACTCGATCACGAAGCGTGTCCCGCTAGGCTGGTTGTCCTCGACCCGGATGCTGCCGCCGTGATCCTGCACGACGCTGCGCACGATCGGCAGGCCGAGGCCGGTGCCCCGGTCCTTGGTGGAAAAGTACGGCAGGAACAGCCGCTCCTTGTTTTCTGCGGAGATGCCCGGGCCGGAGTCCGCCACGATCAATTCCACCGCATCCGATTCGGGGCGGCCGCGCGTGGTGACGACAATCTCTTTGACCCAGCTCTCTTGGAGTATTTCGGCAGCGTTGTCGATCAGGTTGACTACCGCCCGCTTGAATGCCGCCGGGTCGATCCTGGCTGGCGCGACCTCCGGGTCCGTTTCCAGTCGCAGGTCGATGTCCGGCAGCCGCCCTTCGAACACACTGACCGCGTCGCGTGCGACCGCATTGATGTCGTTGGCTTCCGGGCGAATCGTCGGAAAGCGGGCCACGTCCGAGAAGCTCGAGACCAAGGTGTTCAGGGACCGCACTTCGCGGTCGATGGTGCGGGTCAGGGTTTCCAAGGTTTCGCGGATCGTGGCCCGCTCTGTGTCCGTGTGGGCTTTCGTGAGGCGGTCTAGTTGGATCTCGATCCGGCCGGCCGCCAAGGCGACGGGCGTCAGGGGATTCTTGATCTCATGTGCCAGGCGTCGCGCCACTTCCTTCCATGCTTCGGAGCGCTGGGCGCGCATCAGCTCGGTGTTGTCCTCAACGACGACAACAAAGCCTGAGGTCTGCTGGCCGGACTCCAGCGAGGACACCGTGACGCTGAGCTGCTGCGGCTGGCCCTCGCGCTTGAGCTCGAACTCGCGGGTGGCGACACCGGTCCGGCGCGCGCTGCCGAACATGCGCTCGAATGTCGACCGCTGGGGCTCGTCGAGGAGTTCGGCGACCGAGCCCAGCGAAGAAAGCGGTCGCTTTCCGGCGAAGGCACGCGCCGATTCGTTGTACTTGAGGATCTTGCCGTTCTCGTCGACCGAGATCACGCCGGGCGTGATGCTCTCGAGGATGGCATCGATCAGTTGGCGGCGCTCGTCGATTTCAGCATTGGCGCGGGCAAGGTCGCGGTTGCTGCGTTCGAGCTGCCCGGTCTTGGCCTGCAGTGCCTGCCCCATCTGGTTGAACGACTCGACCAACGAGCCCAGCTCGTCGATAGCCGCCGTGCGGACCCGGTAGTCAAGGTGCCCGCCGGCCAGTTCGCCTGTGGCCGTAACCAAGGCCTTGACCGGCCGCGTGATCTGTCTCGATGCGAATTGGGCCAGCCAGACCGCGATGAACAGCGTGAAGATCGTGATCAGAGCCAGCATGTACACGTAAGCACGCCACATCGCCGGTCGGGCCGCTTCGAGGTGCTTCCACTGGTTGACCTGGGCTTGAACGAACGCTTGATCTTGCAGGATGGACGCCGGCACTCTGCGTCCCACCAACAGACTTGCTGCAGCGGCTCCTGTCGATCGGATGGGCACCGCGGCATAGAGCCACCCCTCGGCAACGCCAGACTGGCTCGTGCCGGAGAGGGTTGCCAGCAAGCTTTGCAACGCAGGCGGCGGCGCATCGTCGGGGTCGTTTGCGATCTGTGTGGCAGCCTCAGGCACGCCGCTGATGCCGAGGTAGTGCGCTCCAGCCCCTTGGAGCAGGGCCTGGAGAGCTGCGTCGTCGCGGGCCGCGCCCTCCGCAACCGCCTCGGCGACGCGTTGTGCGGCTCTTTCCAGGTCGGCGAGCATTTCCGCAGAGGTGGTCTCAACAATGCGCTCGGCGCTTTGAAAGACCTCGATGGTGGGCTGCGAGAACCACTTGTCGAAGTTGCGGTTCAAGAGCTGCAGCGAGTAGACAACATGGGCCGCGATCGGCAGGATGCTCAGCGCGAGCACGCCCATCACCAGCTTCGTCTTCAGTCGCGAGCCCACGACGTTGCCGCGGCGTTCGATGTAGAGCTTGAGCAGGTTGCGGAAGAGCAGGAATCCGAGCGCGACAGCACCCAGCACGACGCACGTGGACAGGGCCCACAGCACGTAGGTGACCGTCGAACTCTCCGGCCGGAAGTCGCCGAAGTCTAAGGAAGTGAGCCAGAAGCACACCGCCAGCAACGCCAGCAGTGGCGTCGCGTAGGCGATGATCGTCAACAGCTCCTTGCGTTTGATCAACTTGAGGTCATTCTAGCGAGGCAGGCAAGGAGCGGTTTGGAGTGGGCGTGAAGCCGTGCGAAACGAGCACGATCGAGGCTCGGGGAATCGGTCGTTGCGCCGGCCGCTACCCAGAGCAACGGGGGTCGTTGCGAGTTGCAATCAGGCTCTGCAACTGACAGAACGGCCAGACTCCTGCCCATCATTCGCTCTACTTCGATTCTCCATCGGCGCATTGGCTGCCGACTGAGAGGTGGGTAACCCACTCAATAAAGGCTAATCTGATGTCAAGGACGGGATCGACTCTATCGAGTTCCTGAAGCGAGAGAACGACAATGCTTAGAAGACTCCTTACCCGCGAAGACAAGACCGCCGATCGCGGAAGGGTGGAGGAGCGGGGCTACAACCCGATGCCGGCAGGTTGGAAGCCACCAGCGAGAGTCCACCCCGTCCATGAAGCAGGACGGCCCCCGCAAGCGCGTCGCCCCAACGACCCTCCGCCGGCACCGGCCTCCGACAACCGCGACTGAGCGGCTAGCCACAGTGGTGCCGCAGCCAGCTCCAAGGCGAGCGGTGGACTCTGCCGATCTCCCGCCCAGTCCACGAGCGCAATATGACGGTGTGCGCCTCGCTGCCGTAAATACGCTCCCACTGGCGTAATAGCTCCAGCATGTTCGCACGCTAGTAGGCGCAGGACTCTCAAATTAATAATTCCCAAAAGCGACGCTGGGCATTCACCTTGTCCAATGCCAGCTCACGGTATTTTGAGGATCGTTGTGATTTGAAGCATCTCGCTGAGATCGACTGGGTTGCTGTCCAGGCGAGCAACTGGAATGATTGCAGAGAGTGGAAGCAAGCAGAATTCTTGATTGAACGATCGTTTCCATGGAAGCTGGTTGAGCGTATCGGCGTGCATTCCTCGGATGTGCGGCGCAAGGTCGAGCGAGTTGTTCAAGGAATCAGTCACAGGCCCGATGTGGTAGTCAAGCCCGATTGGTACTATTGATGCGGCCGAGAGAGGCGCTGATGATCCGGTTCAAGAATGGCGACATTCTTTTCGAAGACGCCGAGGCTCTGGTCAACACGGTGAATTGCGTCGGGATTATGGGTCGAGGTATAGCGCTTCAGTTCAGGAAGGCGTTTCCCGAGAACTTCCACGCATACGCCGAAGCCTGTAAGCGCGGCGAAGTTCGACCTGGCCGCATGTTCGTGCATGCTACTAGGGCGCTCACCAATCCCCGCTACATCGTTAACTTCCCAACCAAGCGGCACTGGCGCGCCGATAGCCGGATCGAAGATATCGAGACTGGATTAAGGGATCTTGCGAGAGTGATACGGGAGTACGACATCCGGTCAATTGCCGTTCCGCCGCTCGGCAGCGGTCTTGGCGGACTGGACTGGCCTATCGTACGCGCTCGCATCGAAGAGGCGCTCGGGAGCCTCAACGATGTGGGAATCGTCGTATTCGAGCCGGTGGGTGCATCCGCTGCGGGGGGGGATGGTGCGTCACGACGAGGTTCCGACGATGACCGAGGGCCGGGCAGCACTGGTCGGGTTGATGGACCGTTACTTGAACGGCCTACTCGAGCCGTTCATTACCCTCTTGGAAGTTCACAAACTCTTGTATTTCATGCAGATAGCGGGGCAACCCTTGAACTTGAGATTCAGAGCGGGATCATACGGCCCCTATGCCGAAAACCTAAGGCACGTCCTGAACAAGGTCGAGGGGCACTTCATATTAGGGTACGCAGATGGCGGCGACGCCCCGGACAAGCAACTGCAGTTGGTTCCTGGTGCGATCGATGCCGCTAGCGGTGTTCTTCGGTCCGCCTGCGAGACACGCGAGCGCTTCGACAAGGTCGCCAGTCTTGTTGCCGGTTTCGAATCGGCCTTTGGTCTCGAGCTTCTCTCGACCGTTCATTGGATTCTCGAACGAGAAACCCCAGCATCGCTGGATGCGCTCGTCGCGACAACGTACTCTTGGAATGACCGCAAGAGGCAGTTTTCGCGACGGCAGATCAAATTGGCTGCGGATGTGCTACGTGCGCAGGGATGGACCAAGGCCACTGCTCCAGCGGCTCTTCAATGACCACCGACGTGGCGGAGCAGGGCCGATCGTCGTTGCTTCGCTAGGTTCTACTTGGCCTCCGCAAGCGAGCAACCTACAAGGACCACGGCGGCCGACCGCCGTACTGGGTGTGGCTTAACCGACCCGCAGGGCTCCACGATCCTAAGTGAGGCAGGCTGCCGATCTAGCGGACAGCGCTTGCCTATATCGAATTCTCCCTCGGCCACTCGGCCGCCACCGAAATCCAGGTCCACTCTTCCAAATGCACCCGTAGCTTGGGCACCGCAATGTATTGCGCCTACAGCGAGATCAGGAAGCCCAGCACGCGGGGAGTTGGAGCACTGCTTCTTCAATGAGGTGCTGGGCTACTCCGCGGATGCCGACGTTGATTCCCTTGCCGAGAAGCTGAACCCGGACCCGGCGTTGACCAAGCGGCCCTGACGGTGCCGGACGGCTTGGGCCAGTGCTATTCTTGCCGATATGCTGACTGTTCGCACTCGATTGATCTGCTTGCTGTTGCTGATCTGCTGCGGGCTTGTCGCCGAAGAGCGGTTCAACGACCCGGCTCTGGTCTCTCTGCGCGTCGAGTTCGGCATCGGCGATGCCGGGCCGACCTCTTGGAATGGGAGCCTCACAGTCGCCGGCGGCGATCTCGAAGGCCTCTCCAGCCTTCGTCCTCGCCACGAAGACAGGATTGACGGCAACACTTGGGAGCTTGCGACGTGGCAGGGGCCGAACTTCTGGTACCCGGCCCCCAAGCCGCAGCCGGTCGATGGCGAGCCGGTCAATATCTTCAATTCCGGCCTGGTCATCGAAGTCCGCAGCCGGGGCCGGGCGCGGCTCGCATTTCAGACTGACCAGGGCCGTTTTCGCGTCGACTTGCGCAACCTGGTGCCGGGGCAGCCCCGGCGATTTCTTGAGGGCAGGGTGGTTGTCACCAAGACCGTCACTGCGGAAAACATCTCGGAATCTCAGCACCAGAACGACTTCGCGTCTGTCGCGACCGGCCCGGACGGTCAGCTGTGGGTGGCGTGGGTAGCGTTCAAGGACTGGGCCAACGAAGTCAAGCTGCGCCATTACGATGGCCACGCTTGGGGCGAGGTGCAGACGGTCACCGAGAAGCCGGGCGATATCTTCCTGGCCAAGGTTGCGCGCGATGGTGCCGGCCGGGTCTGGGTAGTCTGGTCCGACCAAGTGGAGGGGAATCGAGACCTTTACTCGCGTAACTATAGTGGCGCCGAGTGGTCCCAGGTCGAGCGGCTTAGCGAAGCTCCGCACCCTGATCTGTATCACAACGTGGCCGCCACCTCCGATGGGGCTCTGTGGGTTGTCTGGCAGGGGTTTCGCGATGGCCAGTCGGACATCCTGGCGCGGCGCCACGATGGCGAAAACTGGTCAGCCGTGCAGCGGGTCTCGACATCCCCTGCGAACGACTGGGAGCCGGCGGTCGCCGCCGATGGCCAAGGGCAACTCTACGTCGCTTGGGACACTTACGACAAAGGCAACTATGACATTCTGACCCGTCGCCACGACGGCGAGGCTTGGGAGAGCATCCGACCGCTTGCGGATACGCCTAGGTTCGAGGCGCACGCCACGATCACGTGCGATGCGGATGACCGCCTGTGGGCGACTTGGAGCGAGAGTGGCACGCAGTGGGGCAAGGACGATGGCTTCGGAATCGAATACGAGGGCACCCGCCTGTACGAATGGCGTCGCATGCCCGTCGCCGTGCTCGACGGCGAGAGGTGGATGGAACCGTCGGTCCTGCTCGATGACGCGCTGCCGGAGGGCTTTGACGGAGACCGCAGTGACTCGCCCACCATCCAAGCCGATGGCAATGGCGGGATCTGGGTGTTCTTCCGCCGCCGCAATCCTCGCATGAAGGACATCATTTCCGACATGTACAACTTCTACGCTTTGTGGGAGGTATGGGGGGTCCCCTACAGCGGTGGCAGGTGGGGCCAGCCGGTCTACTTCCCCCATAGCACCGGGCGCATGGACGTGCGCAGTGGCTTTGCCACGGCTGCAGACGGAGCAGTCGTGGCTGCTTGGCCCAGCGACCATCGGGATTGGACGGAGATGCTTGGCGAGCGGGCGGACATCTATGTCGGCCGCATACCGCCGGCCGGCCGCCAGGGAAGAGAGGGGCTGCGCCCAAGAGTGCAGCCGGAGATCACGGTTTACCCGATACACCCCAACGAGACTGAAGACTTGGAGCGGATCCGCAGCTACGAGATCAAGTCCGATGGCAAGACCTACAAGATCTATCGCGGCGATACCCACCGGCACACCGAGTTCTCGATGGACGGCTACAACGATGGCTCTTTGCTGCAGGCATACCGCTACGCCATTGACGCGGCGAGCCTCGACTACTATGCCAACTCCGAACACAACTATCTGGGTGGACCGGATGTCGAGTACCACGATTTCCTGCTGCAGCAGTTCGCGGACAACTTTCACGTGCCCGGCCGTTTCATCCCACTCTTTGCGTACGAGCGCAGCATCCCGTACCCGCACGGCCATCGCAACATCATCTTCGCGAAGCGCGGCGTGCGTCCGTTCCGCATCTCACGCGAAGAATTCGGTCGACTCTTCCCGTTCTCGTCCGAGGCGGTGACGGAGCGCTTCAAGAATCCCGACCCTGTCGGTACCAAGGATCTGTACGAATACTTGAAGCAGAACGACGGCATTGCGATCTCGCACACTTCGGCCACGAACATGGGGACGGACTGGCGGGACAACGATCCTGAAGTCGAGCCGCTGGTAGAGATTTACCAAGGCGATCGTGTGTCCGCCGAATACGAAGGGGCGCCGCGATCGGCGTACACCGGCAACCCGACCTCCGCGCCGGGCGGCTTCCGGCCTGCCGGGTTCGTCTGGAACGCTTGGGCCAAGGGCTACAAGCTGGGTGTGCAAGCCGCTTCGGACCATGTTTCGACGCACATTTCCTATGCCTGCACCATCTCTGAGGATTCCAGCCGGGAGGGCCTGCTGGATGCGATGCGGATGCGCCATTCCTACGGCGCGACGGACAACATCGTGCTGGACTACCGCCTGCGAGCGGGAAACCGCGAGCACCTTCAAGGTGACATCGTGAGCGTGGCGGGCGCCTTCCGCCTATGGGTGCGCGTGCTAGGGACTCTGCCAATCCGCCAGATCGACATCATCAAGAACCAGGAGTTCGTGCACACGCGCCACAACCTCGGGCAAGAAGTGTCGTTCGAATTCACCGACGCCGAGCCGAGCCCCGGCGAGAACTACTACTATGTCCGTGTGCAGCAGGTCGATGGGCAATTGGCGTGGTCCTCGCCCATCTGGGTGACGAGCGATCGGTAGCGTCGTGTCTCCGCGCTCGGCCCGAGCCGTGCGGATCAACTGCGATCTCTACACGCCATCGGGAGTGCGTCGCATCAACAAAAAGAACGTTTGGATGGGAACATGAGATTGCGGATTTACGAGCGTGATTTCGAGGGGCATACCTTGTCCAACCAGTACGAGGACTTCGAAGGACCCAGCGCATCCAGCATCATTCAAGCCATGTGGGATAGGGATATCTTCGCGAAGACTCAATCGCTGTCCGAGTACGTGAATCTGCTAAGCGAGCGAGTCTGCAAGGAATACGGCATCCAGTTCACACCGGATGGAGGGACGGACGAGCAACGCGCCCTGTCGCTGTTGCAGTTCATGAGCCGCGAGGGAATTGCTGACCTCGTGGACGGGATGGACGAGACGGCTTGATTCCACCATTCCGACTGGTGCGGCCGGGCCGGCGGGCAGTCTGGTGAACGGTGGCAGCCCAATAGCTCCAATCGCGTAGCGCTGCAACGCTGGTTGGGAGAGGGGATCGACCGTAGGGCAAAGACGCGGCCAAGGATGTCGCAAGCGACGCATGGGCACGTTCGCAATTGACAGGCATGATTGTGGCCAAGCCACAGGGCCCCAAGTTGGAGTCACCGATTTAGATCCTAGTGCGCGAGCCGAACCATCGAGGCGACAGTGACCCTAGCGGCGGCCCGTTTAGTTTATCCCCGCCATAGGCTGAGCGGCGCTCTCGACCCGTACCGACAGAATATCGATGTCGTGATACTGCTGGTGTCGTATAGATGTGGCGTAGTGGCGGAGCAGCCTCAGCGGGGTCTCCTCTCCGAAGTTCGGGGCTTTCTCGCTGAGCATCGCCAGTTGATCTTCGATGTTCGTTTCGTCTGTTGTCGCGATGAACTCCAAGTCGGCCACGCCCCCCCTGCTGCCGGCGATGACGAGCAGGCGCCGCTCCGGACCCGCCGTTCCCTCGTCGCCGCGCATGAGGACGTGCGCAGTCTCTTCGCCCACGGCGCGCAGACGCCGTTCCATCTCCTTGCCCAAGCCCTTGCGCGCGACGAACTTCACCATGAAGTCGTCGACCTCCGACCAGATCTCCGGCGTCAGCCGGGTCTTCAGGCGCGACCTGCGCCCCCCGATTGCCTCTTCTAACATTGCGAGCAGGATCACGGTGAAACCGCCGACGGTCATGCCGTTTCCGAGAAGGTCGGCCCAGACGCCTTCAAGATACTCCGGGTAGATCCAGTCGAGTTGGAAGGCCAGCCCGATCCAGAAGGCGACGCCGACTACTAGGCCTTTCCTGAAGTCCAGCCCTTCCTGGACCAAGATCTTCATCCCGAAGACGAAGATGAGAGCCACGATCACGATAAAGTACGCCGCGGCGACTGGCCCCGGTATCGCGACGATGAGGCCGATGAACTTCGGCAAGAACGCTAGCGCCACAAAGACGATGCCGACGCAAACCCCGATGCGGCGCGCGGCAATTCCGGTGAGTTCGGCGACGCTTATGCTCATCCCGTAGGTTGTGTTCGGGACGGTCCCCGAGAGGCCGGACAGCAGATTGCCGAGGCCATCGGCAGAGAGCGCCCCCTGAATGGAGCGGAAGTCGATGGCGCGCGGCCTGCGCCACGAGACCCGCTGAATTGCGATGGCATCCCCGAGCGTGTCCAACGCACCCACCAGCGTCACCATGATGAAGGAAGGCAGCAGTGCCCAGAATTCCGGCTGGAAGCTCAGATCCACCCCCGGATAGGCAAGTACAGGCAGCCCGACCCAGGCGGCCTCCGCAACCATGGACGTGTCGTAGAGCCCGAACCCCAGATCGGCGGTCAGGCATCCTGCTACGATGCCGATCGCCGGCGCCCACAGGCGGAGCGCTCCCGAGAAACGAAGCGGGACCAGGATCATGACCAGCAGCGTCACTCCCGCGATGACAGGTCCCGCGGCCGGAGAGACGTCCTCAGGCACGTCGGCCAGCTTGCGCAGAATGACCGGAGCGAGGGTCACGGGGATCAGCATCAGCACGGTTCCGGCGACCGCGGGCGTGAAGAACCGCCGCAGAAGAGCCATCCTAGTGGCTAGGACGAACTGAACCAGCGACGACGCGATGATCAGCGTCGCGAGCATGGCCGGTCCGCCCTGCTCGAGAGCTGTTACGCTCACGGCCAGGAACGCGCTCGTGCTCCCCATGACGAGGATGTAGCCGGCGCCGATGCGACCCACCTTGCGCGCCTGAATAGCAGTAGTCACCCCGCTGATGACGAGAGCCGCGAAGACCGCCCAGGATAGGTAGGCGTCGCCCGCGCCCGCCACAGTAATCATGACGGTGGGCGTCAGAACGACGCTTGCGACGCAAAGAATGGCGTACTGAATCCCGAGTCCAACCGTGATGGGGAGCGGCGGGCGCTCGTCCGGTTCGTAGCGCACATCTTGGAGGTCGATCGTCGGATTCATTGTCTAGCCTCCTTGCAAGGCGGTAGGTGCGCCCTGTCTCGGATCAGCTGCTCTGAGCGGCTTAGCACGTCATGGCGTTTGGGCTCTTCCCGCTACTACCGTCATTTATCCCGATGAAGAAATGCTAGCAGCCGAGCGCAGCAGGGCCTCGCAGGGGTTCTGCTGCAAGACGGGCGATGATCGCCCCTTAGGCGCGTGTATGGTGACGCTTAGGAAGCGGGGCCGAGGCGGGCCTGTGTCCGGCATGCTCATGTCCAGCTCGTCGACAGGAGTCAAGCCAGATTATATGTCTCGCGTCTGGAACGTATGGTGCCGCTACCACTGATCCCTACAGCGCCTCTCGCCGCTGTCTTGCTCGGAGTGCAGCTTGTCCGCCGTCACACCGGCCAGCATACCGGCTAGCTTGTAGCCGTGCTTGACTGTCATCCTGCTAGCCGAGAGACGATCCAGCACTAATAGGCAGGCCGTAATCAGCTCGCTCCGGACAGAGGCCACTGGCGATGGCAAGCGGAGCACGTGAGCCTGATCCGGGCTGAAGGACGGGATTGCGGCTATGCGACGCGCAGCCGCTCAGTGCGCAAGCCGCGGAAGCGATCAAAATCACGGTCCTCCGTCAATAGCAGGGACACGCCATGTTCGCGGCACAGCGCAACGATCTGCGCATCGAACACCAAGTTTCCGACAGCATTCGCCTCTCGGATGGCCTCCGCGAGTAGTTGGGAATAGCCG
>LXNI01000696.1_pt1 | contig 36677 bp, 31 predicted proteins | sample 809091 | NCBI WGS metagenome assembly LXNI01 (sample SAMN04870527, study PRJNA318959) | sponge metagenome | biome: 01000161; feature: marine sponge reef; material: water | host: Sarcotragus foetidus | place: Greece: Milos, Mediterranean Sea | collected 2013-05-29 | depth 5-7 m
ATCACTTTGGAATCTTTCATTCCGGCCAGATGCTGAATGGCACCGGAAATCCCGATCGCCATATACAGGTCCGGCGCAACCACCTTGCCGGTCTGGCCCACCTGGTAGTCGTTGGGGACAAAGCCTGCGTCCACGGCGGCACGAGACGCACCCACTGCACCGCCGAGCTGATCGGCCAATTTTTCCAGCATGCCAAAATTTTCACCGTTTTGCATGCCCCGGCCACCCGACACCACCACTTTGGCCGAAGTCAGCTCGGGCCGTTCACTCAGGCTCAAGGCATGCTCCACAAATTGCACCTGATCGGTCACACCGGGATCCGGGATCGTCACGATCTCGGCTTGGCCACTGTCGGAATCCACTGCCTCAAAGGCGGTCGTGCGGACAGTGATCATTTTGACCCCATCCGATGAACAGACCGTTGACAGGGCATTACCGGCGTAGATGGGACGGACAAACGTGTCGGCATCAATCACCTCACTGATATCCGAAATGGCCTGGATATCGCAAAGTGCCGCCGTAAACGGGATCAATGCCTTGCCAAAGGTAGATGCCGGCGCCAACACATGGCTGTAGTGGGCAATTTGGGACTGGATCAGGCCAGCCATGTTTTCCGTGATGTCCACAGCATAGCCTGGCGCATCACAAACCAGTACCTTGGCAACACCGCAAATCGTGGCTACCGCCGCGACGACCTCACCGCAGTTTTCACCCGCAACCAGCACATGCAGTTCACCGCCAATCTGACCGGCGGCTGTAATAGTATTGACCGTACCCGGGAAAAGGGTCCGATTATCATGCTCCGCAATGACCAGAATACTCATTTAAATCACCTTCGCTTCATTTTTCAACTTGTCAACCAATTCGGCAGCACTCGAGACCCTCACACCCGCCTCCCGTGCAGGGGGCTCAACCACTTTGACCACCCGCAGCCGGGGTGTGATGTCAACACCCAATTCCTCCGGCGTCAATTCATCGATCGGTTTCCTTTTCGCTTTCATGATATTCGGCAATGATGCGTATCGTGGTTCATTAAGACGCAAATCGGTGGTCACAATGGCCGGGCTGGTGATTTGCAGTTTTTCCAGTCCGGCATCAATTTCACGGGTAATGGCAAATCCCGCCTCGTTTTTCTCGATGCGCGAGATATAGCTGCCCAATGGCCTGCCGGTCAGTGCAGCCAACATCTGTCCCGTCTGATTGTTGTCGTCGTCAATCGACTGTTTGCCGAGAATCACCAGATCCGTAGACTCCCTGTCCACAATGGCTTTCAGCATCTTCGCAATCGCGAGCGGCTCCAATACCGCATCGGTCACAATATGAATACCCCGGTCGGCCCCCATCGCCAACCCCGTTCGAATGGTATCCTTGCATTTTTCAGGACCGGCGGACACGACAATGATTTCCTCGGCGTGACCCGCTTCTTTGATTCTCAGCGCCTCCTCCACCGCAATTTCACAAAACGGATTCATCGCCATTTTGACATTAGCCGTTTCAACCCCTGTTTGATCAGCTTTTACCCTGACCCTGATATTCGCGTCGATGACACGTTTTACTGGGACCAGTATTTTCATTACGTGGAAACTCCTCTGGAAATTATTCGAACCGCACAGATCGGGAGGCAGATTCTACCGCAATGATTTTCATTTTAGTAGAGAAATCGAGACCATTATTTCAGGTTGAGCGGTGGGTATCGACACCCGCATATTCCGCTCGTCCGGCAAGCCATTTTGCTGATTGTCATGCCGTTCAAGCGACACCGCTGCCTGAATCATCGGCGTTTCAGATAAACAACCAAAGTCCCTTTTGATATGGATGTATACCCCCGTCAAACACAGAGTCATATAAAATACACCAACGCCGTGTTTGAACCTGATGGCACTGTATTTCCCACACCCGGAGCCCGACATGCAAGCTGTACCTGCTGATTTTCTTGAGACTGCAATCCAGGCCGTCGAGTGTGCCCGTAAAATCACCCGGGACTGGTTTCGGATTGACCTGAACGTTGAGAGCAAGCAAGACAAGTCGCCCGTGACCCTGGCCGATCAGCAAACCGAGCAGGCGGTCAAACAGTTGATTTTGGAACGGCATCCCGACCACAGCTTTCTCGGAGAGGAGACCGGTGAACAGATCAATGATCGGGAATGGCAATGGATTATTGACCCGATTGATGGAACCAAAAGCTTTGCCACGGGAAACCCGACTTTTGGCACACTGATTGCCCTGCTCCATCATCGACAACCGGTTGTGGGTATCATCGATCATGCCATGCTCAATGAACGATGGGTTGGAATTCACGGCCAACCGTCCCTTCACAACGAAGTGCCCTGCCAGACCCGACAGACCGCACAACTCGAGCAAGCCTCCATTTATACCACCACCCTGGACATGTTTGACGAAACGACGTATCCGCGATACGACCGGCTATCGAAAAAGTGCCAGTTCCGGGTCTTTGGTGGCGACTGTTATGCCTACGGCCTTTTATCGAGCGGATGGACCGACATCGTCTGTGAGGCTGACCTGAAACCCTATGATTATCTCGCGCTGGTCCCTGTTGTCGAGGGTGCGGGTGGTATAATTACCGACTGGCAGGGTCATCCGCTTACCCTGGAATCGGGCGATCAGGTCATCGCTGCCGCCAATTCCTCGCTCCATCGGACCGCCCTGGACATACTCAATGCATAACACCCTTTTTTTCTGATTCCGTCTCTTAACACTCAACAGTATGGCACAGTACGTTTTCACCATGAATGGGGTGGGCAAGGTCGTTCCTCCCAAAAAGTATCTGCTCAAAGAAATCAATCTCCATTTTTTCCCGGGCGCAAAAATTGGTGTATTGGGCTATAACGGAGCGGGCAAATCAACGTTATTGAAAATCATGGCCGGTATTGATACCGATATCCTGGGCGAGGCCCGTCCTCAACCCGATCTCAAAATCGGTTATTTGGCCCAGGAACCCGAGCTCGACGACCGCAAGGATGTCAGGGGGAATGTCGAAGACGGATTGTCCGACATCAAGGCGGCACAGGCCAAGCTCGATGCCGTCTATGCCGCCTACGGCGAACCGGATGCAGACTTTGATGCACTGGCAACCGAACAGGCACGCCTGGAGTCGATTATCCAGACTTCAGACGCCCACAACATGGATCACAAACTGGATATTGCGGCAGACGCCCTGCGTCTGCCTCCCTGGGAAGCGCGCATCGAGACCCTGTCAGGGGGAGAAAAAAGACGCGTTGCGTTATGCCGTCTGCTGCTCTCGAACCCGGACATGTTGATTCTGGACGAACCAACCAACCATCTTGATGCCGAATCGGTGGCGTGGCTGGAACGATACCTGCATGAATTTGACGGTACCGTGGTCGCCGTGACACATGACCGCTATTTTCTCGATAATGTGGCTGGCTGGATTTTGGAACTGGACCGCGGAGAAGGGATCCCGTGGCAGGGAAACTATTCTTCATGGCTGGAACAAAAGGAAAGACGTCTCGCCCAGGAGCAGCGGGGCGAGCAGGCCCGGGTCAAAAGCATGCAACAGGAACTGGAATGGGTACGCACCAATCCGAAGGGACGGCATGCCAAAAACAAGGCTCGCCTGAAACGATTCGAAGAGTTGAGTTCCAGCGAATATCAAAAACGGGCGGAAACCAATGAAATCTATATTCCGCCCGGACCACGGTTGGGGGACCTCGTCATTGAGGCAAACCGGATTTCCAAAATGTATGGTGAGAAGGTCCTGATTGAGAATCTCAACTTCAGCCTGCCCAAAGGCGGTATCGTGGGTATCGTCGGACCGAATGGTGCAGGTAAAACCACCCTTTTTAAAATGATCACCGGGCAAGAGTCCCCTTCCTTCGGGGAATTCCGGATCGGGGAATCGGTCAGGATTGCCTACGTGGACCAATCCCGGGATAAATTGAACGACCACCACTCCGTGTTCGAAGCCATCTCGGGTGATCAGGACATGATGCTGGTCAACGGATATGCCGTCCCGTCCCGGCGTTATGTGGGTCGCTTCAATTTCAAGGGAACCGATCAGCAAAAACGCATCCGTGATCTATCGGGCGGCGAACGCAATCGGGTACATCTTGCCAAAACACTCGCCAGCGGCGGCAATCTGCTGTTACTCGACGAACCGACGAACGACCTGGATGTGGAAACATTGCGCGCACTGGAAGAAGCCTTGCTGAACTTCCCCGGATGTGCAGTGGTGATCTCCCATGATCGCTGGTTCCTGGATCGTGTCGCAACCCATATACTTGCCTTTGAGGGTCACTCCCGGATCATATGGAACGAAGGCAACTACAGCGATTATGAGGACAATTTCAGGCAACGATGTGGAGACACCGCCAAACCCGAACGCATCAAATACAAACGATTGAAATAGGCCGCGGATGAAGCGCGGACGATTCACCGTCAACCACGTCAGGAAAATGCGCTCGCAGCGGCTGACTGGCGTGCCTTCAGACCCGTCTTAACAACGCAATGCCCGCCCTCTTGCCAGCGCCTGTTCAGCCTCCTCGGCATGGCCCAGCTGATCATTGATTTCACCATACCATTGCCAGTTATCAGGATTCCCCGGTCGACGGGCAATGCGCTCTGAAACCAGGGCTCTTGCCAGTGCAAGGCGTCCGCTTTTGATTGCTGCATCCAAGAGCAGTTGATCAAACACATCCCGCTGGGCGTGACTGCCACCGAGGTCACTCAAACGATGTCGAAGGGGCAGCACCGTCGTCACGAAGGTCTCGTAGTCCCCCTGGCGATGAGCGACAACCGCCTGACACAATGCAAGTCCGGTGGTCGCCATGACTGAGGCCGCCCAACCGTCTTTTGACCTGACAAACTCGCGGAGCGAATCAAGATGGGCTCGCACAGCATCGGAGCGATGGTCGGCAGCCAGTGACATGGCGTAGTGCATTTCGGTAAATGCCAATACATGGTCATCAAGCTGCTGTTCGGCGATATCGGCCAACGCCTTCCATCGATGAGCCACATCAACACCGCGCAAATCCAGTCGGACCAAGAGTGATGCCGTATTCTGCACATCCAGGAAAAAGGTCGACTCGATGGAATGGATCGATTCGTCATAGATCGCCAGCACCTTGTCATACGCCCCCCTATCCAGCGCGAACATCGCCGCATGCCACCAGATATGCCCCCGAAAGGGATTGCGATCATCCAGACTGTCACCGGGCAGATCCAGCAATTGACTCCCCTCTTTCAGTCGGCTCTGCATTTCGTACACATGAGCCACCGCGTGCAGCGCCCACAAGTCAGCCCGGTTCATTTCCATTGCCTGCAATCCCAATCGCTCCGCCTGCTCGTATTGACCCAGTTCCTCCAGTGCAAAAGCGTGCATGCCGATAACATAATTGTATCCGGGGCAGTCTTCGGTCCATCTCAGCAAGACCGACGCGGTACAATCATGCAACAGGGCTGCATTGCCGATCCAAAATGCCGCGCCATGGAGTAGCCGAATGGCCAGTATGTCCAGCGGGTATTGACAGAGAATCTGGTACCATTGCCCACAGGCACGCAGATCATCGCCACAAGACCAGTATTTCAGCGCTTGGCGATGCAGTGCCTCGCGCGGGTTCAATTGTTCGGATTGGGCATCAAGTGCCTGTATCGCAGCCGTCACCCTGTCGTGGACCGTACGACTGTTGATCATCAAGAACAGATAGCCTTGAAGACAGATGGCCATCGGCATCGTCGGCTCCTGCGCAAGCACCCCTTTTAGCCGTTTCATCGCATCGGCCCGATATTCAAATATCGCATTGATGCAATCATCGTAGTCGGTGACCGCCGACTGACTGTACGCTGTCAGTGAGAGCCCACGAATGTCCTCATATTGTTTCAATTGATTCGTCATCAGCCTGCTTGTACCTAGATTCTCCCCTCATAGGCATATCGACCGATCATCGCCGAAATGAGCGTAAAGCTCGGCCGCTGCCACGCCTGTTCGATCGATCTGCCCAACTCTTCACGGCTGCATACCGTCGCACCGAATCCACCCAGTGCTACCGCAACCGCCTCGAAATCGGTGCCCCCGAAATCGACCCCCAAAGCCGACATCGGGATATTTCTTTGCTTCAGTTCAATCAATGCAAGCTGATGGTCCACGAAGACAACAATCGGAATCGATAATCGAAGATCACGGATCGTCGCCAATTCCCCGAGAAACATCTCCAGCCCGGCATCACCGACAAAGGCAATCACGGGCCGCTCCGACTCCGCCATTTTCCGGCCGATCGCCAACGGGACCGCCGCTCCCATGGTGCAAAGTGCACTGGACTGCAGCAGGCCGCGCGGCTGATAGCATTTCCATATCTGGCTGAGCACGATTCGATGTGCACCGCTATCGACGGTAGCAACCGTGTTGCGGGGGCACACCTTGCGGGCCTCATCAATGACCGCCGCCGGGCCCCACGTTTCATTGACCCTCAGTGTCTCGTCCAGCGTCTCGCGTACCTGATCAAGGCCGGACGCAGTCCAGTGAGCGCGGCTCGATATCCCCCGTGTCATCGCCTGCAGGGAGTGCGGAACATCGCCGACAAAATTCAAATCCGCCTGATGCATATAGTGCCTGTTGGCTTCTGCCGAAACATCAATTACCTTTTGGCCTGCATGAAACGGGTTGCGCCAGCCTGTCCGCATTTCGATCGGATCATAACCGGCCAGAATCACGCAATCTGATTGCCGGACAACAGGCAAAAGGACCTCATCACATCGCGGCGACAAGCCCGCGCCGCCCAAGCATAACGGATCATCTTCCGCGATCAGGCCCTTGCCCTTGTATGACGTGATCAACGGGGCAGACAACTGTCGACAGACTGCTTCCACGGCCCCTGATGCACTCTGGTTGACCGCATCCAAACCGGCCAGTACCAAAGGATATCGCGCCCGCGCCAGCCAGTCCCTTGCCCGTGTCAACGCACCACCGCCCGGGATCACCGGAGACGGCGGTATCGACGAGGAACAATCCCAGCGGGACTGGGCCGTCCGCTGAACATCAACTGGCACATCCAGGATGACCGGGCCCGGACGATCGGTCGTCGCCATTGCAATGGCCTTGTCAATCACAATGGCCGCCGTCCCGTGCTCCAGCCGGAAGGTCGCCTTGCTTACAGTTTGTAAAAACGCACTGTGATCATACACCTGATGCGTGAAGGTATGACGGTCGAGTGCGGTGACACAGCCGGTCAGGACAATCAGGGGAACTCTGTCTTGCCACGCATTGATGATTGCATTGGCGGCATTGGCAATGCCCGGTCCAATCGTTGCAAACAGTACTGCAGGGGCACCGGTGGCATGCCAAACGCCCTCTCCCATGAAACCGCCACAATTTTCATGCCTGACCAGTTGTACCGAAATGCCCGATCGATCCATTGCCTCCATCAGGAAAAGCACTTCGCCCCCCGCGATGCCGAACGCATGGCGACACCCGGCCGCATACAGCCCCGCAGCAAGCACCTCTGATGTTGTCTTGTCCTGTAATGCCTTTTGATCCAGTCCTCTCATCGAATCAGATCAGGAGCACGTGCATGGATGGCCTGTTTGATGGCCTCGCCGCTTTCCACCGTTGTGGCACTCCCCCCCAAATCGGCGGTTCTTGCTGCCGGGTTGACCAGGACATCCTCAAGGGCCGATTCAAGCACCCCGGCTGCCTGTATTTCACCCAGATGTGACAGCATCATCGCGGCCGACCAGACCGCCGCGATCGGATTGGCAACCCCCTGTCCGGCAATATCCGGTGCCGAACCATGAACCGGTTCGAACATGGAGGGGGAATCGCCCGTCGGGTTGATATTGGCAGAAGGCGCAATCCCGATCGACCCTGCGATCGCCGGTCCCAGATCAGATAGGATATCACCGAACAGATTGGATCCAACAACCACATCAAACCAATCGGGATGTTGAACGAAATGCGCTGTCAGGATGTCAATATGATATTGATCTGTCCTGATATCGGGATATTTTTTTGAGATGGCCTCAAACCGTTCATCCCAGTAGGGCATGGTATGGACAATCCCGTTCGACTTGGTCGCGGAGGTGACTTTCTTGCGCCTGCGGGTCGAGGCAACATGAAAGGCATACTCCAAAATACGATCGACCCCCTGTCGAGTGAAAACCGACTGTTGGGAGACCATCTCGCGTGCAGTACCGGTAAAAATTCTCCCGCCGATTTCCGAGTATTCTCCCTCCACATTTTCCCGTATCACAATGAAGTCGATATCCTCTGCGGTACGGCCGACCAGCGGTGACGTGATTCCGTTCAGTAACCGCACCGGTCTGACGTTGGCATACTGGTCCATCTCTCTGCGAATCGGAATCAGCAAACCCCACAAAGAAACATGATCAGGCACCGTCGGCCAGCCAACCGCCCCGAGATAAATGGCATCGAATTGCCTGAGCTGGTCTATCCCTCCGGGCGGCATCATCCGGCCTGTTTTCAAATAGCGCTCACAGGACCAGTCAAAATGCTGCCACTCGATACCGAATCCGGCGTACGCTGCCACGGTATCGGCAGCACACTGCCCCACCGGAACCACTTCCTTACCAATCCCATCTCCGGGGATCGACGCAATATGATATGTTCGCATATTTCTGTTTGACATGGATTTATGTATGGATAGCACGACAGCAAGCACATCCGATCATGCTCCGGAAACAAGACTTGATATCAAAGACCAAACCTGTCCTTGACTTGAGCATGAGGCTGACCGTTGCCCACACGCAGATAATAAACCATCTCGCGCTGATTTTGGTTGATACCATGCGACCATGATTGACACCTGGATATTCCTGGCCATCGCCGCCGCTTTTTTTCAAAACCTGCGCTCGGCCATACAGAAACATCTGAAAGGAAAACTGTCCACATTAGGCGCCGCCTATGCCCGCTTTCTTTTTGCGCTTCCCGTGTCGGCGGTCTATCTGTGGGGGCTGCATCAAATCGGTGATTTTGAGTTCCCGCAACCGAATGCACTGTTTTTTGTCTATTGTGCGTTAGGCGGTGCCAGCCAGATCCTGTTTACGGTTTGCCTGTTGTGGCTGTTCTCGTTCAAGAGCTTTGCGGTTGGAACCACCTTTTCCAAACTCGAAGTGATCATGGTGGTGTTGCTCAGTGCCCTTTTTCTTGGAGAAACGCTGAGCGCCATTGCAATCTTTGCCATTGTCCTTAGCGCATCAGGCGTCATTGCACTGGGCTTGGGCCAGGAAAATATGACGGTCCGCACGATGCTGCGGGGGCTGGGCCAAAAATCGACAATGATTGGACTGGTTTGTGCCGTCTGGCTGGGTGGATCATCGGTTTTTTACCGGGGTGCCTCACTGTCACTTGGGCATGACCAGTTTGTCATGGCGGCAGCGTATACCCTGACAATCAGCCTGGTGATCCAGACCCTGTTGATGGGACTTTATATCCTGTACAAGGAATCAGGGCAAATCACTAAAGTACTGGTACATTGGCAATGGGCCGGCACCGCCGGCGTTGCAGGCGCACTCGCTTCGATCGCCTGGTTCACCGCATTTACCATTCAAAGTGCCAGCTATGTCAGGGCGGTGGGACAGATCGAATTGGTTTTCACTTTTTTCGTCACTACCTTGATATTCAAAGAAAAGGTCAGTCGTTCTGAAAGTCTGGGAATTGTACTGGTAACGGCGGGCATCATCATACTTCTGGCCTATGCCTAGTTTCTGTGCCATCCTCGTTTTCAGAACATGCCAGAGGCCAAGCGTTGATCCATTGGGTTATTGACTCATTCCATTCCCCGTATCACGCTGTTCAGACCGTGGTGCCGTTGCATGACCCCCATCAAACGGTCATTTTATTTACTCACAGAAACTGTGGATAACTATGTGTATAAAGTCATTGCATTTGGCTTGATTGGTGGGATCAGGGAAGAAAACCGACATCTGCCTAAAAAATAAGCAAAATCATTATTATATTTATAATTCAATAATTTATATTATTTTTTGAATTATGAAAAACAATATCAGTGCTAACTCGACCAAATTATTACACCGACATGACAATTATGAATAACTTGAGTCATATTTTGTTCTGTGCGATAAACAACTGTTGATTTGTTTATCAAACAGTTAACCTGACCATTTCGCTTTATCCCCACCTTCGCAGGGGCCAGCCCCGACCTTTCCCGACAAAATTGGCCAATACTTCTCGGTTCGACTCACCACGAATCTGATTCAGAGGACTCAGATTTCCCCACATCACCGTGTATCGCTGGAATTATGATACGACATCGTCCTGGCGGGTCAGGGATAGATAAACAATTGCAGACCCGTCGATACACCGCAGGTTTTGTCCCAATCTTGGAAGTCACCCTGATCATTACCGTGACGAACCACTTTGGCGTACTCTGTTTCCCTTGCCCATGAGTGAGACCGTATCAAGCCCTTTCATCCGGACTGTATCAGGAGGTCCATCGATGAGAGATAATACAGGTGTCAAAAATACTAGCGAGTATTTTTGACACCTGTATAAAAAAGTAATATTCTATCATAATGAAACGATATTTGGAGGATCCGGTCAGGGAGGATCTGGAGAAAAAAATGGTGTTTGTCGGTGGCCCCCGACAAGTAGGTAAAACCACATTGGCACTTGATCTTGCGCCCCCATCTCACCGCTATTTGAACTGGGATATTCTGAAAGACAGGGAATTCATTCTCAAGCAGAAATTTCCCATGGAACGGTTCGTTATTTATGATGAATTGCATAAATTCAAACTGTGGAGAAATTACATCAAGGGCTTTTATGACAAGGTGGGCTCAGGCAGGCAGATACTTGTCACCGGAAGCGCCAGACTGGACTACTATCGATATTCCGGCGATTCCCTGCAGGGCCGCTATCATTATTACCGCTTGCATCCCTTGACCGTTGCCGAATTGGGTATAGAAAAACAATCGGATTTTGATGCACTCCTGATGCTGGGTGGATTTCCCGAGCCATTTTTGTCAGGTTCACAAAGACAGGCCCGACGGTGGTCTCGGGAATATCGCAGTCGCGTGATCAACGAGGAGATACCCCGCCTGGAACTCTCTCAGAATTTGTCAATGATGGAGTTACTGTTATCGGTATTACCGGAACGGGTGGGCAGTCCTTTGTCAATCAACGCGATTCGGGAAGATTTGCACCTGTCCCACAAAACCGTTTCAAAGTGGCTGGATATCTTTGAACGCATGTATCTGATTTATCGCATGGCACCATTTGGGGGGCCTGGTCTAAGATCGGTCAAAAAAGAACAGAAACACTATCACACCAACTGGGCAGACGTTTCAGACGAGGGTGCCCGTTTTGAGAACCTGATAGCCGGTCATTTACTCAAATGGGTGCATTTTCAACAGGACTATAACGGCCGGAATATCGAATTGAAATACTTTCGGGATGTCGACCGGCGGGAGGTGGATTTCATTGTCCTGCAAGACAACCGACCGATCCGCGCAATAGATTGCAAACTGAAAAACAAGGGCATTGCTCGAGGCTTGAAGTATTTCAAGGCGAAATTTCCGGAAGTGGATATGTTTCAAGTCCATCAGATCGGAGAATCATACCTTTCAAAAGAGGGTGTGCATTGCTTGAATTGGAGTGATTTTTTGAAAGACTACCTCTAGACTGGTGTGCCAGAAGTGCGTTTTACCGGCTTTTGTCCGATGATATAAAAAACAACCACTTCAATGTCCTGTCCAGAAATCGTTCTCCTCAAGGTCAAGTTCAAATCCACATTGCAATATACAGTAAAACTGTCGCCAGGGTCCCTTCAGGGCAATGCCTTCGCCTGTTCGCCCAACCGGATTGACTGGAATCACTAGAGGATGAATATCTTCTTTCACGGCACCACTGATTGATCCGGTTAGTCAAGCACCGGCATTGTGCAGGCATCATGATGGTCGCAGCGCCGATATGTCGGAGAAAAGTCACCAATCAAAAACACGAAGAAATGATCCTGTCAGAACTGTCTGTGACCGAAAAGAAGGGGATTCATATCCCTGACTAAACAAACGTGTGACACACTGTCTTTGCTTGTTCCAGACGGTATCGGGCAAGCGGGTTGATGGTCATGGCCGTCATGTCGGGCGGGAATACCCCCCCCGATGGCGTAACGAAAGCACCGCCAATATATGGTTGCTTATTCAAATACACAATTCCCTAATTTTTGATACATTTCTCCAATCAGGAAACGGTATTGCACCGGTTGCATGGATCACTTCTGTGGATAGAGCACCAAGCGGTAAAAGACCCTTTGATCAGGTGACAGCCCGCCATGTTCATCCAATGATCGTAATCCGATCTCTTGATCAGAATCACCAACCCTCGGGTCGCGATTGTATAAGGCACGACGCAACAGCAACAGATGGTACAGCAAGGACAGACGGAGGATACCCGTTAATCCACGATAACAACCTGGCCACTAATCACACCTTCTATACTCTTACAAAACGCCCTTCCCACCCTGTCTGAAGCGACAGGATCATGTCCGGGAAAGAATCCGTCATACCGATCCACTGATACCTGAAGCAAACCGGGACTGATCGAATTTATTCGTATATTTCTTGGCATATCCACCGCCGCACCGAAAATGAATCCATCAATCGCTCCATTGGCTGCGGCCCCACAAGCCCCTCCCCGTATCGGATCACGGTTCAGCACACCGCTGGTTAAGGTAAAGGACCCACCGTCGTTGACCCAGGCAATTCCCTCAAGCACCAAATTGATCTGAGGCAGCACCTTGTGATGGATTCCCTGCATGAACTGGTTGCCGTTCATTTCCGCAACCGGGCCGAAATGCCCGTGTCCAACCGTACTCACGACCGCATCGACGGTGCCCGTTTGCTGATACATGGCACGGATATCATCCGGGTTTGCGATGTCTATTTTGATATCCCCGCTGGAACGGCCCACCTTGATCACCTCATGCCGATCACCCAGCATATCGACCACCGTCCGACCAACCGCACCGGATGCCCCAACCACGATAATTTTCATTCGATTTTCTTGAATTTATATTTGAAAAAACGACAACACGCTATCGATCCATTACCCGGCTCATCCTGCGGACTATAAAATCCTGACCAGACCCCCACAAGGTGTGCATCAGCCACCCAAAAACAATTCGCCCACCTTGGGATTGGTCAGCAGATCGTTGCCCTTGCCGGCAATCGCCACTTCTCCTGAGACCAGAACATAGCCAATATCGGCAAATTCCAATCCCTTTTTTGCATTCTGCTCGACCATGATAATGGTCTTGCCCTCGTTGTGCTGCAAGTCATGGAGAATTTCAAAAACCATGTCAATGAAACGTGGCTCCAAACCGATTGAGGGTTCATCCACCAACAGCACTTCCGGGTTCATGACCAAAGCCCGGGAGATCTCCAGCAGCCGCCGTTCACCGCCGGACAGGACCTTCGCCTGGTGCTTGCGGCGAGCAGCCAGACGTGAATACTTATCAAACACCCGCTCTGCTGCCTGCTTTGCTTCAGCGGGCCGACTCTTCAAGAATCCGCCCATCCACAAATTCTCTTCAACCGTCATCCCCGGGAAGATCGATTTGTCCTGAAGAATATAGGCAATACCCGCACGGGCCAGTTTCTCGTTGGGCGTCAGGGTGGTGACATCCAGCTTGCGGTCCTGGTCCCCGATCGTGATACGGCCGGAAAAAATCGTATTGAATCCAAAAATCGCATGCAGAATGGTCGATTTGCCCGCCCCGTTCGGACCGATCAGGCAAAGAGATTGTTTCCTTCCGACTCGCAGACTGAAGTCATGGAGAATCTCCATCTTGCCATAACCTGCATGCAAGTGCTCAATCGAAACGAAGGGTTCTCCGTTCACCAGTTGGTTGAGCCGTTCAATCGTGATCTTCTCTGCAATCTGTGCCGCTTGCCGCGCCACCTCATCAACCGAAATGACCCCCTGCACCGACCCGGCCCCATAACCGCGTATTCCCCGGTCCGATCGTTTCCCTACCATTGTCCTCTACCGTGTTTGTCTGTCATGATCAATGAACCCCAAGATAGGCATCGATCACTCTCTGGTCGTTTTGTATCTCGTCCGGTGTCCCTTGCGCCAGCATTTCTCCATGCGCCAGGCAATATATCTTATCCGCCATGTTCATGATGACCCGCATGTTATGCTCAATGATAAACAAGGTGATTCCAAATTCACTGTTGGCCCGTTTCAGCCGATCAATGAGCCCATTGATCAGGGTCGGATTGATACCGGCGGTCGGTTCATCCAACAGCAATCCTGTGGGTTCGTTCATCAGCGCCATCGCAAATTCGAGCAGTTTCTGCTGTCCGAAAGATAACGAACCGGCCCGTAAAAACCGCTTTTCATAGAGCCCGACAAACGCAAGCAGTCGGTCTGCTTTTTCATAATCGGTTTCCCCATTACGGCTGAATGCGTCAAAAAAGGTCATTTTTCGATGTGGCAGGGAGATCAGCATATTGGCCACACAATCCATCGCACCGTAGATTCGCGTCTGCTGGAATGTGCGCAACAGACCCAGACGGGCAATTTTCTGAACCGGAAATTGGGATATTTCCTGGCCCTGGAACTTGATCGAGCCCCCGTCGATCGGATGGTATCCGACGATGGAATTGAACAGGGTCGTCTTGCCCGAGCCGTTCGGCCCAATCAGACCGGTAATCCCGCCTTGTGTGACGGTCATCGAAACCGCTTTGTTGGCCACCACACCCCCGAACGATTTGGAGACATTCTGGACTTCGATGATGTCATTCATGCAGCGCAGCCCCTTCCTTCTTGTCCACACGTATGCCAAACCATTCCGGTTTCCGATGCATCAGGGCACCCATCACGCCATCTTGAAAATAAACCACGGTGACCACAATCAAGGCCCCCAGCGCGACCCACTGCCAGCCCAGAAAATAGTTCCACGTTACCTCCTTGAACACATGGAATAAAATCGCTCCGATAATAGGTCCCCATAAGGTTCCCTTGCCGCCCAACAAAACACAAACCACCATAAAGATACCCAGATTAATGGTTTGATAGGCCGTTTCAAGTGGCTCGAAATGAATCAACTGGAAAGCCGAAATCCCCCCTGCGATACCGATAAAGAAAGCCGACATCGACCATGCCGTCAGTTTGTAGCGCATGGTATGAATCCCCATGGCCTCGGCTTTTTCTTCGTCGTCCCGGATTGCGTTGATTGCCGCCCCGAAACGGGTCGTGTACAACCATTTGAGGAATATGAACAGGACCACGCCCGTCCCGGCAAACAGGAAATAAAAAAACAGCTTGCCGATATCCAGATCGCCCGGATAAACCGGCAACGCAATACCCTGGCCACCGCCGACCCACTCCCAGTTCGAAACCAGTTCTCCGGCGGCAATAGCCACGCCCAGGGTGCCAATCGCGAAATAGGGTCCCCGCAGGCCAAACGTGATATATCCGATGATCAGGGCACAAATGGAACAGAACACACCGGCACCGATCGTGCCCAACAACACACCGAGAAAATACTGGGTATCGGTGAACTTGTAGATACCACCGCCAAAGGCGTTGGTGAATTCCCTGACATCATACGCCAGGCTGATGGTAATCACAGCGGCCACATACATCCCTGTCCCGTAGAAGAAAATATTGCCGAGGGAGTTGTATCCCATTTGTCCCCCGGTCATGTCCCAGGTCATGGCAACGATAATCATCAGCCAGAGGGTCGCAAGCTGTGTCCGAAAATCCGGAAACAGGAACGGAGCCAGCAAGGTAATCAGCAAAATGGCTGCATAGAACAGGGTTTTCCTTGTCATCACAAACCCCTATTGCAGACTCTTGCGGACACGTCGCTGCTGAATTAACCGAAAGATCAGCACAATGATGAGCAGCAAGACGGCCACGGCCTGCTGATAACCGATCCCGAAGATGTGGGCACCGTATTGCTCCAGCGCGCCGATCCCCAATCCGGCTGCGATCACCCCCGGCAAATTTCCCAATCCGGCCGCCGTGACAATGACGAAAGCACGCACCGAATGGGTAATGCCATAAAACGGCTGAATGACCCAGACCATGACAATGATCGCACCCGCCGCGCCGCAAATCGCCGCATTCAGGGAAAACGTGAAGGCATAGACCTTTTCGGTATCGATCCCGAGAACACGCGCCGCTCTTGCATCCTGGGCGGTTGCCCGAATGGCCTGCCCCATCCGACTGGATTTCATAAATAGCACCACGCCACCGGCCAGCACCGATGCCATCAGCACACCAATCAACTTGGCGATCGGCACATCAATAAAACCGTCAAAAAAGTACAGGGTCGGATAGTCCAGCGCCACACTTTGGGTATCTGAACCAAACATCAGATTGAGTATCTGGGCCATCATGATCGCGAGCCCGAAAGTGGCCAACAGGGAGGTAAACAGATCCCGCTCGATCACCCTGGAGATGACCAGCTTGTAGATGACCCAACCGATCATCCATAACACCACAAACGCAACCGGAACACCCAGCAGCGACGGCCAGCCCTGCTGGGTCAGCCACCAAGCCACATAGCCACCGGCAATGACAAAGTCCCCCTGAGCCAGGTTCTTGACATTCATCACGCCCCAGACCAATGCCAATCCATAGGCTGCCAAGGCAAACAGGGCACCGATCATGATGCCATCCAGCACAATCTTCAGATTGACAACGGGAAACTGGAACAATAAGGAAATATTTAAAAGTATCTGGTCCATTTGTTGCGTAGCCTACCCCTCTCTCCCCGTCACGTCGTTAAATCGCGCAGGGTCAGGTGATTGCGGAACCCAGACACGGCACACGGCAAACGTTGTTCGAACCGAGTCCCCACCTTGTGCCGCCTCATGATGCTCCCTAACGTGACACCTGTCCGGTTCTTGACCGAACCCTGTGGATCGATCAAACGACCGGACGACAAACCTCGTCCGGTCGTTGACAATCGCTAATCTAACCGCCTCGGGGCCAGTTCAATGGATGGGAGGCGAAAGCGGACGGGGCCACCACGTTATACTCCCCGTTTTGGATCTGGCGCAAGACCATTGGCTTGGCAATATTGTTGCCCGCCTCAGAAAATTTGATCTGACCATAAAAGGTGGCCAGGTCGGTCGCCGCAATGGCATCTCTGACCGCTTCCCTGTCCAGCGAACCCGCGCGCTCAAAGGCATCCTTATAGACATAAACCGCAGCCGATGCCTGGGCCGTCTGGTACGGCACCTTCTTCTCGGCATACTCCGGATAAGCCGCCTTGAATCCGAGCTCATACTCTGCCGCACTGCCAAAAATCGGATCGCTGTAAGTCAATGTTTCCGCCCACTGGGTGGAGCACAGTATGTCATTGGCCACCTCGCCGAACTTGCCGACCACATCAGCCGCCTCGCAGTGCGTCATCGCAATCATCGGTACATTGATATTCTGCTCACCAATCTGTCGTACCGCCGTGGCTGCCCCTTTGGAGTGTCCACTGACCACCAGAACGTCCGGCTTCAGCAGTTTGACCTTGGTCAGAATTGCACTCATGTCCGACAAATCACGCGGCAATTGCTCATCAATGACGATCTGCATTTGATACTTCGCCGCATCTTCGAGCACTCCGGCCCGGATATCCAGTGAGAAAGGGTCATTTTCGACTGCCACTGCGACTTTCACCGAAGACGTTTCCTGGCCATTTTCCTGTGCTTTCTCGGCAGCCAATGTAATGGCTGATGCCAGATACTGTTCTGATGTGGACAGCACCGCAAACAAATATCGATAGCCCTTGTTGAACAGGGAACGGGCGGCCCCTTCCGCCTCAACCATCGGGATTTGATATTTTTCGGTCACCGGTGCAATCGCTTTGGTCAGCCCGGAAGAATAGGGGCCAAGCATATACTGGACCTTGTCCTGACTGATCAGCCGTTCGGCAAGGGTCGCACCTCGATCACCCTTTGACTCGTCATCATAGTAGATCACCTTGAAGTTATAGCACTTGTCGCCGACCTTGACGCCACCATTTTCCGCAATTTTTGAAATGGCATACTCATAACCGTTCTTGGCATGAATTCCATTCGTCGCATACTTTCCGGTCAGTGAAATTGCCGACCCTAACACCAGTTCCTCACAATCTTGGGCCATACTGCCTTGAGAAACCAGCAGACAGGCACCCGCGAAGCATCCGGTTAGTACAGATAGATTTTTCATATATTCATCCTCCTGGGAGATTGCATTGATACGACCAAAAACAACAATATTCAGCGAATCGACAGTATAAACAGCTTTATGGACGAAAGCTATCATTGAATATCGAGCTACACAATCTTCGTCACGTGCTCCACGCATTGGAGTTGGCGATCAGTGACAAGGCACCTCGTCTCGCGTCACCAACGTCGCACCGTCACCGGATAGCAGGGCGATCTGACCTATTACCGTAGCCTCGGAAAAGGCACGGCACCCTGCATTCGGATTGCATCCCGTCTGATCGACTACCCATGTCTATTCAAGCCTGTCGGGCAGTCGGTAACTCGTACTGCGTCCCCGGCCAGGGTTCTGGAGAAAAACACCGCGCGTCTTCAAGTCCTGAATATCCCGCAATGCCGTGTCATTGGAACATTTCGCCAGCTTGGCATATTTGGATGTGTTCATATAGCCCCTGAAGTCATCTTCCAGCATGCGATTGATAATCTGTCGTTGTCGCGCGTTCACCGGTCTTTGATTGATCCTGTCCCAAAGTTGTGCCTTGAAAAGGACAGTGCCAAGCGTTATCTGTGCACTGGACAGAGCTCGCCCAAGACAGCTCAGGAACCATTCAAGCCACCCGGTAATTTCCGGTGAACAGCGTTGCTGCCTTTCAAGCTGGTTGTAGTAATCCTTGCGCTCGGACTCAATCTGGCTGGACAGGCTGTAAAACCGGACCGGCGTTTCATCAGTCCGTGCCAGTGCCATCTCTCCAATGGCTCTGGCAATCCGGCCATTCCCATCCTCAAAGGGATGAATGGTCACAAACCACAGATGGGCTATGCCCGCTTTGATCACCGGATCAATCTCGTTTTGCCTGTCAAACCATGTCAGAAATACGTCCATTTCATGTTCTAGCCGGTTAGCGTCTGGTGCTTCAAAATGAACTCTCTCGTGCCCCATGGGGCCTGAAACTACCCGTATTGACCCCGTCTTTGCCGTGCGCCAGTTGCCCACCGTAATGCGATGCATACCACTGCGTCCCGTTGGAAACAAGGCGGCATGCCAGTCGAAAAGACGCGCCTTGGTCAATGGCTGTGAAAATTGTTGTGTCGCATCAAGCATCATTTCAACGATCCCTTCGACCTCTCGACTGGTCGGCACAAGTCCTGCCATATCGATCCCCAATCGGCGAGCGATGGATGAGCGCACCTCATCGGGATCCAGGTTTTCGTCCTCAATTGCTGCGGACTTGACCACCTCATTTGTCAACGTGTTAAGGCTGGCTTCCCGCCTCAATTCAAAACCAAGCCATTCCATTTTACCCAGCAAACGGCCCTGGCGATGACGTACAACAGCCAGCTTGGAAACGAGCTTGGCCGCATCCCAAGTAAAATCCTGCCAATCCTGATGTTCATGTATCCACATGTTAATCTCCTTAATCACTTCATTATTTGCGGTGATTATAATATTTATCGACCGCAAGATCAACATAAACACCGTATAATATGCGGCGAATAATATCATTATTCACCGCATGTCCCTTTGGCAACCCACTCGATTACAAGTCTGAGGTGAATCCAACGTGGCTTTGGCATCCTGCTCAGTCATAATTTTACCATCAAGGCCCATGGGCGGTGTTCGATCCACTCCTTACTCTCCATGCGACAACGAAAGACGGAAGTCTGGCTTTATCTGGCACAGTCATCCCTGAGGGAGATCAACGATCGATCACGGAAACTCCGAAATGCATCGACACCGCTTGTACGTTTCCATTTGCCCGGTGTCCTGCTGTTCTTGAAAACAATAGGTCCATTCATTAAAGTTGAGTATATAATTCTCGATTCAAACCCCTATTCGAGTACGTTTCGGTTTCACCCATACTGTTACTTGTGTGTCAACACGGATCAAATCATTGTAACCAACTCATCCTTAATTGATAGCTCAATGTGGTCGTCGCGCCGGTTGGCAAGCAGTTGAAATCCATGGATCGCTTAGATTAAAAGAAATGCAACCCTCCTTATCCGTTCGTGTGTGGCGCGGAGACCGTTCAGGCGGTAAACTGGTGCACTATCAGGTACCCGAAATGGCCAATCAGACCATTTTGGACGTTGTCACTTGGGTTCAGCAAAATGCCGAACCGGACCTGGGATACCGGTTCGCCTGCCGGGTCGGCATGTGTGGTTCCTGTGCCATGACGGTCAACGGGAAACCCAGATGGACCTGTCGAACCCATGTCAAAAAAGTGACCAACACGCGGCACATCACGATTGAACCGTTGCGAAATCTACCGGTGGTCAAGGACCTGGTATGCGACTTGACGCCCTTCTTTGACAAATGGACCGAAGCGAAAGGCCAGTTTTATCCCTCAAAAACCCGATACGATGCGGTTGAGTCCCTCTCTCCAGATTCGCCACAGCGAAAAGCCGCCGATGACGGCATTGAATGCATCAACTGCGCCGTCTGTTATGCCGCCTGCGATACCGTGACATGGAATCCCGACTATTTCGGGCCGGCAGCACTCAATCGGGCCTGGACGCTGTTCAATGATGTCAGAGATACCCACCAGACAGAGCGTCTGCAGGCCATTTCATCGAAAAAGGGATGCCATAACTGCCATTCCCACCAAAGTTGTCGGACGCTGTGCCCCAACGGATTGAATCCGACTGCAGCAATTGCCGGTCTGAAGCGGATGGCAACCAGGGCCATATTGCCGGGACGCACGTCGTGTTAACCACCAGACTGTTTCTTGCCCAACGACTCAGTGCCCTGTTGCTGGCACCGCTGGTCCTCATCCATCTCGCCATGATCATCTATGCGGTACAGGGGGGACTGGATTCAAGCGAAATACTGTCGAGAACACAAGGCAGCCTGTTTTGGGCCATGCTTTACGGATTGTTTGTCCTCGCCGTTGCCGTTCATGGAGCCATCGGAATCCGGGTCATCGCCTATGAATGGCTTCACCTGCGCGGGACCATGCTGGGTGTGATCTCCTGGCTGCTCTTCGGGCTGCTGCTGGCACTCGGTCTACAGGCGGTCCTTGCGCTGGTCAGCCAATGAAACCGTCGCATCGTACCCATCCGCTGTGGCTGGCTTTTCTCGTTCACCGTCTGTCCGGCCTGTTGCTGGTGCTGTTTCTGCCAGTTCATTTCTATGTGTTGGGCCTGTCCATCCGTGAGACCGCGACTTTCGACCAATTCCTAACCTGGAGTCAACAGCCGACGGTCAAAATGGCCGAATTTGGCCTGATCTTCCTGTTATCGATTCATCTTTTCGGCGGGTTGCGTATCATGGCGCTGGAGTGGCTGCCCTGGAGTCCAAGACAAAAAACATGGGTTGCCCTTTCTGTCGCCGGGTCACTGGCGATTGCCTGCTGTTTTTTACTCGAAGCGCTGTAGTGCGTCATGTCTGAAAACCACGTCCGGACCCTCCATACGGATATCCTGATTTTGGGCAGTGGTGGAGCCGGCTTGTTTGCCGCATTGCATGCCCATAAAGCCAATCCGGACCTGAACATCCTGTTAGCGACAAAAGGATTGGTCGGGAAGTGTGGCTGCACACGCATGGTTCAGGGCGGATACAACGTGGCCCTCAGTCCGGGGGATTCGGTCGAAAGGCACTTCATGGACACGATCCAGGGTGGCAAGTGGCTGCCTGACCAGGATATGGTGTGGCAGCTTTGTGAAACGGCCGTGATCCGTGTGCAGGAACTCGAAAATGAGTTCGGCTGCTTCTTTGATCGTAATCGGGACGGCTCCTTGCACCACAAGGCCTTTGCAGGCCAGACCTTTGATCGAACCGTCCACAAGGGAGACCTCACCGGTATCGAAATCATCAACCGATTGATGGAGCAGGTGCGGGCACTGCCACTCGGACTCATGGAGGAGTATCGTGCGATTGCGCTGATTCCCGATCAAGCAGGAGACACCCTGGCTGGCGTCCTGCTGGTCGATATTCGCTCGGGGGATTTTGTCTTTGTGCAGACCAAAGCCGTGCTGCTGGCCACTGGTGGCGGTCCGACGATGTACCGGTATCATACCCCTTCTGGCGACAAATCGATGGATGGTCTGGCGATGGCTTTTCGCCTCGGGTTGCCATTGCGGGATATGGAGATGGTGCAATTTCATCCCACCGGTCTGCTGGCAGGGAATCACACCCGGATGACCGGCACGGTCCTTGAGGAAGGACTGCGCGGGGCCGGCGGCCATTTGATCAATGTCCGCGGCGAACGATTCCTGTTCAACCACAATCCGGCCGGCGAGCGCGCAACCCGTGACATTGTAAGCCGCGGTATCTATACCGAACTGCGCAAGGGCAATACCACGCCGAACGGGGGCGTGTATCTCTCGATGGCCCATTTGGGACCCGACAAGGTGGCCCGACAGTTCAGCGGGATGGTCCGGCGTTGTGCCGACTGCGGGTTCGACCTTGCCGCCGGCCGGGTTGAAGTCGTGCCGACCGCCCATTACCTGATGGGTGGCGTGGTTTGTGATCCGACCACGCGAACCGCCCTGCCCGGTCTGTATGTCGCCGGCGAAGATGCCGGAGGGGCCCATGGTGCCAATCGCCTGGGAGGCAATGGCGTCGCCAATTCCACCGTCTACGGGGGCATCGCCGGTGATGTGATGGCTGAGGCAGTCACCCGGGAGCTGCACTGGAGGGAACCGGATGACCGAGCGATCAAGGCGGCAATCGGACAGTCGCTGATACCCTTTGATCGGCCACCCGGCAATATTCATCCTATTCGGGATCAACTGATGGAAACCATGTGGCATCATGTCGGTATCATGCGAACCGAAAAGGGACTGAAGCAGGGACTGGCGGACATCACCGCATTACAGGCAGAACTCCAGCAAACGGGGCTGTCGGGCCGCAACAGAATCTACAATCCCGCCTGGCACGATTGGCTTAACCTCAAGAATCTGCTCGACCTGTCCGAAGTCATCGCCCATGCCGCACTATCAAGGGAAAACTCACGCGGTGCCCACTATCGAGAGGATTTCACCGCGGAAGGTAATTTGCATACCTCGTATTTCACCCAGACCGCCCGTCAGACCGATCCCGATTGCCCGCGAATCAGCGTTGAAAACAAATCGGTGATATTCAATCTCGTCAAACCGGGTAATTCCCTGGTAGGGCATGATACTATTATCCCGGCAAACGTATAGCGGGGACATACCATGATCACGGAAAACACCATTGAAAGTGCTGCTTACCGGATCATGTTCAATGCCGCGATTGACATTCCCGAAGATTATCGCAGCCGTATTGTCGCAATGGCGAACAAGGAACAGGGCGATCTATCGTGTTTCGTCCTGAAAACCATGATCGAAAATTGGGAAGCGGCCACCTCTGACCGAAGACCGATGTGTGCCGATTCGGGCCTGCCGCGGTTTTACGTCAAGTACGGGAACCACGCAAGTACCGAGACCGGGTTCATCGGCATTGAACGCGCCTTGCGAAAGGCCACTGCGCGAGCCACCCATGATGTACCGCTGAGACCGAATCGGGTGCACCCGTTATGGCGAACCGATTTCAACAATAATGTGGGTATTAATGCCCCGGAAGTCGAATGGAGCTTCGAGCCGGATACGGACTGGATCGACATTACCACGGTACATAAAGGCGGCTTGTTCGGCACCGACTATCGCATGTTGTTCCCCGGCGATGGAATAGATGGCATCAAACGCTTTTTTCTGGATACTTTAATTGCCTTTGGCAAGCGGGGACTGGCCTGTCAACCGGCGATCGTCGGTATCGGGCTGGGCGGCTCAAAAGACATTACCATGGTTCTGGGGAAGCAGGCCGCCTGTCTTCGGATTGTCGGTGACCGTCACCCCGACCCGAAAATTGCCGCGCTTGAACTCGAATTGCAGACATTGGGTAATGATATCGGCATGGGGGCAATGGGATTTGTCGGCTCATCCATGGTCGCGGATTGCCACATTGAAGTGGGTTACACCCATACCGGTGGCATGCCTATGAGTGTCCATGCCTTTTGTTTGTCCTCGCGACGGGCCACAGTGCGTATCCATGCCGACGGAGCCACCGAGTACCGCACTGATCCGAAGTGGTTTACCCCGTATATGAGAAGAGAGACTGTCGAATGGCAACCGAACCTGCACCATTCAAGACAATCCGGCTGACCTCCCCGGTTGATCCGAACGACCTCGCCGCGCTTGAAATCGGCAGTATCGTCTACCTTGATGGGGTCATCTATACCGGCCGTGAGGGCGTCTACAAAAGAGTACTGGAGGAGGGAGCGGCACTCCCTGTCGGCCTGCCAAACCTGAGCAACGTCAATTTCCATTGCTCGCCGGCAGCCGCAGTTGAAGCTGATGGCAGCTACACGGTCGGTGGCGTCACGGCCACCGCCAGTTTTCGATTTGCCAAATGGATGAAAGACTGGTTTGAGCTATCCGGTACAAAAATCATCATTGGCAAAGGGGGTATGTCAGAAGCACAGTACAAGGCACTGTTTGTCCCGGCAGGCGCGCTTTATCTCACGACGGTTGGATACGGGACGGGTGCCCTGTTGGGGCGGGGCATCCGAAAAGTAAGGGAAGTCCACTGGCTCGAGGAACTCGGTAATGCCCAGGCGATGTGGGTGTTCGAAGTTGGAAACTTCGGACCGTTTATCGTCGAGAGCGATTTGACGGGAAACAGCCTGTTCGAACAGCAGGCCAGACAAATCAACCCCAAACTGGCCGAACTGTATGACGGATTAAAGCCACCCGCGCTCAGCCGATACGGGGAAACCAACGACCGCAAGAACGAATTGATCTGATCCTTGTCCGACTGCGGCCGGTTGAATCGTGACAACCCAACGGCTCATCACAGGGCACTTATCGAAAAAGACGGCGGACCGGACCGCTGAAATCGCTGATTTCCTGCGTGTATCTGACCACGGTTTATATCCGGCACAGGGAGCCATGCCCTGCACGATTCGATTAACAGGCCATCATGGCATTCAGTGAAACATGCCCGGACCCGGCGGCCCGGCCGACAAGCTGGCCCTGTAGCACACAAGCAGATTGCTGCACTCGTGGGCATTAGGACGTGAAATTGAGATAGCGAGTGGTGTCTTCCCCTGATGGGTCTCCTTATTCAGGCAAGCCCCATGTGCCCTCAACAACGAAACACAGATCACATTGCCACCCATGGCGGCATAATGCAATGGCGTCATACCGATACCGTCTTCAGTGTGCACGCTGGCTCCCTTTCCGAGCAGATAGGCCATCAGGCATTGATTCCCCTTGATGGCCGCATAACAGATCGCTGTTGGCCTGTCTCCCACGGTCATATCAGGGTGTACGCCCTGTTGCTCCACATAATATCTTACCCTGGCGAAATCCAGCTGGGCTGCAGAGACAAGGAATTCGGTAATGGAGGATATCGGAACCTGCGTTGAAAAAGATTCTGGACGATGTGGCAGCGTCTCCATTTCATCCGCATACCCGACCTGACCGGTCATCCGGAATTGTCGCTTGTTCGTATGGTCTGGATTCATCATAACTCTCCCGCATGATCTGTAGAATACCGCCTGTGTGCCAACTGCTTCGGACGAATAGGCAAGACAACAACCGAAGAACCGGCTGCCCGTGGTTTGCCCCCCAGACCCATGAAGAAGATGATGCGCAGTGACCGGGTCACTGCGTCCATATCAACCTGATGGGGAGACAGGGCGAACTCTTGAACTTGCAACGAAGAGCTCAAGACACAGACCGGTGCGGATGCGCCTGACTGTGCAGGCAACAATAGATGCCTGTCGACAGGATTGTCTTGGCTGCAATGATCTCGACAGCTGAGTGGATTGCCCGCTAAGGGACCGGGAACCAGGGCGCGGAGACCGCATTCCAAAGCGGATAATGCATCAACATAAAAGCAATAAATCGTTTGATCCATATTTAAAAATATTAATAACGCGAATGATAATCACTATCATTAAATAATACAACAACAATTAGCAGTGCACCCCACCTCACTCAGCAAGCAAAAAGACCGGCAGCTTAAAACGGCATTGCAGGCGATGATGTCTGGTCTTACGGACCTCTTGTCTGTATGACGCATTCAGGTTGACCATTTCCAACTGCCATCCACCGGTGTCCACGCTGTCTGTCTCATCAAAAGCATCTGGCCATGCCCTTGCAGAGTGATTTCGTCAGCCATAACAATCAATTCTGAAATTTGTAGCAATACTCCTGTCAAAAACCGTTTCATCTGACTGGCCTGAGCAGGCGTTTGGTCAAGAAAAACAACAATGGAATCTATCGATCCGATCTGTCATTGGCCCAAATCGTCGTGAATCAGACAAGGGCAGCTAAAAATTTTATTGAATAATTATTGAAATGCTAATGATTATAATTTACATTCGCTTTCTTAATCGTTACATTCTACTGATAGGAGAAACAATTCAATGCATTCAAAATTCAATCTGGCGGTTGCCATTACCGGATGCCTTATGTTCAGCGGTTCGGTCCTGGCAGAAAATTACGGCCCCTTCCCCATTACCCTCAAGGGATATAGTGGAGACAAGTCTGATTCAACCGCATACACCGGCCAGGCTGCGCGTCAGGTTATCCACAATTCCCTCAAGAAGCTTGCCGGAATGGGCACTGGCTCAAATGCCGCTGAAATCAAGGCGCAGATGATGGCCTACTATTCCGGCAAGGAGGCAGGTCGTATGATCCTTGATCCCAAATCCAAGGATGATTTCAGGATCAAGCAGACTGAAGTCGATCAGATTTCCACGGGAGTCAACCTGAAAGGAAAAACCTATCAAGGCACTGTCAATGGCTGGCCCGGCAAGATGACCGGCTCCGAGGTCATTGAGTTCATGATCGACAAGGCCGCATCCACCAAAGGCGGTTTCGACCCACTGACCGGGTACAACTATCCACAACTGATCTCGAAATTCATTATGGGGGCCGTGTTTTATCACCAAGCAGTGGACAACTATCTGGATGAGAAACTGATGGCTGACAACAAACCCAACAACAAGCCGTATGGCGAGGGCAAGCACTACACCGGGAAGGAACACGCTTGGGATGAGGCATTCGGCTATTTTGGTGCTCCTGCCCATGTCTTGAATCTGGATGCAAGACAGGCCTATGGCATTGCCAAAAAGAAAGACCTGGGGGTCGCGGACTACAATCAGGATGGCCAGGTCGATCTCTATCGGGAGATGATCTATGCCCATGCTTACTATGCTGCGGATGCGGACAAGAGCGGCACCCGCTATCTGCATACCATCGCTGGGGCTTTTCTGGAGGGTCGCAAGTTGATCACTGCGGCTGATGGGAATGTCTTGACAGATGCCGAGCGTGGCGAGTTGATCGGATATGCGGACTCCATCAAAGTCAATTGGGAAAAGGTGATTGCAGAAGCAGCCTTCAAGTATGCAGGGGCAGTGTACAGAGACCTGCAAGCACTTCAGGCTATCGTCGAGTCCGGGGGAGAAGCCGGGGATACTTTCAAAGCTTACGCCAAACACTGGGGGGAATTAAAAGGGTTTGCCATGGCATTGGCGACAGGAAGCAAGGACCTGGGTGCCATCGGTGTCAGGATAAATCGCCTGACCGGCTACGGTCCGGTGCTGCTCGGTGACGGACAGGTCACCGGTATCGACGACCAGGGAGGCTATATCATGGGCGGCAATCAGGATATGGGTAATTACATGGTCCATATGCTCAAATTACAGCAACTTCTGGTTGAAGCCTATGATTTGAAAGCCAGAAAGAATGATGCCACGGCAGAAATTGAAGGACTGATTGAATCGCTCGGAGAAAGTATCGCCGCGGAGAATGACTGATCACACAATACCTGATCATGGTCGACCTGATCTTACACAGTGGATTGAACGAATGGGCAACGCAGTTCCTTAACCCCCAAAAAAGGCTATTTTGGGGCTATCTGGGTTCTGCGTTTCTCATTGCACTGGCCTGGATGGTGATGCGACAGCATATGCATCCTGCCCGTGCCTGTCGCGCACTGCTATCAAGGGATCTCTGGAGTTCAGACAGTGCGCGGGCAGACTATGCGGTTTTCCTGATCAATACCGCCCTAATGGGTTCTGTCGTGCCCAGATTACTGGGACAGGCCACTGTCGCCACCCTCTGTTTTGCTTTTCTGCATGATCTGTTTGATGGCAGGACAATGCTGTTCCCCGATACACCCGCTGGGGTCATCGCCATCGGGTTTACTCTGGTTTTATTTGTGTCGGACGATCTGGCCCGTTATGTCGTCCATCGCCTTATGCACGCTATCCCGCTGCTTTGGGCATTTCACAAGGTGCATCACAGTGCAACCCGGTTAAATCCCCTGACGGTTCTGCGCACACACCCGGTAGAGGGAGTGGTGTTTGCCCTGCGTGGCACACTGGTACAGGGTTTTTGCATCGGGATATTTGTATACGGATTTGGCGATCGAGTCAGTCTTGTCATGGTGCTCGGTGCCAGCATGGCCAAGTTTGTGTTCAATATCCTGGGTGCCAACCTGCGCCATAGCGAGATTCCCATCGGGTACTGGCACTGGCTGGAAAATATTCTGTTGTCCCCGGCGCAACACCAGATTCACCATTCTGCTGATCCACAACATCACGACCGTAACTTCGGTGTGGTACTGGCGATTTGGGATCGGTTGTTCGGCACCCACCACCATTCAGAGACAAACCAGACATTACAGTATGGGTTGGGCTCAGCATCGTCCAACCCACACGCACTCTCCACCCTGTATCTCGCCCCCTTTCGGGAAGGAGCGGAACATGTTCATAATCTTCTGACCTGGGGCAGACGCAGTCGACCGGGGCCACCACAAATATCGTCAGATCACTGACTCAATGAAACAGAACCCATGAAAAGGACATGCCGTTTGACTGTCAACAATCGCCGGGGCCAGCCACGATTTGTCGGCAGTGAGACACATTAATCAGACCGGGCACACCTTCTCTTGGACATGACTGAGACATGACCCTGACGAGTAGATGAAATAGGATTTCAAACCTCCTTATCAATTATTGAACAGGAATCAATATCAATAATATTTCTTTTATAATTCAATGGGTTGTGAATATATCAAATATTTGTTATGTTTCGTATTCGTTCAATGGACATACCGCAACAGTCCGTGATTAATTGCATATTTCAACCACAAAACACATCATGAAAGGCAATCAAACTATCATCAATCATCTCAACAGGGTTCTGAAAAATGAACTGACAGCAGTTAATCAGTATTTTCTTCACGCACGGATGCTGAAGGACTGGGGGCTGACTGCCTTGGCTGAACATGAATATCACGAATCTGTTGATGAAATGAAACACGCCGACAGTATTATCCAACGGATTCTCTTTCTGGAAGGTCTGCCTAATCTGCAGGATCTGGGAAAGCTGATGATAGGTCAGAACACCAAGGAAATTCTCGAATGTGATTTACAGATGGAGATGAAAGCGCATCCGGATCTCAAGGCAGCGACCGCAGATTGTGAAACCGCCGGGGATTATGTTTCCCGCGAGCTCTTTGAATCTATTCTGGCCTCCGAGGAAGAGCATATCGACTGGCTGGAAACCCAGTTGGAACTGATACACAGAATCGGGCTTGAAAATTACCAACAGTCGCAAATATTGCCTCAGTCGGACGCCTGAATCCTGTTTCGAGAACCCCGCCCCAACCTCCCAGCCGGCTTTTGATTCGGCCCGGGTTAGTCCGGGGTCGCTCCCGGTTCGGGCTGAATCACCCACTCACAGAGTGTGATCAGAACCTGGAGTAATCGCTCACCCGGTCAAACCGTGACGGGGCCGTCATCAGACCCCCATCTCTGCCAACACACGCCGTCACTCCCGACTTGGCGGTATCCGCGTGTCATAGACTGAATCTGATTCGAAGCACTGCCTGTCAACCATCTCGTGTTTTTTGCAAATGGAATAATTCTCATTTATACTACGATTTGCAATTATTGAGCTTCACAACATGTACGTCTGTATCTGTAAAACTGTCAGCCTTCATCAGATTGAAGATGCAGTAAAGCGTGGTGAGGTTTCGTCATTGCCATGCCTGCAAAAGTGTCTGCAGGTCGGCACGGGGTGTGGTATCTGTTTGGAATTTGCCAACGAATGTCTCTCTGTCGCACTGGCACAACATCAATTTACTCGGCTCCCACATCATAAGTCCCAAAGCAAACTGGATTCACAAAGTACCTGCGCTTGATCAAGGTAGCATCACAAACCGCCACCAGATCCGCATGCAACCGCATCGTCAAATCACCTGTATGCTCACGATATCGAATCTATTCCATTTCAAAAACAGGATAACGATATGAAATCATTCGGTCCGGGGAATCTGTGACGTCCCGCAGTGTTCTTGTCAAACCGCGGGATTTACCGGAGCGTGACACGATTTGCAGAGCTGATGTATAATGAAACCATCATAAATTCATGAACCCAAGAATGTAACGTCACATGGCCGATCGCCGTGACCTGAAACAGGCAGGACTGAAAACCACCCTTCCTCGGTTAAAGGTGCTGACCATTATGGAAAACAGTGCCGTCCGCCATCTGTCTGCCGAAGACGTCTATCGGGTGTTGCTTGATGAACACGAGTCAATCGGACTCGCAACCGTTTATCGTGTCCTGACCCAGTTCGAAGAAGCCGGGCTTGTCATCAGACACCATTTCGAAGGTGATCGGTCTGTGTTTGAACTCAATGATGCGGATCACCACGACCATATGGTCTGTGTCAAATGTGGCAGCGTCACCGAGTTCTTGAACAAACGAATCGAATCTCTTCAGGAAAAGGTCGCCGAAGAAAACGGCTTCATCATCCAGGATCACTCCCTGACCCTGTACGGAATCTGCAAAGACTGTCATCAGCGTGCCAACCATCACTGATTTTCCTGGCCCGAACCCGGCATAGAAAAAACCGGACAGAGTGTCTGTCAGCCTCCTCGATCATCGTTGTCTTCACTCTCCTTCCACAAGGACGCATTGATCTGCCCTTTCCCCTGCTCTGACTCTACCGGGTCTGATGACCCACAACACCCCGTTGAAAAACGCTCATCGAAAAAGATAGATCGGACTGGACCAGATAAAATGACCGTCTTCCTGTGTCACTCTGACATACAGCGCATTATCCCCTTCACGCCGAAGCGATATGTACCTGTCCAGCTTTATTTCATAATGGGGATTGCTGTCTGGCAGTCGGAAAACCCGAATGCGCCGATGAATTCCGCCGTTTTCGAAAACTATTTCATCGCGTGCAATATCCTTGACTGGAATATCCTGTTGAATCAAGGGAGTTCGTATTGACAACACACCGGCCGCCGGATGCGCCAACCAGGCATCAAAGCCACCAAAGCCGCCCGTCGTAAGCGCGCTCCATTCGAGTTTGTTTGCACCGGTCTGCTCGAATTGCTTGTCAATGTTATAGCGGTTGATCGGTTCGACTTTGGTAAACCGGTTTGTGGTGATTTCTGCATATCCGTCCCAGATGGTTTCCCGGCCTCTGCCACGATACTCGGAGCCTTCCCACAATACCCTGATACGCCGACCGAGGTCCTTTTCCCGATACGGGCGATAGACTTCCAGCGTTTCCAGTCCGTTGCGAAGATCGACTCGTTCGATCGGTGCTGAGCCATGAATGTGCAGACTGAACTTCACGGTTGACTGATCACTTCGTACAATATCTCCCATCATTGCCGACGTGACCGGACGGGGGACCGTCTCCCCCAGATTGGGATCATCGGGAAACAACAGGGCGGGGGCATCGAATTCGACTCCGGTACTCAGAAACATTCGACAGCCTGTCGTCCCGTAGTGATGTCGTGCACGCAAGGCCTGCATCATTCCGGCCCGGGTAAACACGGGTGCCAACAAGCAGGTCAACCCGCCGTATGCACCAAACTTGGTCGCACCGGGATGGGAGGCACCCGGCCGACCCTTGTGCCCATCGGAATTGGAGACGATCCCGACACGATAACCCTGCTCGAAGGCATCCTCAAGCAACCATTCGAAGGTCCCCCAGGCGGAATGCACCTCGACAGCACGTTCCAATTGATGGTCATGTGCCATCTTGATATCCGCATACCGTCCACCAATATGCGCAAACACCGTGCAGTCTTCTCCCTTCAAATCCGCAAACAATTTTTCAGCGGATATCGAATCGGAGTCGATATCCGATCGATCCTCTACCAGCGCATGGGACGATCGATGGATCGGACGCCCTTCGGCCATGTGAAGGACGTTCCGGTCTCCCCCAACGCCCGTGTTGCCGGACCATTCCCATCCGGGGAAAACAATGAACCGGTTGTTTTCAGTGAATTCGAAAGACAATGCGTTCAAATGTTCCCAAAATGGGGTGGTGATCTGAAAATCATTTCCCTGATGGGAGCAGACATCGAGAAAAGCCTTGTCTCGGGCAAACAGAAAAAAGTCTCTCGCTGAATTGGTCCCAATGGTCTCTTCCGACTGCCCGTGCAAATCCCCCCAATAAGGGAGCAGTGGAGCCTGTTCAACAATCCGGTTCGGATTCGACCTTGCAATCACATGACCGTTATCATCGATCACGGTCACAATCAAATTACCCGTCTCATGAACCTTCAGGGGGCTCAAAATCACTGAAAACGAGCCTGGTTCAAAGGTAAATTCACCGGGCAATCTCTCGACGGCCAGATTGGCGCACAGTTGGAATCGACCCTGACACCGGTCCGATGGGTTGCCCCACCGGTCCTCCCCCTTAAGACACAGCCTGAATGTCCTTCCGACCAGAACCATGGTCGGCATGATGGCCTTGACAAGGTCGGGGGACCCCGGAACAATGGCAATGACCGGTTGTTCCGGCAACTCGACATAATGGTAGGTCGCAAACGCATCCACCAGGACTCTGAATTCGAAAGTCGTCTCACAGAATGTCTGAATGCGTATCCCGGGAGAGCCCTGACTACGATCACCAAACTTAACGATGATGCGGTCTCCCTGGCGCAGGAAACCTCTCACTACTTTAATATACAGTGTCTTGTCCCAAGGCCGGATATTCCGTTTCATGTCGTATTCGACATGCAGTATCGCACCGTTGCTCGCTGTCACGGTGGTATAGTTGGGTGCACGGGGATCCGAAAATTGCGGGCGCCCCATATCCGAGGCAAATCGATGGACAATTTTGATTGAGCCGGTGTCGTCGATGCCGAAATGACCTGCCGTATAGGTCACCATGAATTCCTGATAGGAACCGGCTTCAAATGCACCGGTGGGACTGACCTCAGCAGTTCCCATTTGATGTGGCAGATAAGTTGAATGCGGCACGATGGTTCGGTTACACGATAAACGGTTTTACTGGCTTGAAAATCCCGCCGCCGCCTGGCACTGAAAAGCATGGCGGGACAAGCGTTTGATCAAGATAGGAGATCGTTTCGGTACAACGACCAATCGATGGTGTCGATGCCCAGTGAAATCTGATGGCATGGCTTGAAAATCACTTTCTCTCTTCACTGCCAAATTCCGCCAATACCCCTTTTAAGGAAATCGAGTTCTGTGTATCTAGCAAGGACTAAATACGTTTTATTGCTGATTTGTAAACGGCATGACGTTCACGTTTGCCAACCGTAACCACAGAGATAACCAACTCCGCATCACGCACCTGATACACCAGCCGATAACCGATGCTACGCAGCTTGATCTTATAGCAATCCTGCATGCCGATTAGTCGTGAACTTTCCATTCTGGGAACCTTGATGCGTTCCGCCAGTTTCTTTTTGAATCGCTTCTGAATCGCAACATCCAATCTATCCCACTCCTTTTTTGCATCGACTTTAAATACCAGTCTATAGCTCATCCAGTGAAAACTCGATTTCAGGTTGCTCCAAACGGTCGCGGACAATTGCCGCCAGTTCAATATCTTCGAGCTTATCTATCAATGCTTCATAGGCTTCGGCAGGCACGACATAGAAAACCGGCTCATTTCGATTAAGAATGACTACGGGCGCACCTTCCCCCTGTTCAACTACTGACATTGGATTTTTCTTTAACTCGGAAATGCCAACACTGACATCAGCCAAGATGGGATATAGAGAAGCCATGATACTCATCTTTCTAAAAGACCTTTTATTAGTGCTAATATTAGGTTATATAAAAGTAAAAATCAAACAAGCAAGAAGACCTGCCCTTATTTCACATAAGGGAACATCAAAGCAATGATATGGCATACCCAACAACGGTCAAGAAAATCGAATGGTCCTTTAACGGCGGCCCGCAACCAGTTGTACCATTTCCGACAAACCGATTACCGCTACGGCTTCCGAGATCGGGTACTGCTCGTCTCCCGGGTAGACAATAAATGATTTATCCGGCTCAATGTCTTCTATCGCATTGTAAAAGCCCTTGGTCGGTTTGGGTGACAGTCCGCTCTTGATTTCGATTGCCCACTTCTCTGACAACCCCGGGAATTCCAAAATCAAATCAATCTCCGCCCCTGCGGATGTCCGGTAGAAACTGGGCAATGTCCTGTCGGGTGCCACGGATAACAGATTGTCGATAACAAAACCCTCCCAGCTTGCACCCGCAATCGGATGCCCGAACAAGGACTCCCGATCAAGTATACCCAGCAGGGTATGGACTATCCCGCTATCACGAACATAGACCTTCGGCGACTTGACCAGTCGCTTCTTTATGTTGGCATGAAACGGCTGAAGCCGTCTGACAAGCAACAGGTCAACCATCAGATCGAGATATCTGGTAATGGTCTTTCCATCCACGGCAAGACTTCGCGCCAATTGCGCGGCATTGAGGACACTGCCCTGGCTATGAGCCAGCATCATCCAGAACCGATATAACGTTTCCACCGGAATACGTGGCCCTAAATCAGGAATGTCTCTCTCCAGATAGGTCTTTATAAAGTGCTCCCGCCACATCATGCTCTGTTCATCCGTTTCTGCAAGGAAACTGTCAGGGAACCCACCCCGCACCCATACCCGTTCCCTGTCTTCAGAACCCAGTTCCAATACGCCAACCGGAGGAAGCTCAAGATACGCAACCCGACCCGCCAAACTCTCTCCCGTTTGTTTCAACAAATCGATCGAAGCAGACCCCAGCAGCAAGAAACGACCCGTCCTGAAACCCTTTCTCCGTCCCCGGTCAATCAGCCCACGTAATATCTGAAACAGTTCCGGAATCCGGTGAACTTCGTCCAACACGACGAGCTTGTCCTCGTGGCCCTCCAAATACCTGTCTGCATCTGACAATTTATTCCGATCCCTTGGATTTTCCAAATCCAGATAGACACTCTCGCGATCCCGTGCAATATCGATCGCCAGTGTCGTCTTGCCCACCTGGCGCGGACCAAGCAGCACCACTGCGGGAAATAACGCCAAATAATCCCGTATGGCTTGATAACGCGCTCTTTTTATCATCATTGCAATTATGGCATTATATACCGGATATGCAATATTCAATATTGGAGAAAGAGACTGTTTTTACCCCCACGACAACCGAAACCTCTTCGATATTAAGCCTGGCTTCCTTTCGTCTATCCCACTTATTGCGCCCCGACAAACTGGACAATCAATATCATCGCCAATCCAAACAACAAGACATAGAGTAGATTGTGGTACTGTTGCAGACTGATTTTCGACGCAAGCCGTTGTCCACCCAATAAAGATAAAACGGCGGCCAGTGCGAACGGTGCCGTCTGATAGAGCAATCCAAGACTGACCAGACCCGCGAACGACAGAATCGTGATTTGCGAGAGTTTGCCGAGCAAAAAGCAGGTATTGAGAATGGGCACCATTTTGGTTCTCCTGATCCCGATACTGAGAAAATAGATGATCAACACGGCCACCATGACATTGGTAATACCGCCGGATATGCCTGCAATCAGACCAAACCCGATCATCACCCCTGTGTTCTTGTCACTGAACCAACCGGTGGGCACCCAACCGAACAAGGTCGTTCCAAGATAGGTGAGTATCAAGATTGCCAAGACCAAACGGAAAGGCGCTGGATCAAGAAAGACCAGCAGATTGGCGCCGAATATGGCTCCGATCAGTACAAACAACAACAAAGCCCGATACTCTGACAGGCTGTTCTTGTAATCATCGCCATCCCATATACTGGCGACATTGACCGACACAGTCGGCAACAATGTCAGCAAGATAGCCAACCGCACATCCAAAAATATCGCAATCAGGGGCGTCGCAATCATCGGGAATCCAAGCCCCATCGCACCGTGAATCAGACCCGCAAAGCTGACAACGAACAGCATGTAGAGGTAGAGAGTCCAACTTAAATCAAATACATCGAAGGGCATGATCGGATATCCCGGCATATGCGATGAACGGTCCGATGCGCCAAGGACAGGTCATCGAATCAAATCCGGATTGACGAAAAAATGAAAACGGACCAACAACCGACGGTCGGTGGTATCCGGTACCGCGTTCATCATCCGGCCAGGGGACCGTCGCACCATCCAGCGCTACAAGGCAGCTGATTGTTGAGGAGTCACCATCCGGTTCGATCTTACAACGGGGCCATATCAGGTTTCCCGAATCCCC